>ENA-UEOW01000037-UEOW01000037.1-human-gut-metagenome-genome-assembly--contig:-NODE-37-length-80437-cov-33.671503_pt1 | contig 80437 bp, 85 predicted proteins | sample MGYA00242894_ERZ507904 | MGnify/ENA primary metagenome ERZ507904 (study PRJEB26167, sample SAMN06115426) | human gut metagenome | host: Homo sapiens | place: China:Chongqing | collected 2015-04-10... | reverse complement strand
AAAGCCTAGTCAAAGAGCTGTCACGAGAACACCGTTAGCTTAGCGTACGATTTTTTCCGAATTCTGCGGTTCCCCCTATAAAGTCAGGAGTCAAACTCAAACTCGTTTGGCTTGAACGTGGCCATACCAAAGCAGACATTGTTGCAGATGTACTTGCCACAGCAGGTTTCCCTGATTTTGGGGATCAATTGAAGCTGCTGGCTACCAGCAGCCTGCAAAAAACACATAAGCTGGCCTGAAAGGAATACTTCACAATGAATATCATTGTGTTGGTAACCTGCTGTTATCGTGATGAAATTACCGCTCAATTTTTTCGGTTGACGCGGTCTGTTCCTGCATGGTTTTCATCTTTAGCTTTTGTTTTTCCCTTACTGCCAGCCAGCGTCTGGCATTCTGCGCATCGCATTCTGATACCTGACCTGCTGGTAGTCCATCCAGTCCATAACGAGGGATACCTGCGACAGCAGTACGCAGCAGATATACCTGTCGGGTGGTGATGCAGGATATTGCACAGGACCATTCATCCAGTGTCAGTTCTGTCTCAGGGTGTTCTGTCAGGAATGCGGCAAAATCATTGGTTATGCCAATTTTCAGTGGAAGAAATCCCCCGCTTTCTGCGCGAAGATGGGGAAACAGAGACTTAACTTTTTCCACGCAATTGTGAGTAAATTCATGAGTCCAATGAGGCTGGCGCGGAAAACGGCGTCTTTTCCTTTTTTTCTTACTGGCAGAAGCTTCAGGGGGATGAGTATCGACGGCAGGAGAACTGCTTCCCACAGATACTGGATCTTCCATCTTTACCGTCTCTGAACGTGCGATAGCACCTGTTTTTTCAGATAAGGAAGGGGGTAAAAGAGTGCGACGTTTTTTCACCATAATGATGGGTGTTTTCTTTTCTTCCTGATATTTCCCCATAAAAACCTCTACGATGTGTTCTTATATAATAATATATATCATATTTTCACAATTAACATAATATCTTCGTTAAGAAAATAATAGAACAAAATTTGTTGTTTTTTTATGACAGGCATGAAATGAGCCAGCATAATTATATTAATCATTATCCCAAATGAGTTTTTGTATTTGCTCATTCGGGATGGTTGGATATTTTAAGTTATATCTACTGTATCATTCTCAGGTAATCGTTCCATTAAATCAGAAACTACGGGCTGTAACCAGTCAGTGACTTCACTTACATACTGATCCCATTCGGGATGCCTGGAGGCCAGATCCATCACTCGTGTTAACCCGGACGGACGATCAATGCCCAATTTAGTTAAAATGTTCGAGATATAATTATGAGCATCAAGTTCAACTCTGATATCCCTTGCTGCTTCTATTATTTCTAAATATTCTCCACCCAATCCGTCCAGTGGGACATTTGTAATAAGATAATGAATGTATTGTTCAGGCTTAACTCCATTTGGGAGATTAAATTGTTTTACTTTTCCTTCCGCTGCCGCTTTTAACTCATAAGTTCGTGATTCTGTGCCGGTGAAAACTTTATCAAGAGCAGCTTTCTTTTCATTTTCTGTGGAGTATTTATCGCCATCAAGAATATAAAGTTTATCAGATAGATTATCTCCACGAATAAGTGTACTGGCAAGTAGAGTGAATGCGTTTGAAGCTGCGCCAAATTTAAATATTTTCACATATCTGCTGGCCTTAAGTGAAGAACATATTTTATTTATTATTGCAACAGCAAGATCATCTTCCACATATATTTCAATGGGAGTTGTTGATTTACCTGTTAATCTGTTTATAGCATCAGGTTTTGTTTCTTCAAATGAATAACTACGGCCTTGAATGTTTACGACGTGTCTTATATTTATCTTGTCTGATAAAGTGGTTACCATTTCTCTATGGGTAGTGAAGATGATTTGTTTATTTTTATCTTCGGCATGAGTTGATATGACGTCTATTAACTTTTTCAATGCTTCGTCATGCAACAGCAAATCTAATTCATCGATTAATATTAAGGCGTTCTTGTCCGCTTTTAATATTGTTTCCAGAATTAAAAATATCTTTTGCTCTCCTGCGCTCATACTTAATGATGAGTAGGCCAGTCCCTCTGACTCAACTCCAATCAATATTTTTCCATTGGGTTGTTGATGTTGATTGAAACTTGTATATGGTTTATTAAGTATATAGGAGGCGTAATGAAGAATGTTTGTTATTAAATCATTACTGACACTGCTGGTTTCATACTGAATATTATTCTTTTTTTCTGATTCTATTATAGGAACACATTTATCAATGCCAAGATAGTAAACTTCTCTTAAAGGACGACGAGCATAAATCTGAATCCATCGTGAGCCTCGAACATCAGCTTTTCCATAATTTTTTAATTCATTTTCAATCATTACACCATCTTTACGATAAGTTAAATTTACAATGAAGTCACTGCCGTTCCATTCAGCATGTGGACTGCGTGGAAAAAAATGCATTAACCGATGGTCTTCACCGGGGAAACCTTTTTCAGGCATGTATATGCTTGCTATAGCATGGAGTATTGTTGATTTTCCGCTTCCATTTGGACCTAAAATTGCGGTTAACGCATGAGGTTTAAAAATAATCTCGTTTAATCCATTTATACATTTTAGTTTGTTAATTTTAATGGAGTTCAAGACTTGACCAGTAATGGTTTTTTTCTTTTTTTCTGCCATTTTCAAATCCTAGCATTATGTTGGGGGAATTCACCATGTAATTCAGAAACATATAACTGTGAACAGGGGATATATCAAATCCTTTTAATATTCTATTTGGCACAGTATTCTACATCAGGCCTCTTTTATGCTACAGACTTTTTGAGATGTCTGTAATTTTAGACTTAATGTTATGACTGATCATATCTCCTATCCACTGGTGGCGCAGGAAAGTTAACCGGCTGCCACCATGGGATGATGTGTAAACCGTGCACAGGCGTGTTCTTACGGAGCGGCACTTTCATTTATCTGTACGCGAACCTCCATTCCTGCATCGTGACAGGCCTGCAGCCACTGCGCCACTTCCAGCGGATCGCCCTCCCGGCGTACCACCCTGCCTTCTTTATTCCATAACTGCAGACAGGTGCTGCCGTCGAGACGCACCACAAAATCCCCACGGCAGGCCTGATACGTTATGCCGTTCAGCTGCACCGCCAGATCAGTGGCAGAAGTGCCGTCTGCGGGCAGACCTGCTGCCGGGACCAGCGGCAGTACGACGACTTCTGCCGCACGCTGTTCTGCCCGGAGGCGGTCCTGTTCTGCCAGCAGCAGAGGCTGTGCCACGGCCCGGCCGGCGTCCGTCAGCTCCACTGCCAGCTGCAGATTCGGGGCGCGCAGGGTACGCAGCCAGCCGGCATCCTCCAGACGACGGCAGGAGGCGCGCAGGTTTGGCCCGTAGACCGGGGCTTCCCCGCTTCGCTCCAGCACCCGTTCTATGTCCCGCGTCAGCACGGGTCCTGGCCGTTTTTCATCAAGGGCAGCCAGCACAATCAGCACTCTCCGCTGCAGTGGCGACGGTCGGCGGCTCTGGGTCATTACCTGTCATCCTCCGGCCAGATGAGGTTTCTGAGGCGCTGAAAGTCGGCGTCAATGAGCTCCTGTCTCTTTATGGCATTCATTGAGGCATAGCCATTTATGGCCAGTTCATGCCAGAAGATCAGCACGGCTCCGGCTTTGGCTGACTCGCAGAGATAAATCGCGCCCTGGCTGTCCAGATTGCATTCCCGGATGCGTCGTTCCGCAAACCGGGTCAGTTGTTCATAGCTGAGTGAAAACGTCATTTCCTGATCCATCCTGCACGCTCCATCTGATAATGTTCTGACAGGTAAAAATCATATCATGTATGATTTGTGTGCTTTTGATTTCTGATAATATCAGATATTATTTCATTTTTAATGATTAAAATCATATCTGATATGATTTTATATATATTTCTTAATTATCATATCATTTGCGTCTTTTCTGCCGCGCAGATCCGGTTTCCGGCTAACACGGAGATAATAGGTTAGGTGGTTCTGTTGTTAGGGTATGGAGAACATTTCTCGAGCCGAGCAAGGGAAATTACTCACACCATTTGCTATGCTAACGGCCACACTAACCAGCCTTTTTTCGGGGTAATACATGCCGTTAGCACAACTGAAGCGTGACACTCTTTCCCTTGTTAAGCTAAATGGCGACAGGACTGATGGGATAAAAGGAAGTGTTCAAAAGAATAAGATTTTCATTAGCCGGAGCGATATTGCTATTGAAAAGGGGGATCTGCTTATACGCAGTATGCCGCATGGCGGTACTGAAGAATATATTGTAATCGAACCTAACTTCAGAATGGGTGTAGGCGGTATTCCTGCGACCTATCAGGCTGAGGTGATACTGAAGGAAAATACAACTACCGAGGAAATGACATCATCCCCTTCCACAGCAGTACCGGAAGCAGTTATTGCCACTGTAAATACATTCATTGCTCTGTGTGTCACCATTGTAAATGAGGGCGCATCAAGTCCTGATAAATATGCTTCGCAGTTTTATCGCTTGCGTCAGGAATTACTTGAACTCGATAATATTATCACCATTCCTTCATGGATCAGATTCTCCATGTCACCCGCTGACATTAAGAATAATGTTGGTTTAAACGTCACAGGTGGCGATGGAGCTTGGGGGCGAAGACGACAGTATTTACAGAGCGAATCTATTAAAATACTTTCAAGCTATAAAACCGCACCAATTATTGAGCATTCTGTTAGTGAGAATAAAATAAAAAATACTGAGCAAGTCAGCGGGTTGACAACGATGGCAAGCGATGCAGGGTTAAACATGAAGAAGAAAGTATTCATTGTCCATGGGCACGATGATAAACTAAAAAACGAGGTTTACATTTTTCTGGCAAATGAAGGTTTCCAGCCTGTCATACTTCATCATGAAGCCAATGAAGGACAGACCATAATCGAGAAGCTTGAGAAGCATATCGACACTGTATCCTATGCAGTGGTGCTTTATACTGCCTGTGATGAAGGGAAAGCCAAGAATGAAACTGAACTAAAAAAAAGAGCCCGGCAGAATGTTGTTTTAGAACACGGCTGGCTCATGTCCAAGCTATCGCGTAAATTCGTCGCTGCGATAGTTGAAGATGGCGTTGAATTTCCTGGAGACCTGTCCGGAGTGGTCAGAATATCTGCATCAGACTGGAAATATGATCTGTCTAAAGAATTAAAAGTGCTCAATAATTAAATTGTATTCAGTGATGTAAGGATACTATTATGGGATACACCAGAAATCAGCACATGCTCTCACAGTGGTTTCTCAGGAACTTCCGCAGTGATGATACGGCACAGAGTCCGAAGGAGAAGCAACGGGTCTGGGCCCACGTTGTGGTTCCTACGGCAGAAGGCAAAAATGACATAAAGGACATCCCGCTACCGATATCCAGCGTGGCCGTCTGTAAGGACTGCTTTCGTCTTACCGACGGTGACACAGGCGAGGTTTTTGATATCGAGCATGAGCTCAGTGATTATGAACAGGATATGGCTTTGCTTGTCCGGGATCTGGTTCAGAACCATAATTTCGCGCGTCTGGCTAACTGTGACACTGATGATTTTCCGGTAGAGAAGCTTGCAAGTTTTGCTATATTTCAGATGTTACTTAACCTCAATAACCCGCAAAGCAGATTTCCGGGTAAAAATGAGTTATTTCAGTCATTCATTAACCCAGTAAAAAACAACCTTCAGCATATCATTTCCGAAACAATTTCTTTGTCTGACGTTATGCCGGAGCTGGCGGCTTTAAGTATCTATCAGAAACTGATTCGTATAGCTCGTTCTTCTTCTGGGGATGACGAAAAAGCTAAGGCCATGTTTGTATTATTTTCCCTTCTCGCACTTCAGGGTAAAATAACAATGATTGACACTATGGCCTGGCTACGCGGAGAGGTTTTTTCCGGAATACATCGTGTGGATATATTTCATACCGGGCACCACTTTTACAGTACAGAACCACGTCCGGTATTTACAGTATCACCTAATGTATTTTGCAAAATGACAGAAGAACGCGTCCTGTACCTTCCCCTTGCTCATAATTTGGCTCTTAAGTTTTATCAGTACCCGGAACACGGGTTTTTCACCCCACTGGAAATTAATGTATTCAGCCCGGACCCTCAGAAACTACTTACAAAAGACATGTCACGAATCAAAGTTTATAAATGCTCCTATGATTATATTGATCAGGTTATGTCAACAATTGATATGTATAACGTCGGATTTTCAAATATTATTTATTCTAGCTGGCAGCTCAGTGATGTTGAAAATTATCTGAGGCTACAGAACGAACATCATGATACTTATTATCTTCCGGAACATCCCGTTTGCTGGACTGTATCCAGGGAGAAAGGGTGATGGCCCTGACCCCGGAACAGATAAGTTGCCGACAGCAGCTCGTGGCAATGGGTGACTTCAATGCCCATACCCTGCTGCCCGGAGAGGAGTGGACTAGGCCAGAAAACGCTGATGTCCGGCACGTTCTGTCGCTGATCCCCCTGACGGACATCCAGCTGGCTAACCGGCTGGATGTGGACGAACGCACCATCCGCAAGTGGAAATCCGGCGAGACCAGTATGGTATTCACCACCTGGTGCTGCCTGTGCTGGCTGGCCGGGCTGGGAATGCTGCTGGAAGAACCGGCTTAGCCGGTTCTGATGCGTTTCCAGATTCTTTTGAGTATGAAGCGTCGCTGATATCGCCATTGTGAACGGTAGATATGGGGGAGTCGATCATAGTTCTTCCAAAACAAGGTCCAGCCTTTATAGGCACCAACAAGTAGGGCAATGAGAGAGCCAGTTTTTAAGAGGCCAAAGAAAACGGCCATGAGAAATACAGTCATACGATGTTCCTTATGTAAAACTGTATTTAGGAAATCCGAAGCGGCCTTTAAGGCCGGTTGATGAAAATGAACTGAAAAAAGTTTCTCTGGCCTATTTGTTGCCATTTCAGGCTAGCTCTTTCGTGAATTTTGCCTATCAGGCAATAATCCACTCATCACAACAATTCACCGTTTTTAGTGCTTATCCTGCAAAAATCTGTTTTTTTCCCTTCCTGAGATCCGAAAACTTATTGTTACGGATCTTCTTCTCCCCCCACACAACGCCACCTCCTGTAAGTACAACATGTCGTACTGCATTCAGCTGCTCATGACACTATATGTTGTGTTATTTCCCTGACCTGTGATGCGCCGCGCAGGGGCAGAAAACCGCTGTGTGGTGATTTCCTCAGCGTGGTAAACTTCCGGAAACCCGTCAATAACAGAAAAATCGGATCTGCCGGAAATGGTCCTCCGGTAATTTAACGGCGTGGTTATATGGATGCTTGTTATCATGGTGATGATGATAACGGCATGATGTTATCAGGCGGCGTGACGGTAAGGGCAGTGATGATGGATGACGTTATCGCATGACCGTCCCTGCCCGGAAAAGAAAAAAGGAGTCACCCATGTTTTTTATTGAGAATGAAGGTCAGGCTGTCGCCAGAACGGATTACTGGCAGTCTGTACAGGCGCAGGCCGGATATGTCTACCTCAGCTGGAATGCCGGCGCAGCCAGGCTGCTTGTCCCGGATGCGGCAAAATATTTACTCAGGGAGATGCGGGGGGCTGAGTACGTCATCATCAGTAAGGGAGCACTGCATGGCCGCGATGCGCTGGAACTGGTATTTGAAGACGGCAGCGATGCGCCGTTTGTGATCCACATGCTGAGTGAGCAGTGCGATCGCCTGCTCCCCGAAAACAACCAGGGAGGGGGTTTTGTTGTCACCGTCTGGACGCGTGGCGGTAACCAGCTCCGTTATCCGGGAAAGTACCGTGTTGTGGAAAACCTGCCCGACGTTTCCCCGTGGAGTGAACACTGATATGCAGCACCTGCCGGCACCGATCCACCATGCCCGGGATGCCGCTCAGCTTCCTGTTGCCATCGATTATCCGGCAGCGCTGGCACTCCGCCAGATGTCGATGGTTCATGATGAACTGCCAAAATACCTGCTGGCCCCTGAAGTGTGCGCCCTGCTCCATTACGTCCCGGATCTGCGCCGCAAGATGCTGCTGGCCACACTGTGGAACACCGGTGCGCGCATTAATGAAGCACTGGCGTTGACGCGGGGGGATTTTTCGCTCACGCCTCCGTATCCGTTTGTGCAGCTGGCCACTCTGAAGCAGCGGACAGAAAAAGCCGCCAGGACGGCAGGAAGAATGCCAGCCGGTCAGCAGACTTACCGGCTGGTTCCGCTCTCCGACGCCTGGTACGTCAGCCAGCTGCAGACGATGGTGGCCACACTGAAAATCCCCATGGAACGGCGTAATAAACGAACAGGCAGGACAGAGAAAGCGCGGATCTGGGAAGTGACGGACAGAACGGTCAGGACCTGGATTGGGGAGGCGGTTGCCGCCGCTGCCGCTGATGGTGTGACGTTCTCTGTCCCGGTCACGCCACATACGTTCCGCCATTCCTATGCGATGCACATGCTGTATGCCGGTATACCGCTGAAGGTTCTGCAGAGCCTGATGGGGCATAAGTCCATCAGCTCAACAGAGGTCTACACGAAGGTGTTTGCGCTGGATGTGGCTGCACGGCACCGGGTGCAGTTTTCGATGCCTGAGTCCGATGCGGTGTCTATGCTCAAAAGAATTCCATAAGCTCTGACTTTTTTAAATCCCTTTCGGATATCTCATGGATATATAATCGGTATTTCATATTCTGTTGACATGCAGGACCGGTATAGAGTAAAAAAACATCTATTGAGTACCTCTTGGATATCCGAAAGGTGTCTTAGGGGGTCTTTATGGGTATTACATGTGGATTCTGGAGATACACTATGCCTGTTATTGCTAATACGCATCCCAAAGGTGGTGTGGGTAAGACAACTTCATCCGTAAACATTGTTGGTGAAATGAAGTCTGATACAGTTGATCTGGATACTCATACCGGGCTTTCTATCATTCTGGGGCTGAGACCTGAAGGAAAAGAAATTTCCGTGAAAGTACCCAAAACAGTGGATGAGTTAATCGAAATTATGACTCCCTACAAGAACAGCGATAAGACGTTACTTATTGACTGTGGGGGATTTGACTCAGATCTTACCCGTACTGCGATTGCCTTTGCAGACTGCGTTATTGTTCCTTCAAAAGACTCCCTGACTGAACGTATTGGTTTGATGCATTTTGATGGAGTACTGGACGAAATCAGCTCTATCATGGGGACCGATATAACTGCTCACCTGTATCTCTGTAAAGTTAATCCTAACAAGAAGAAATTCCCTAAGCTTGATGCAATCCTGCCATCGTTCAAACATCTGAAGCTGATGAAGAGCCGCATTTCTGCTCGTGCAGAATTTGAGGATGTCATTGAGACTGGGATGGGAATCACTGAGTCTGTTCATGGGCGCTATTCGGCAGGAGGTAAGGAAGTTATTGCCCTGATCGAAGAAATCAATCATCTGATTGAAAATAACAAACAGTAAGGTGTGTCTATTGGGTATCCATATAGTATCCTTTGGGCTTTTAATGGATATCTTTTAAGTATCTAACAAACATCCTGGGTTATCTCATGAGCAAAGCGAAATTTAGTGCACAGGCTGAAAAACTGAAAAACCTGGTGGATTCTGCCAGATTACAAACTTCTTCTTCTGCCGTAACAGCAACAGCCCCGTCTCAGCCAAATGAAGGTGCAGAGGAAGTTTCAGGTCGTCCCGTGGCTGCCAGGACGAAGGCTAAGAATCTTAAGGCCATACCGCTGTCGTATTTTGAAGCTCATGCGGAACTTAAAGCGACCAGTAAAACATCTCTGGATTTTAGCTCATATATTATTGAGGCTATAAGAGAGAAGCTTGAACGTGATGGTGCAATAGGTCAATAAACTATCGGATACCTTAAGGGTATCTGATGTGTGTCTTTTAAATGCGTTATGGGGATTCTTCACGTACCTAAAGAGTCCCCATTAGACATCTTTCTGTTTATGGTGACATGATTCGTCACCGCTTTCCTTTCCTCTCAGTTCACCATTTCATTCCTTTTCCCTTAACCTGAACCGTGATGTCAAAGATGTTTTTATATTGCATTTATGTATCACATATAACCTTCATAATGTTTTTGTATCTATGATTTCCTCTGGTCTTAAAGTTGCGCGTACAATATACATGCAATTTATCGTGTTTTTATGTTGCATTTGTCCTTTCAGAAAGACCATTTTTTCATTATAATTGAACATACATTGCATGTATGAAGCATGTTTGTTTTTTCTATTTGTTTATGAGCAACGGAGACTGGTTATGAAAATCTTTATTGATGATGGTTCTACCAACATTAAACTTGCCTGGTTGGAGGATGGTGACGTGAAAACGTTAATCAGCCCTAACAGCTTTAAACCGGAATGGTCTTTTAGTTTACTGGATGATGCTGCCCCGGCTAATTACGAGATCGACGGCGAGAAGTTTTCATTTGATCCATTAAGTGCTGATGCTGTCGTAACGACTGAAACACGCTATCAGTACAGTGATGTGAATGTTGTGGCCATTCAGCATGCGCTACAGCAGACCGGCCTGAAAGCGCAGCCTGTTGATGTCATCGTCACATTGCCGATCTCTGAATACCTTGACGCCAACAATCAGAAAAATAAGCAAAACATTGAAAGAAAGAAAAAAAATGTGATGCGTGAAGTACGGGTGCAGGGGAGTGATGCATTTGTTATTCGCAGTGTTTCCGTTCTTCCTGAAAGTATTCCCGCTGGTTTCAGTGTTCTTGCGGGGCTTGAGGATGATGAATCCCTTTTGATCGTAGATCTCGGTGGTACAACTCTTGATGTGTCGCATGTTCGTAGCAAAATGACAGGGATTACAAAAACCTGGTGTGATCCGAATATCGGCGTGTCCCTGATTACATCCGGGGTTAAGGAACAGATGGCTGTACATGCTAATACAAGAGTGAGCTCATTCCAGGCTGACAATATCATTGTGCACCGTAATGAACCTGACTACCTTTCCCGTCGCATTTATAATGCTGAACAGCGTGAGTCTATCATTAATGTTATCAATGAACGGCAGAAGTTGCTTATTAAACGAGTTAATGATGTCATCAGCCGTTTCACCGACTATACACATGTAATGTGTGTTGGTGGTGGGGCTGAAATTGTGGCCGAGGCTGTGAAGAACCTGACTAAGGTTCCTGATGAGCGCTTTTATCTGAGCTCATCCCCGCAGTTTGATTTAGTCATGGGAATGATAAAAATGAAAGGTGGTGTGACTAATGAGTGATGAAAATAAATCCAGACGCTGCTCATTTGAACTTTTCCCGGATGAACGGACAGGAGATAAGATAGCAGATGAGCTCATTGCAAATGAAAAACTGAAGGAGCGGGGACGTTTCATGCGCGCGATGTTAGTTACTGGTGCGGCGTTTGCAGCTATAGATAAACGTCTTCCTTTGCTGATATCGGAGTTACTGACAGAAAATACGACTCTGGATGATATTAATAAGGTGATTTCCAGCGTAATACCAGGTGCTTTTTCGGTTGAAAAGAAATTGCTTGAATTACTGGAAAAACAATCTGGTCTCCATACGTCTGTGGATTGCAGTACTCCTCTTACAGAGCAGAGTCTGTCGAGAAATGACGGTGAAGACCAGACCAGAAGAAACGCTGAAAATATGTTCGGAGATGACTGAACTAACCCAGCCTGGCCAGGGGAATATCTCGCCATTTAGTTGTATAACACTGACTCAACATTTCCCGTTTCATTTGCCATTCAGGGGCGGTTCCTCGCCCCGCAAACCACACTTTCCCTTTTCCCGACTGGTTCAGTTCATCGAGTGTTTTCATTAACTTTTCACTGTTTTTACGGGGCTGGATTTCATCAAATAATCCCGGCTGCGCTATACCCGATGGTGTGAAATCAGCCAGCATGACTCCTGCCTTCATATAGCGGTACCCTTCACGCCAGACATGGTTTAAGGCTCTGCATGCGGCGGCAATAATGTCCCGGCTGTCCTGTGTGGGCAATGGAAGCTTTTCCACAGCGGCATTGCTGTAACAGGGTTCTTTTACTGCAAAGGGGGATGTCCGTACAAATGTCGTCACCTGCCGGCAATACTGACGCTCCCCACGTAGTTTCTCTGCGGCCCGCTCTGCATACTGAACAACAGCCTGGTGCATGGCATCTTTGTCTGTGATTCGTTCACCAAAACTGCGACTACAGACAATCTGCTGTTTTGCCGGTGGTGCTTCTTCCAGGGATATGCAGGACTCGCCGTTGAGTTCGCGTACCGTACGCTCAAGAATGACGCTGAAGTTTTTCCGGATGAATGCCGTGTTAGCCTGCGCCAGCTGCAGTGCTGTGTTAATACCCAGCGCATTCAGCTTTTCCGTCAGTCTGCGTCCTACTCCCCAGACCTCACCAACTGGCTGCAGCCCCAGTAGCTTCAAGGTCCGATTACGGTTTTCTGCCGTCAGCGCGACCACTCCGGAAAACTGTGGCCATTGCTTTGTTGCCCACTGTGCACTTTTAGCCAGCGTTTTTGTAGGCGCAATGCCCACCCCCATGGTGAGTCCTGTCCAGCTCTTTACCTGTTCCCTGAGCTGATGACCAAAAACCTCCGGAGAGATGCAATGATTTATCCCCCGCAAATCAATGAACATTTCATCAATTGAGTAGGGCTCAACTGCGGGAGAAAGCGACTCCAGAACAGCCATAACCCGTTGGCTCATGCTGTGGTACAGCGCATAATTGCTGGAAAATACATGTATTTTCTTCTCCAGGCGCATCTGTCTCACCTGAAACCAGGGCTGCCCCATTCTGATGCCAAGGGCTTTTGCCTCCGGGCTGCGCGCGATCACACAGCCATCGTTATTGCTGAGTACGATGACCGGTTCGTTGCGAAGGTCCGGGCGGAAAACTTTTTCACATGAGGCGTAGAAACTGTTGATATCAGCCAGTGCAAACATCAGCGTGACTCCCGCGTCCTGTGTATCACGTGAGTGACAACACCAAAAATACAGATGTTTTCCGGATACAGTGTGCGGAACTCCGGGCTGTCTGAAACCGGCTCCAGTGCCGGGCGTGGGCGCAACAGCAGTCGTTTGACGGTGAACTCACCGTCGATCTCAGCGATAACGATGTCCCCGTGTTGTGGTTTTTCGGCCCTGTCCACTACCAGCAGATCACCATTCTGCACGCCAGCCTGGTTCATCGATTCACCGCTGGCGCGCAGAAAGAAGGTGGCTGCAGGTCTGCTGATGCAATAGCTGTTCAGATCCAGTTCCTGCTCAGCATAATCAGTGGCAGGCGAAGGAAAACCGGCCTGGCAACGATCGGCAAACAACGGTCGCACGTAACTGTCATCGCCTGAAGGGTCAGCCGGACGGTGATAAACGGTACTCATGCTGCAGGCAGCCAGCTGTCGTCCTGCCAGATTTCTTCCAGCAGAGACATGATACGTTCTTTATCCTTGTCGTTGCGGGCTCCTGTGACAGATACAGACGGGGCGCTGCCCTGGTCTATACGCAGCCAGATTTCCGGGTAGTGTGGTTTCAGACGTTGTTCGATTTCATTCTGTAGCGCCTGAAGTGTGCCTGATTTGAGGTTTTTTGTGCTCTGGCGGTCGAAAAGAATTTCAATGCGGATCATGTTCTCATCTCCCTTTTCTATTGCTGTATGTATATACAGTATTCTAATAACTGAATCCACACACAGTCAAATGTCATTATTGTGACTAAAAAACGCTCAATTCTCTGAGAGTGTGGCTGTATGCCTGCTGTGGACTGCTGTGTCCAGCTTATCCACAGCATTTTGCGCACGGTTCTGTGAATAAAATACCTGGTTACCCAGGCCGTGCCGGCACGTTAACCGGGCTGCATCCGATGCAAGTGTGTCGCTGTCGCCGGCCTCCTCACCCGGTCACGTTTCGTCGTTCCTCCTCCACGCGCTGCGGCTTCGGGGCCGCACCTGCATTCGTATGCGGTCGCCCGGTTACAGGTGCGGCACGGCCTGATGGAGGCCGCATGTGAGAGGAGAATTCCCATGCCAAACTGGTGCTCGAATCGTATGTATTTTTCTGGTGAACCGGCACAGATCGCTGAGATTAAACGACTGGCCAGCGGCGCAGTCACACCGTTTTATCGCCGCGCCACAAATGAAGGTATTCAGCTGTTTCTGGCCGGAAGTGCCGGACTTCTGCAGACCACTGAAGATGTGCAGTTTGAACCGTGCCCCGGACTGACGGCTGCCGGACGTGGTGTTGTATCGCCGGAGAATATCGCGTTCACACGCTGGCTGACACACCTGCAGAATGGTGTGCTACTGGATGAACAAAACTGCCTGATGCTGCATGAACTCTGGCTGCAGAGCGGTACTGGACAGCGTCGCTGGGAAGGATTACCGGACGATGTCAGGGATACCATCACCGCACTTTTCACCGCAAAAAGAGGTGACTGGTGTGGCTTCTGGAGTAACGAGGATGTATCGGTGTGGTGGAACCGTCTGTGTGACAACGTACTGCCGGAAAAAACCATGCCGTTTGACCTGCTGACGGTTCTGCCCACCCGCCTGGATGTTGAAGTGAATGGCTTTAACGGTGGTGTTCTGAACGGTGTTCCTTCTGCATATCACTGGTATACGGAACAGTATGGCGTGAAGTGGCCTGTGGGGTATGAGGTGAATATCAGCAGTCAGGGAGACAACTTCATTCAGGTTGATTTCGACACGCCGTGGTGTCAGCCGGAAAGCGACGTTATTGCAGAATTAAGCCGCCGTTTCAGCTGCACGCTGGAGCACTGGTATGCCGAACAGGGCTGTGATTTCTGTGGCTGGCAGTTGTATGAGCGCGGAGAGCTCGTTGATGTGCTGTGGGGGGAACTGGAATGGTCTTCCCCGACAGATGACGATGAGCTGCCGGAAGTCACCGGACCTGCGTGGATAGTCGACAATGTGGCGCATTATGGCGGATGAAGTATGACGGAGACGGGCGGGAAACCGCCCGTTTCTTTTCCGACAAAGGATGTCGCCGTGCTCCTCTTTTTACTGCGCCGGCTGACGCGGCGCGGCATAAACGCTGCCTGTGGTCAGTGTCCCGCGTCCGGCGGGCACGGGACGGGCGCTTTTACCGCTCCCGGCTGGCGTCGGTGACAGTGTACGACAGCCCGTCGCCCTTTTCTGATGAACGCCCTTCAAGCCGCTTTCGCGGCATAACCTTGCCGTCAGAAAGACGACGGCTGCGGTATTCCACGGTCGGCCTGACCCGTTACCGGACGCGGTGAACAGCCCACAGGCAGCGGGGAACGGGCACCACAGGGGTGCCCTCCCGGTGCCCTCTGTAAGAGAAGGAGTTTCGTATGTCCCGTTTTGTCCTCGGTAACTGCATCGATGTTATGGCCCGTATTCCTGATAACGCCATTGATTTCATCCTCACCGACCCGCCATATCTCGTCGGTTTCCGTGACCGTTCCGGGCGCACCATCGCCGGCGATAAAACCGATGAGTGGCTGCAACCGGCCTGTAATGAAATGTTCCGCGTGCTGAAAAAAGACGCGTTAATGGTGAGCTTCTACGGCTGGAACCGCGTCGATCGCTTTATGGCCGCCTGGAAAAATGCGGGATTCAGCGTTGTTGGTCACCTGGTCTTCACCAAAAACTACACATCGAAGGCCGCATATGTGGGCTATCGCCACGAATGTGCCTACATCCTGGCAAAAGGCCGTCCACGTCTGCCACAAAACCCGCTGCCGGACGTGCTGGGCTGGAAATATTCGGGCAATCGCCATCACCCGACGGAAAAGCCCGTTACCAGCCTGCAACCGCTGATTGAGAGCTTCACACACCCGAACGCAATTGTGCTGGACCCGTTTGCAGGCAGCGGCTCAACCTGCGTCGCCGCCCTCCAGTCCGGACGCCGGTATATCGGTATCGAGCTGCTTGAGCAGTATCACCGTGCCGGGCAGCAACGCCTTGCCGCCGTGCAACGGGCCATGCAGCAGGGGGCCGCGAATGATGACTGGTTTATGCCGGAGGCTGCGTAAATGAACTATGCCGGACACGAAAAACTGCGTGCCGAAGTGGCGGAGGTGGCCAATACCATGTGTGACCTTCGGGCCAGGCTGAACGATATGGAGCATCGCTGTCGCTTTGATTCCGATGTGCTTGTTGAACGCCTGACACGCCAGACGCTGTATCGCGCCAATCGCCTGTTTATGGAGGCGTATACCGAAATTCTGGAACTGGATTCCTGCTTCAAAGATTGAGAAGGAGACGAGAATGTACGGAACATGCGAAACGCTCTGCCGTGAGCTGGCAGCGCAGTATACGGAGAACACGCCGCTGATGCTGGTTGTCTGGTCCCCGGAAGAGATTCAGGCACTGGCTGACGGTATGGAAATTTCTCTGACCGGTCATGAAATCAGGACCGTCCTGGCACGCCTGGAGGACATCCCGGAAGACCAGCGGATTGAGTCCGGTATTTCTTCCGCTGCGGTGATGGAGATTATCCGCAACGAGAGCGAAAACCGCCTGGTGACCGTCCCTGCTGAACTGCTGGCGTCCCTGATTCAGACCGCTGAACAGGCATTGTGGAAACGTGAATGGGCCGCCCGGGATCATGGCCTCGCCGTCCCGGAATGCGTCACCCGCCGTCAGGAGGTGGTTAATCAGGCCCGCAGCCTGCTGAAAAACAACACACACGAAAACGACTGATGTTATCGCCGCCTGCCCTGCGGGCGGCGATACAGGGAGAACGCTTAATCATGAACGAAAACAGCACGCTGAACGCACTGATTTGTCGTCATGCCCGCAACCTGCTGCTGGCGCAGGGCTGGCCGGAAGAGACGGATGTTGACCAGCGTAACCCGAAGTATCCGGGCTGGATCAGCATTTATGTTCTGCTGGATGCGCCCCGGCTGGCGACGTTACTTATCAACCGTCACGGCGGCGTACTGCCGCCGCTCCTGGCCTCCGCCATTCAGAAACTGACCGGAACCGGAGCGGAACTTGTTCTGTCCGGCAGTCAGTGGCAGTCGCTGCCGGTACTTCCGGCAGACGGAACGCAGGTGTCTTTCCCGTATGCCGGTGAGTGGCTGACCGAAGACGAAATCAGGGCAGTTCTTGATGCGGTGCGCAATGCAGTACGAAGCATCTGTTACCAGGTGGCAGACGATGCGCGGCGTATCCGGGCGGCGCTGACCACCACCGGTCAGACGTTGCTGACTCGCCAGACGCGCCGCTTTCGTCTGGTTGTGAAGGAAAGCGATCACCCCTGCTGGCTCGATGAAGATGACGAAAACCTGCCCGTGGTGCTCGATGCCATCGTGAACCGGGGAGCACGTTTTTCGTCGGTGGAAATGTACCTGGTCAGCGATTGTATTGAGCATATCCTGTCCAGTGGGCTGGCCTGCGATGTGCTGCGTATACCGGATGAACCGCCCCGCCGCTGGTTTGACCGTGGTGTTCTGCGGGAGGTGGTCCGGGAAGCCCGGGCCGAAATCCGCAGCATGGCGGATGCCCTGGCAAAAATCCGGAAATGATGACGTTGGCGGGGTAAATCCCCGCCTTTTTCCTGCCGGTCCCCGGACAGAGCACAAAGGAAGTCGCCGCCGGCTCCGCTTTACCCGGCCATGCAGGGCATGGCCTTGTGGTTTTTCAGTTATGTGGCCTCAGCGTCGTGTGCGGGCTGTGCCGTGCCTCCATCTTAGCCGGGCTGGCAGGGATGCAAGGGTACGCTTCGCCGCTGCGGTCACCCGGTCCCTCCTTCCCGTCTGCCGTGATTTTCCGGTCGTTCACCCGCTCAGATTTCGCGGTCTCACCCTCCAACTCCCGCCAGCCGTGTGCGTCAGGCTGCGGCTTCCCTTGCGCCCTGTGCATCCCCGCCTTATCGCCCGGCTTTTATGGAGGCACGGCACCGCCCGGTGTCGCGGAATATGTGAACAACGGAGGAAAACATCATGCAATATGCGAAACCTGTCACTCTGAACGTTGAAGAGTGCGACCGTCTCTCCTTTCTACCGTATCTGTTTGGCAACGATTTTCTGTATGCCGAGGCGTATGTGTACGCGCTGGCGCAAAAAATGATGCCGGAATATCAGGGAGGCTTCTGGCACTTCATCCGCCTGCCGGACGGTGGCGGTTACATGATGCCGGATGGCGACCGTTTCCACATGGTGAACGGTGCAAACTGGTTTGACCGTACCGTGAGTGCTGATGCCGCAGGCATCATTCTGACTTCCCTTGTGATTAACCGCCAGTTGTGGCTGTACCACGACAGCGGGGATGCAGGACTGACCCAGCTTTACCGGATGCGCGATGCGCAGTTGTGGCGTCACATCGAATTTCACCCCGAATGCAACGCGATTTACGCGGCACTGGACTGATTAACGGACGGGGCGGCAATGCCGCCCCTGTAAAGGAGACGAGAACATGTACTGTACTGTTAAAGAAATTATCCGCGAAGTGCTGAACACAGACGTGCCGGACAGTGAATGCGTTTTTGCCGTGGTGCTGACCCGTGGGGATGTGCGTCACATAGTCCAGGACTGGAGTCTGACAGACGATGAGCTGGAAACCGTCATGCAGCGACTGGACGATGCCTTTGAGCATGGTGCGGATGTCAGCATTGTTCACGACGTTGTTCGTGAGCTGATGGAAGAAAAGCGCGCCAGCCGTCAGGTGACAGTTCCGGCGGTGATGCTGGAAAAAGTGATGGCGCTGGCAGGCAGTGAAATGAAGCGCCTGTATGCCGTCGGGAGCGAGAACGGGGGCGACGGTGACGCATTCGTCAGGGAAGAACGCGAAGCAATGGACGTTGTGTTACAGGCGCTGGACGGGGAGCACATGTCATGAATATCAGCACAGAAACCCGCGAAATTCTGCGCAATTACAAAGCCGTGATTAATGCGCGGCGTCGTGAAATGGGGCAGAAACCGCTCACCACTGCGCAGATTGTTGATGAAATCTGCGATTTTGTGGCGAATCAGCAGGCTGTATTCCTGGGCGGTCACTACATCCTTCAGGGCAGCATAAACAGGTGATACAGGGGCAGGCGGTGGAGGCCGCCTGTCAGCCCGCGCGAAACCCCCTGGCAGGCTGACGCCTGCCGGAAATGCGGGGTGCAGCGCCTGCGGCGCTGCCGGCCCGGCTTTCCGGTCAGAAGGTAGTGTATGGCTGTATGCAGGGAACAGGTGTGATATTCCGTGACACTGTCACCGTTTCTGGCTGTCTTTTATTGCGCCCACTTCGGCTCCCGGCTGCCTGGCGGCATCCGGTCGTCAGGCCCGACTCCGACAGGCAGCTGCTTGCGCACCCGCCAGTCTCCGCCGAACCCGCTGGCGCGGTTTCGGGCTGTCGCTACGGTCCGATGCGTGAAAACCCGGGCTTGCAGCGACCGTTCCGGTCGCGCCGCCCCTGTCGCGCCGTGACCTGCGCTCCCTGCACACCTGACGGTGTGTGAGGAAACTGCGCCTGATGGCGCAGCAGTCTTCCCTCCTGCCGCCACCTCTGCGGCCTGTTTCCCGCTGTGGACTTTCCGGGGGGCAGACGTAACCCCCTCCCGTTCCATCTGTCCAGGGTGAGATGCACCGGCCACAAAATTTTTAGCCATGAACCCGGCAAAAAATTTTGCGTCCGCCCCCGGACAGCTGTCCCGTGAGGCGGTAAACGGGCCCCCATCGGAAAGGTCCACTGCGGGGAGAAACCCCTGTGAAGTGGACGGCAGGAGGAGCTTTCGCTCCTCTGAAGGGGCACATGAACGTCCCGTCGCCGGTATCCGGTTTATCTCACATCTTTCAGTCAGGAGGTTCTTATGAGTGCACGTGGTATCAACAAGGTCATCCTCGTCGGGCGTCTGGGCAATGATCCGGAAGTCCGTTACATCCCCAACGGGGGCGCAGTGGCAAACCTGCAGGTGGCTACGTCAGAAAGCTGGCGCGACAAACAGACGGGGGAGATGCGGGAGCAGACGGAATGGCACCGCGTGGTGCTGTTCGGCAAGCTCGCGGAAGTGGCTGGTGAATATCTGCGCAAGGGCGCGCAGGTCTACATCGAGGGGCAACTCCGTACCCGTAGCTGGGAAGATAACGGTATCACCCGTTACGTCACTGAAATTCTTGTTAAGACCACGGGCACCATGCAGATGCTGGGGAGTGCACCACAGCAGAACGCTCAGGCGCAACCGAAGCCTCAGCAGAATGGGCAGCCACAGAGTGCTGACGCGACGAAAAAAGGTGGCGCGAAAACGAAAGGCCGTGGACGTAAGGCCGCGCAGCCCGAGCCTCAGCCGCAACCGCCGGAGGGGGAGGATTACGGGTTTTCAGACGATATCCCGTTCTGACTGGCCTGACTGTGATAACCGCCCCGCCCTGCGCGGGGCATCACCGGAGATATGAGGATGAGCGAATATTTCAGAATACTTCAGGGGCTGCCTGACGGCTCCTTTACCCGCGAACAGGCGGAAGCCGTTGCCGCACAGTACCGGAACGTCTTTATCGAGGATGACCACGGGGAACATTTTCGCCTGGTTGTCCGCAATAACGGTGCCCTGGTCTGGCGTACCTGGAATTTTGAGGACGGTGCCGGGTACTGGATGAATCATGCCATCAGGGATTTCGGGATTCTTAAGTAAGAGAGGTGCCGGACGCGCGAACGTCCGGCAGGACATAAGCAATTATAAGGGGATGATTATGCCTGTAACGAAGTGTGAACCAGAAACCACCCGCAAAGCAAGCCGTAAATCTGCAAAAACGCAGGAAACAGTCCTGTCTGCCCTGCTGGCGCAGACGGAGGAAGTGAGCGTGCCGCTGGCCTCACTGATTAAGTCACCGCTGAATGTGCGCACGGTGCCGTATTCTGCGGAGTCCGTCAGCGAACTGGCAGGGTCCATTCAGGGCGTCGGACTGCTGCAGAATCTGGTCGTGCATACCCTGCCTGGTGAGCGCTACGGTGTCGCCGCAGGTGGTCGCAGACTGGCAGCACTCAATATGCTGGCTGAGCGTGGAATCATTCCGGCTGACTGGCCTGTCCGCGTGAAAATTATTCCGCAGGAACTGGCGACGGCTGCATCGATGACCGAGAACGGTCATCGCCGGGATATGCACCCTGCCGAACAGATTGCCGGATTCCGCGCAATGGCGCAGGAAGGCAAAACAGCGGCACAAATCGGTGATTTGCTGGGCTATTCACCCCGCCACGTTCAGCGAATGCTGAAACTGGCAGACCTTGCGCCTGTCATCCTTGATGCGCTGGCAGAAGACCGCATCACCACAGAGCACTGTCAGGCGCTGGCGCTGGAGAACGACACCGCGCGTCAGGTGCAGGTGTTTGAAGCCGCCTGTCAGTCGGGATGGGGAGGAAAACCGGAAGTACAGACCATCCGTCGTCTGGTGACCGAAAGTGAAGTGGCGGTGGCGGGGAACACTAAATTCCGCTTCGTGGGGGCTGATGCCTTCTCGCCAGATGAACTGCGCACTGATTTGTTCAGCGACGATGAGGGTGGCTATGTGGACTGTGTTGCGCTCGATGCCGCCCTGCTGGAAAAACTCCAGGCTGTTGCAGAGTACCTTCGGGAAGCTGAGGGCTGGGGATGGTGTGCCGGACGCATGGAGGCCGTTGGTGAGTGCCGTGAAGATGCCCGGGCATACCGCAACCTGCCGCAGCCGGAAGCAGTGCTGACGGAGGCGGAAGAAGAACGCCTGAACGAACTGATGGCACGTTACGACGCACTGGAAAACCAGTGTGAGGAATCTGACCTGCTGGAAGCAGAAATGAAGCTGATGCGCTGCATGGCGAAGGTCAGAGCGTGGACGCCGGAGATGCGTGCCGGAAGCGGTGTGGTGGTGTCTTGGCGTTATGGCAACGTGTGTGTCCAGCGTGGTGTGCAGTTGCGCAGTGAGGATGACGTGGCTGACGACGCTGACCGCACGGAACAGATGCAGGAGAAAGCGTCAGTGGAGGAAATCAGTCTGCCACTGCTGACGAAAATGTCTTCCGAACGCACGCTGGCAGTCCAGGCGGCACTCATGCAGCAACCGGACAAATCTCTGGCACTGCTGGCATGGACGCTCTGCCTGAATGTGTTTGGCAGCGGAGCGTACAGTAAACCAGCACAAATCAGCCTGGAATGTAAACATTATTCGCTGACCAGCGATGCGCCGTCAGGGAAGGAAGGTGCCGCGTTCATGGCGATGATGGCAGAAAAAGCCCGTCTTGCGGCCCTGTTACCGGAGGGATGGTCACGGGACATGACGACGTTCCTGTCACTCAGTCAGGAGGTGCTGTTATCCCTGCTCAGTTTCTGCACCGCGTGCAGCATCCACGGCGTTCAGACCCGCGAGTGTGGTCACACGTCACGCAGCCCGCTGGACACGCTGGAGAGCGCCATCGGTTTTCACATGCGCGACTGGTGGCAGCCGACAAAAGCAAACTTCTTCGGACACCTGAAAAAGCCGCAGGTTATCGCAGCCCTGAATGAGGCAGGACTGTCCGGTGCCGCACGGGACGCGGAGAAGATGAAGAAAGGCGATGCGGCTGAACATGCAGAGTTCCATATGAAAGACAACCGCTGGGTGCCTGGCTGGATGTGTGCACCACGTCCACAGATGGATGCCACTGAACACACCACTAACCTGGCTGATGCCGCCTGATGAACAACCACACCGCCCCGCCGGAGACGGGGCGGCAGCAAGGGAGATACCGTGATGAAAACTGAACTGACCCTGAATGCCCTGCAGTCCATGAACGCACAGGAATATGAAGATATCCGTGCTGCGGGAAGCGATATGCGCCGTAATCTCACTCACGAGGTGATGCGTGAAGTGGACGCACCGGTTAACTGGATGATGAATGGCGAGTATGGCAGTGAGTTCGGGGGCTTTTTCCCCGTCCAGGTTCGTTTCACGCCAGCCCACGAACGTTTCCACCTGGCATTATGTTCGCCGGGAGACGTCTCTCAACTCTGGATGCTGGTTCTGGTGAATGGTGGTGGACAGCCTTTCGCCGTCGTTCAGGTGCAACATATCTTCACGCCTGTCGCGATCAGTCACACGCTGGCGCTCGCCGCGACACTTGATGCGCAGGGATACAGTGTTAACGACATCATTCATATTTTGATGGCAGAAGGAGGTCAGGCATGAGCGCACGTTCACGGGCACTGATCCCCCTCAGCGCAGAACAACAGGCCGCCATGCAGGCTGTGGCTGTCACCGAACAACGTCGTCGTCAGGGACGCACACTTTCAGCATGGCCTTATGCCAGCGCTTTCTTTCGCTGCCTGAATGGCAGTCGCCGGATTTCGCTGACCGATCTCCGCTTTTTTGCCCCTGCGCTGACGAAGGAGGAATTTCATGGCAACCGTCTCCTGTGGCTGGCTGCCGTGGATAAACTGATTGAAAGTTTTGGTGAAGTCTGTGTTCTTCCCCTGCCATCCGATGCGGGGCATCGTCTGTTCCCGTCCGTTCCTTTTCGTGAAGGTGAGCGGCGTCGTCAGAAAACCACGCTGACAGAGCAGAAATACAGCCGCCAGCGGGAACGTGAGGCAGAACGACGGGAACTGGAATACCAGACATGTTTTGCTCAGGCGCAGATTGACCTTGCGTTTCATACTCCCGCCACGGTCGGAAGCTGGTTGTCCCGCTGGTCTGGTGTTGTTGAGGAGCATGATCTGGAAACGATTTTCTGGGGGTGGTGCGGGCGTTTTCCATCACTGTCATCATTTGACCGGTTTTTCTGGCAGGAGGAACCACTCTGGCGGCTGATTTTTGAAGCCGGTGAGGCCGGTCGTGGTGCACCGGTACAGGTACGTGCACTTGAGCAGTGGATGATCCCGAACAAGCTGGAGAACGCAATATGATGAAATCAGACGAACAATATCAGGTTCCCGTGTGGATGCGACCTCTGTTGCCGTTGCTCTGCAATACCGGTGGTAATGATCCGGAGGAACTGCTGAATGATACAGAAACCACCGCCAGTGCGAATATTGTCCGTTATGTACTGATAGTTGCAGTGCGGTCGCAGATTGATCTGCTGCAGCTACTGTACAGGAAAGGACTGTTGCGCACAGAGATACCAGGTGGCTTTTCACCGGAAGAAGCGCAGGAACTCCTGGATAATCTGGTGCGCAGCCATATCAGCAAGGCGCTGTCGGGTGAGCGAATGGCAGCCCGTGACAGAAATGCCGATCTGACCTGGATTCGCCAGCAACTGGTCGATGCCGCCTGGTTTGTCCGTGCCACACTGGAAGCGCATGGGATGGGCGTCGGAAATGAGAGTCCCTCTGCTCCGCCGGAGACAATGCCGGACATACAGACACGGGAACTGGTTATGTTGATCAAGCGACTGGCATCATCGCTGAAAGCGGTGAAACCCGACAGTAGCGTGGTGCGTGAAGCGCAGGACTGGCTGTGCGACAGAAAACTTGCGGATATCACAGATATTCTCCGGTGAACCAGACATGTATATTTTACGCAGGGACACGCCGATCATGATCGTTTCATATCAGGGGTGGTCTGGAGGTCATGCGGCGTGTCCTCTGCACTCGCCGGAATAAGGAAGTCGCCGGCGGCTCCGCTTTTACCCGGCCATGCGGGGCATGGCCTTGTGGGTTTTCAGCTCTGTGGCCTCAGCGTCGTGTGCGGGCTGTGCCGTGCCTCCATCTTAGCCGGGCTGGCAGGGATGCAAGGGTACGCTTCGCCGCTGCGGTCACCCGGTCCCTCCTTCCCGTCTGCCGTGATTTTCCGGTCGTTCACCCGCTCAGATTTCGCGGTCTCACCCTCCAACTCCCGCCAGCCGTGTGCGTCAGGCTGCGGCTTCCCTTGCGCCCTGTGCATCCCCGCCTTATCGCCCGGCTTTTATGGAGGCACGGCACCGCCCGGTGCCGCAGAACATGTGACTATGGAGGATTCGGGAATGTCTGTTGTTGCACCTGCTGTATACGTTGGAACCTGGCACAAATACAACTGTGGAAGCATCGCCGGACGCTGGTTTGACCTGACCACGTTTGATGATGAGCGCGACTTTTTCGCCGCCTGCCGTGCTCTTCACCAGGATGAAGCCGATCCTGAACTGATGTTTCAGGATTATGAGGGATTCCCGGGGAATATGGCCTCTGAATGCCATATCAACTGGGCCTGGGTTGAAGGCTTCCGCCAGGCACGGGATGAAGGCTGCGAAGAGGCTTATCGTCTCTGGGTGGAGGATACCGGTGAGACGGATTTTGACACCTTCCGCGATGCCTGGTGGGGCGAGGCTGACAGTGAGGAGGCTTTTGCGGTTGAGTTCGCCAGTGATACCGGCCTGCTGGCTGACGTGCCGGAGACGGTGGCGCTCTATTTTGACTATGAGGCGTATGCGCGGGATTTATTCCTGGACTCCTTCACCTTTATTGACGGTCATGTGTTCCGTCGGTGATTTACTCCCCCGCTCCGGCGGGGGTATGGCCTGCCAGGCCGCCGGAAAACCCTGGCAGGCTTACGCCTGCCTGAAATGCAGGAGGGCCGCGCCTGCGGCGCTGCCCTTCCTGCCCGTCATGGTGTGAGGCATTTTTCTGTTATGTCGTTTCTGTTGTTCTGATTTCCGGAGGCGGGGACACCTTCGGCTCCCGGCTGCCTGGCGGCATCCGGTCGTCAGGCCCGACTCCGACAGGCAGCTGCTGGCGCACCCGCCAGTCTCCGCCGAACCCGCTGGCGCGGTTTCGGGCTGCCGCTACGGTCCGATGTCTGAAAAACCAGGCTTGCAGCGACCGTTCCGGTCGCGCCGCCCCTGTCGCGCCGGAAACGGCGCTCCCTGCACACCTGACGGTGTGTAAGGCCACTGCGCCTGATGGCGCAGTCAACTCTTCCGCCGCCACCCCTGCGGCCTGTTTCCCGCTGTGGACTTTCCGGGGGCTGGAGTAACCACATCCCGTTTCAGCAGTCCAGGGGAAGATATACCGTCCACAAAATTTTTAGCCATAAACCCGGCAAAAAATTTTGCGTCCGCCCCCGGACAGCTGCCCCGTGACGTGGTGACGGACGCCCCATCGGAAAGGTCCACTGCGGGGAGAAACCCCGAAGAAGTGGACGGCAGAAGGGGCTTTCGCCCCTCCGGGGAGCAACCGGTCGGCCCGGCGACCTGATTCAGCAGAAGGAGACGTTTTCATGACAGTCAGCAGCACGATTTCCGTTTTTTGCCGCGACGGGGTGTTCCGTACCGTTTACTGCCACCTGCACGGGGAGCCGACCTGGAACGGTCGCATCCTGCATACCCACTATGCCACCGGTCAGCAGGCCGAAGCCCTGGTTGAACACGGTGATATCCGTTGCCTCGGTCCCCGTTGCGACAAACCCGCCGGGCATACGCTTCAGAACCCGGTGGACGGTGTGACGGCTTATTACGGACGTGACAGTGGTTTCCGGATGGACAGTGAGGCGCGTGAGTACCGTTCTTTCAGGGAGGCTATTGCCACTGAAAGCACTGAAGAGGTGCGCTTCCATTATGTGTTCATCGACGGCTACTGGAAGGTGATGTACCGCACGCCGGAAGGCTGGAAGATGAAAGCGCTCGCGCTGGCACTGCGTCGCTGTCCGAAATGAAAAAAGGCAGGGCGATAAACCCTGCCTCTCTCCGCCGTTACTTCCCCGCCAGGAAGAGCGGCAGTCATCAACAACATAAGGAGAAATATTTGTGAGACCATCAATTATCTTCGCAACCGCCGAGTATGTAAAGCGTCTGCGTGAAGAGTGCCTGCGGGAGAATAAACCCCTGCACCGCCATACCCGCTTCAGACGTCAGGAGCTGGCACAGGATGAGATTAACCCGGACGTCCTGGCGATGAGCGGCCATATCGCCAGACGCTGCAGTGAGCAGAAGCGGGTGCGTATCCCCGCTATGAAAGTCAGCGAATGGGGCCACCTGCTCCGCGCGCTTGAAATTGAGCGGGTCTGCCACTGATTAACCCTTGCCGTCTGCCTGTGCAGGCGGCAGGATACGTTCAGACATCTCACCAGGAGGAACCGTGAGTAAGAAGAAAAACACCACAACGCCCACGCCGCATGATGCCGCGTTCCGGTCGTTCCTGGCGAATCCCGACGTCGCCAGAGATTTTCTGGAACTGCATCTTCCTGCGGAGTACCGGCAGTTGTGCGACCTGTCCACGCTGAAGCTGGAACCCGCCACCTTTGTTGAGCCGGACCTGCATCAGTACGCCAGCGATATCCTCTGGAGCGTGAAAACCACCGGGGGTGAAGATGGCTATGTTTATACGCTCATCGAGCACCAGAGCACCGAAAATCTGTACATGCCTTTCCGCATGTTACGTTACAGTGTGGCGGCGATGCAGAGACATCTGGAGCAGCACAAAACGTTGCCACTGGTCATTCCGGTGCTGTTCTATCACGGTGAGCGCAGCCCGTACCCGTACAGCATGAACTGGCTGGACTGTTTTGAGAATCCGGCGCTTGCGGCTAAAATATACACAAAGCCGTTTCCGCTGGTTGATATCACTGTCGTTGATGACAATGAAATCATGAACCATCGCCGGATGGCCGCACTGACGCTGCTGATGAAGCATATCCGCCATCGTGACATGATGGAGCTGCTGGACAAACTCCCGCAGGTCATGGTGGAAATTTCAGACGAGCAGGTGCGTGTTCTGATTCATTACATCGTTAACGCAGGGGACTCTGTATCACCGGAATTTATGCGGGCGCTGGCTGAGCGTCTGCCGCAGCATGAGGATAAACTGATGACTATCGCAGAACGTCTTGAGCAAAAAGGTCGCCAGGAAGGCAGGATGGAAGGACGCATGGAAGGACGCATGGAAGGACGCATGGAAGGACGCATGGAAGGAGCGCTTGAAAAAGCCCTGGCTATTGCGTGCCAGCTTCAGAAAATGGGGATGACGCCGGAGCAGATTAAGCAGGCTACCGGACTTTCCGATGACGAACTGAAGAAAATCACTCACTGATGAGAACCACAAAGCCCGGCAAAATGCCGGGCTTTTTTGTCAGCAGGAGCAGAGCAAACAGCATGACGATTGCAGAACGTCTTATACAGAAAGGTTTCGACGAGGGTTTTAAACAAGGGGCTCTTGAAGTGGCGCGGGAAATAGCCTGCCGGCTTCGGGATATAGGCTGGCCGCCGGAACGGATTCAGGAGGTCACGGGACTTTCCGGTGAAGAACTGAAAAAGCTGTTTCCTGATGAGCAGTAGCCTGGCATTCAGCCAGGCTGTGAATCACGCTCACACATTCCCTGCCGTTTCCCCCAGTTCATTTTCCAGTCGCCTGATGATATCTGCCTTACGCATCCCCTGCATGTGAGGCAGCAGGTCACGGACTGAAAGTGCCTGGGTGGTCCTCCAGACGGTGACGTCCACCTGTTCCGCATTTTCCCAGGCGTGCCATGTTCTCTGCGTCACGCCAAATTCTCTGGCCGCTTTTTCGCGTGACCAGAGCATGCTTTTTCGCCAGATTCGCAGTTCCCAGCCGGTCATAAAACACCTTTGAAAAAGTGAAAAAACTTCACTTTATTTTATCATCACAATTGCCAAATCAGCGCGATAAATAAGTGTAAAAAAATGAAGAAATTTCACTTTTTTTGCTTTTAAATGTCGTGCGGTTTTCTCTGTTTTCACCTGTGCGGGAGTGGTGTGCCAGTGACCACCACATGCCATTGTTGTGCCGTCGTTTTTCTTCAGTCGCGCCGTATGCGGCGCTCCCTGCACACCTTACGGTGTGTAAGGCCACTGCGCCTGATGGCGCAGCTGTCTCTGCCTGTCTGCCGCCGCACTGCGGCCTGTTCTCCGCAGACGGACTTTCCGGGGGTACATACATGACCACATCCCGTTTCAGTCGTCCAGGGGAGAGATGTACCAGCCACAAAACTTTTTGCCGCAGGCGTCAAAAACTTTTGCGTCTGCCCCCGGACAACTGCCCCGTGACGTGGTGAGCGTCCCCCGTCGGAAAGGTCCACTGCGGGGAAATCCCCGAAGACCCGGACGGCAGAAGGAGCTTCGCTCCTCCGGGAAATGACCTGGCTGACCCGGCAGTCGTGACGATGAGGAGACAATGTGATGAATCAGACTTTACCCACTGCTGACCTGAATACTGCCGGCACGACAGATGTTATTCCGTCTGTGGCTATCGACCGCATCATCGCGCAGCGTAACGAAGGTATTGCACTGTTCATGCAGGCGATGGAATGCCTGGCGACAGCGCGCAAGATTCTGCTCGATGCGTCAGGTGATATTTTTCTTTACGGGTTTGAAGACTGCGTGACTGATTCCGTTCGTCGCATGGATAAGCAGGAAGAAGCGAAAAGGAATATCACCCGTCTTGCCGACCGGAAAATCTGGGACCGCCTGATGACAGATACGGGCATGTACACCTTCATGAGTTCATGCCAGCGTGATGAGTGGAACAGCCAGCTGATGAGCGACACCTGTCCTGAAATCACCCTGGACAATGTACTGGCAACATTCCGCCATCTTAATGCCAGCAAGATGCAGACGTTTGAACAGGGGCTGATTGATGTCTACCGGAAATTGTCATGGGATTACAGAACCAATAATCCCTGCCGTCTGGGTAAGAAAATCATTATTGAAAACCTGCTGTACCGCTGGAGTAACGGGCGTGTGACGCTGGACTGCAGCGGACGGGAGGCACTGGATGACCTGGTACGTCCGTTTTATCTGCTGGAGGGGCGCAACGTTCCTGACTTCAGGAACAGCATCGGGGCGCAGTATGGTGAATTTCTCGGGAACGGCGACAATGTCGGTAAGCTGTTAGAAGGGGAATATTTTACGGTGCGTGGCTACCAGAAAGGGACCGTACACATTGTCTTTAAGCGTTCTGACCTTGTTGAAAAACTGAATGATATTATTGCACGGCATTATCCAGGTGCATTGCCGCCACGAGTCTGATTAAACAGAAAAGCCCTGGTATTTATGCCGGGGCTTTTTTTTCTGTAATCATCATAATCTCAGAACACGATGTGACATTGTCACATCAATTGTTGTTCATATCGATGCCATCTTTCCTGCCTGAATCTGTCTTTTTAGGTGCTGTTTTAGAGGAAGAACGGCGGGATGGTTTTTTCGATTCTGCTTCCCGAATAATGTCACGAAGTGCCTTCTCTCCTACTTCATACCCTGCATTTTTGAGCGTGTCACGAACATCTGCCAGTGTATAACCCTTTGTCCTTACCAGGACAATAATGTCATCACGAATGGCATCAAGAAAATCACGCAATGTTTTCCGTTGAGCGGTGAGATCTGGCAATTCCGATAAAGCAGCTTTTGCCAGCTGGATGTCATCATCTGAGTAAAATTTTTTAGAAGCCATTGGCACTTTCTCTCCGTTTCATGTTGAAGTCTGATTTTATCATCAAAAACTGACTCCTGGCAGGGCTGCGCCCTGCCTCTGCCGTCTGCATAAGACTATGATGCACAAAAATAACAGGCTATAATGGCCTGAAAAACGGGACAGGATGTGTAATTGTAATACCGTCACACGCGACGCTATTACAATTACCATCTGGTCAGGGCTTCGCCCCGACACCCCGTAAGGAGCCTGAAGTGAGTGATAGTGCGGTAAGAAAGAAAAGTGAGGTACGGCAAAAGACAGTTGTCAGGACACTCAGATTCTCTCCTGTTGAGGATGAAACCATCAGGAAAAAAGCTGAAGATTCCGGACTTACTGTATCTGCTTACATCCGAAATGCAGCACTGAATAAGCGAATTAACTCCCGTACAGATGATGCTTTTCTGAAGGAGTTAATGAGACTGGGAAGGATGCAGAAGCATCTGTTTGTTCAGGGAAAAAGAACCGGTGACAAGGAATACGCAGAAGTACTTGTTGCCATAACCGAACTTACAAATACATTGCGTAAACAGTTAATGGAAGGTTGAGGATTCTCCGGTGAATGCAGTCATTCCGAAAAAGAGAAGGGACGGCAAGTCTTCGTTCGAAGACCTGGTGTCCTACGTCTCGGTCCGGGATGACATGACCGATGAGGAACTGAATTTATCTTCTTCTTCGCAGGCTGAACAACCGCACCGGAGCCGTTTCAGTCGTCTTGTTGATTATGCGACACGCCTTCGAAATGAGTCATTCGTGGCGCTGGTTGATGTCATGAAGGACGGCTGCGAATGGGTTGACTTTTACGGTGTGACCTGTTTTCACAACTGTACATCGCTTGAAACTGCTGCTGCAGATATGGAGTACATTGCACAGCAGGCACACTATGCGAAAGATAATACTGATCCTGTTTTTCACTACATTCTTTCCTGGCAGGCCCATGAAAGCCCGCGTCCGGAACAGATTTATGACAGTGTACGCCATACCCTGAAATCCCTCGGGCTGGGTGAACATCAGTATGTTTCTGCCGTACATACCGATACTGATAACCTGCATGTTCACGTTGCGGTCAACCGGGTACATCCGGTTACAGGTTATCTCAATTGCCTTTCATGGAGTCAGGAAAAACTCAGCCGTGCCTGCCGTGAGCTTGAACTGAAGCATGGTTTTGCTCCGGATAACGGTTGCTGGGTCCATGCGCCGGGAAATCGTATCGTTCGCAAAACTGCCGTTGAACGTGATCGCCAGAACGCTTGGACACGCGGAAAAAAACAAACTTTTCGCGAGTATGTTGCGCAGACAGCGGTCGCTGGTTTACGCAGTGAACCTGTACATGACTGGTTATCCCTGCATCGTCGTCTTGCGGAAGATGGTCTGTACCTGTCTCAGATGGACGGAAAATTTCTGGTGATGGATGGCTGGGATCGCAACAGGGAAGGTGTACAGCTTGACTCGTTTGGTCCCTCCTGGTGTGCAGAAAAACTCATGAAAAAAATGGGTGACTACACGCCAGTACCAAAAGATATTTTCAGCCAGGTGGACGCACCCGGACGCTATAACCCGGACTTCATTGCAGCTGATGTTCGCCCGGAAAAAATCGCTGAAACAGAAAGTCTGCAGCAGTATGCCTGTCGTCATCTTGGAGAACGTCTGCCGGAAATGGCACGGGAAGGACGGCTGGAAAACTGCCAGGCTATTCACTGCACACTGGCTGAAGCGGGATTATGGATGCGTGTTCAGCATGGTCACCTGGTTATCTGTGATGGTTATGATCATAACCAGACTCCCGTTCGTGCTGACAGCGTATGGTCACTGCTGACGCTCGACAATGTGAATCAACTCAATGGTGGCTGGCAGCCTGTACCAACAGATATTTTCCGCCAGGTTACGCCAACAGAACGCTTCCGTGGTCGTCGTATGGAGAGCTGTCCTGCGACCGATAAAGAATGGCACCGTATGCGTACAGGTACGGGGCCGCAGGGGGCTATCAAACGCGAACTGTTTTCTGACAAAGAAAGTCTGTGGGGATACAGCATCAGCCATTGTAGCCCTCAGATTGAAGAAATGATCACACAGGGTGAGTTTACCTGGCAGCGTTGTCATGAGTTGTTTGCACAACAGGGACTGATGCTACAGAAACAACATCACGGGCTTGTTGTCGTTGATGCCTTTAATCATGAGCAAACGCCGGTGAAGGCCAGCAGCATTCATCCTGATCTGACACTGGGGCGTGCAGAGCCACAGGCCGGACCTTTTGTGAGTGCCCCAGCAGATTTGTTTGACAGGGTGCAACCTGAAAGTCGCTATAACCCGGAGCTGGCTGTCAGTGACAGGTACGGGGTCAGCAGTAAACGTGACCCAATGCTGCGCCGGCAGCGACGTGAAGCCAGAGCTGAGGCCCGTGCTGACCTGCGTGCCCGCTATCTGGCATGGCGTGAACAATGGCGTAAACCAGATCTGCGTTATGGGGAACGTTGTCGGGAAATTCATCAGGCATGCCGTCTGCGGAAGTCACACATTCGTGCGCAGTACGATGATCCGGCATTACGTAAGCTGCATTATCACATTGCAGAAGTTCAGCGAATGCAGGCATTGATCAGGCTGAAAGAAGACATCAGGGATGAGCGGCAGAAACTTATTGCTGACGGGAAGTGGTATCCACCCTCTTACCGTCAGTGGGTTGAAATTCAGGCTGCTCAGGGAGACAGGGCTGCTGTATCGCAGCTGAGAGGCTGGGATTATCGCGATCGCCGTAAAGATAAGTCACGCACAACGACAACAGACCGCTGTGTCGTGCTTTGTGAACCGGGCGGAACGCCGGTATACGGTAATACTGGTGATCTCGAGGCCCGTTTGCAGAAGAACGGGAGTGTTCGTTTCCGTGACCGTCGGACGGGAGAGTTTGTCTGTACGGATTATGGTGACAGGATTGTTTTCCGTAATCACCATGACCGCAATGCGCTGGCAGATAAACTGGATTTGATTGCACCGGTATTATTCGGGCGTGATCCACGCATGGGTTTTGAACCAGAAGGAAACGACAAACAATTTAACCAGGTCTTTGCTGAAATGGTTGCCTGGTATAATGTGACAGGCCGTACCGGTCACGAAGACTACAGGATTACGCGACCGGACGTGGATCATCACCGTGAAGGAAGTGAACGCTACTACCGCGATTATATCGCGGCGAACAGCAATGATGATGCGTCACTGCCTCCGCCGGAGCAGGATAAACTCTGGGAACCGCCTTCTCCGATGAGATGACAGATGAAGCTTTATTAGTTTCGTTATAGAATGAAAAAATCACCAATATTAAATATGGGTGTGGTGGTAAAAATAAATATGTTAGGCAATGTTAAGTAACTCTATTGACGGAATCATGTTTTATGAGCACTAATCTTGCTTTTCGTTATGCAAGTGTTGAAACTTTTTTTAAAATGATTGAAAACCAAGAATTATGGTTTACCGATCTTCGGAATATGAATGATCCGGAAGAATACTCGGCTGGCTATGAAATAGTCAAGAGAATAATAAATGAGGAATTTCCAGATTGCATTAGACTATTAGAAGAAGTATCACCTAATAAGATAGACGAAAATTTTAAGATATTAATTTGTTGTTTCTGTTCTGATGGAGATCGTTCCAACATGTGGAGCGAGTATGGTGATAATGGCAAAGGCGTTGCTATTGGTTATGATAAGAATATTATAACCCAAAATCATATTTTGGCTCGGTTTGAAGAACATTTTCAACCTATTAGTGGTAGAGTTGTCTTTCATCCTGTTATCTATTCAGAAGAACTGTTTCGAGAATATGTAAGAAACGCATTGCATGATTATATTAATCGCTCAAGTTTAAATATTAAATATGCACGTGGCATACTTCATGCACATCTTATCAGACTATGTTCATTATATAAGAGAGAGAGTTTTGAATGTGAAAATGAGGTCCGAGGACTTATTGAAGTAGATGAACGTACATTCCCACCATACAAACTTGAAAAACGTAGTACTGATTACGGAATTGCGTATTATACTAAGGTGAAATTTACCTGTAACAATATTACGGCAATTAGAGAGATTGTGTTGGGGCCTTTATTTGAACAATCTGATGAACAGCTTCGGTCAAAATTAGATGATCTAGGGTTAAAGAATATAAAAATTAGACGTTCCATATGTACCTACAATGATGTGGTTAATCTGTAATCTGAATGCTGGTATCTAGTACCAGCATTTTTAAATAGGTTTTTTGCGGGAAGACCAAAGTATGGTCACAGTTCAGTACATTCCGTCCCAGTCCGGACGGTTGTTTTTTTTATGATGAAACCCGTTTACAGGACGCCCTGTCGGGTGGTTATTGTCCTGTGGAAGCGTTAACAGGTTTATACCGGCTCTTTCTGCTCTCACTGATATCTGATTTTCCTCATTTGTTTCAGGTAGTTCTGGTCTGTTCAGTGTGATATAGCGAATTCGTCGCTCTTCCCGGGTGGTCGTTTTAAGCGTATTCACCGCTGTTTCCCATAAGGCACTTTCACGTGCGTTGATATCCGTGTCGTACTCTTCCAGCATTGCCATAGCCGCCTGACGTCCTGCAATGCGTTGCTGGAATGTATCCACGATCGTGTGTGGCTCTGTGCGAATTTTTCGTCTTTTTCTGGAGGGTTTTGCAGTCAGGACGCCAATGATGGCACTGACATTTTCCGGTGACGGGATTCGACGTTGAGCAGTACGGGGAACCAGACGGCGGAGACGGTCCAGGCGTGGCGCATCCACGCTGATATACCTGTTTATAACAATGGGATCGCTGCTGCAGCTTTTCTCATCGTCAGGGATGAAGAATGATGCTGATGGTACGGTTTCTCCCCGGAAAATAGAAAAGAACTCGCCAGGATGAAGTTCAATCAACTCCTGAACATTTATCTTGCTTTCCATCAGGATGCTGATTTGTGGGCTGTCAATCCATGATTCACCAAATATGCCGTCCTGACGCTGCAGGTTGTTCATTCTCGCTCTGGCTTCTTCTCCGGCGGCGCTTTTCAGCGTTCTGGCCGTACTACCCTCGCTGACAATCCTGCCGGCAAATTTTGTCCCCGTGTTCTGCATCAGTGTTGCAGTATTCGTGGCTGTTGTCTGTCCTTCTATACGTTCCTGGTCCTGTGCCATCAAAATCAGAGCAAAATCCAGTGAACGCACCTGAGTGGCTTCCACAGCAATACGGTCCGTATAGTATGCCCCCACTTCATCAAGGAAACACAGATAAGGGAAACGCCCCTTATATTTTTTGACTTCCAGTGCATCGGAATCAGTTCCTTCGAGGCGGTAGCCCAAATCACGGGCGAGAATCATACTTTTCTGGGTGATAAACATTCGTCCCAGAGCAGACGTTGTATGCGCTGATGTATCCAGAGCGGGGATCATTACCATCAGAATCCTGTCGCTGTGAATGCTGTCACGGATATCGATATCACCGGAATCTTCAGCAAAAATATCCCCGAATGCTTCCGTGAATGTGCTGAAAGTTTCAGAAAACTGCCCGGAGAGATAAGCATGTTGTTTTCTGGGTTCTTCCGTCCAGGCTGATGGTGTCCTGACCAGCGACAGGTCGAAACCGGGAACGTCCTGAAGGTAGTTACGTAATGGTGCGATAGCTTCTTCCGGCCACTGATCATCGAGGCCACGACAGTAAAGTTTGGCCATCCCTTCGAGAGTCATATGTTCTCGGAGCATCTGCAGTGACATTGTTTTGCCTTCGCGCACACACCAGAATTTAGTACCAAATACCAGTGCCTTGTTCATGGCTATGGCCCGGGACTGCCACTCGCCCCCCTGGACGTTCTGGGGCAGCATTGACTGCATTGTCTCCGCTGTGAATGCCTCAGTGCTGTAACAGAAGGGATTCCAGGTATTTGACTGAGGACGCGTTTTTTCACCACTCAGAATGATTTCACTGCGGGATTTTCCTCCGTTCATGAAGTTGATGACTTCCACATCGTCTTCACGGCCAAAGCGTCTGGCCAGATACCAGATTGTTCTTGCCGTATCATTCTGTGCCTTGCCATCAACAAGGGTGAATCCTCTTGCCCAGCAAAGCGGGTTAATCGCCCAGGCAAAGATGGTTTCCGTTTTACCACCACCGGTGGTGGCGAAAAACATTATATGGCGGGTCAGATCGTCCATACTCAGCCACAACTCCCGACCTATATCCCTGACGCGTTGATAACCAACATAGAATATGCCGCTGGCCGGTGACTCCAGAATGACCTCATACTGGAACAGGGTTGGCCAGAAGCTGAAAAGACTTCTTTTAATCATTCTGTCCTGTGACGGGTCAGCACATTCCAGCGTCATGGGCATACGAAGAGGGCAGCGCCATCGCTGCAGACTAAATACCAGCATTGTTATCAGTGTGAACAACAGACATGCCGGTAATGCAAGTGGCCAGATAAAACTGGCCACAAGACTTGCCACCAGGCAAAAGCCATAGATATTGAGACTCTGGAGTGCATTCCAGACAGGATTTCCCCAGGCTGTACGGTGTAAAAGCTCGGGGTTAACGCGATGTTCACTCATGGCCAGACTCGCTGTCGGTGGTTTTCAGGAATAAATTAAGCGTGCCAGTTTCCTGCAGAATTCCTGTAGGCAGATGCCAGCCGGTGTCGGACAGCACCCATGGGGTACCGGCAAATCCGAACTTACGGAAGGCGACATTGTTTACATCAATTGCAGCTCTGGCCGCTTTCAGGCATGTTTCATCTGCAGGCGTTGTTTCTTCTGATGGCGTCATCATTCCGTTATCTGCGGAATACAGTCGGTGCCAGCCGGCAGCACGTTTCTGAGCATCTTTTTCACACAGCAGTGGTGCCACACGGTCGGTGGATTCCTCTCCACCAATAACTGAAACCGGGTAGATAACGACATTGAAGTCGCTGGCCAGGCGTTTTAAGGCCGGCTCCAGAAGTCTGCAGTTAGGACAGGCAGGATCGAGAAATGCGTACAGGGTTCGTTCATGACCGGATGACAGGTTGATGGTAAACATGCCCCGATCGGCGTTCCGCTTCAGAACAGTAGCCAGATTATGTCGCGCAGCTGCGGCTTCCGGATTTTTGCTTGTGATTGTTTTCTCCGGTACCTGGACGTCTTTTTTCGGGGGAACCGGGAGTTGAATGCCTTCATTTAATGGTACAGTGTGATTCAGGTGAGGGGGAAGCAGTCGTGGCTCACCTGCTGTCTGTACTGCTTCAGGCGTTGTATCATCCCAGAATACACGATCAACATAGCGGAACAGAGAGAAGCCAATCGTTGCCATTACGAACAGCACAACGCTGGCGATTATGCCACGGAACAAAGGTGTTCTGCTGAAGCGGCGTTCCATCAGGTATTCAAGACGCAGGCAGGAATCAATAGCTGTAAGTATCTGGTCAGCGTTATGCTCCTGTTTATCAATCAGGACGGTTTCTCTGTTACGGGTGCCCATGGCGTCAAAGGCTATATGAATCAGTTGATTATTTCGTGTTACCAGCCCTGACAGGGCATCCCGTGGAAGGACGGCAATAATTTCTGTCCTGCCATTCGGCCAGATTGCCTGCACGGAAATATGTTTTGCAATGCGTGTTGCAAAGTACTCGATTGTCATTTTCAGTTCTCCGGATAATCAGAATTCGTTGTCTGTAGCAGGTGTACGGGGCAGGATGTCGTCGGTGAGGGACCAGTTGGTCAGGATGCGGCGTTTCCGGTCGCGATCTGGTTGTGGTTCATCCCAGATAAGACCGAGACTGAGCATATCCCGCCGTAAGCCTTCCACCGCTTCATCAACACAGGGTTCAGGGCAGGGAAGGCCAAAACGCATGGCTTCGGCCTCTGCACGTGCAACGGCCACCACGCCAGCGCCTTCAATAAATCCTTTCGTGGTATTGGCGCGGTGTAATGCATAAAACAGCGTCCTGTCCACGCCTTTCAGCCAAATCCAGTTGGGTGGCGTAAGCCGCAGGTCATGTGCATACAGCCAGACCAGCCCACTGCGGACGTAGCGATGTTGTTTCAGCCATTGCTGTGCTTCGTTGCTTTTAATCACTCTCTGGAAAGCTGATTTGGCCAGTGAATAAACAGGGGTACAGAATTTCCCACTGTCCCGTTTGCTTTTAATTCTGCATGAGAGGTTCAGTGTATCCATGAGCTTTAATGCTGCCTTACGATCATCCAGGAAATACTGAAGACCAAATATGGCAAAGAGCGCTTTTTCATGTGGTGCCATGTCTTTCCAGGACGTTAAAGGTTTACCCAACTGGGCCATGAAACATCGTCTTGCAGCTGCAACATCGAGCTGCATATTGGTGATGAGAGTATGCTGCTCGACAAATGCTTCCGGGGTGAGAGCAACCCGCCGTTCAGGTCGTTTGCCACCATGAAAGAGTTTTTCCGGATCACCATCTGCCAGTACAGGGGCGATAGCAGGGGACAACGAAGCAAAGATGTGTGGCAGTCGGGTAATATCTACTGGTCTGCGGGTGAAACGGCTTTGTCCCGGATGTTGATACCATTCCCACAAACACCAGAGTGTCACAGGTAAGAGGTACATCCACAGAATACCTATGGTCTGCTCCATGACGTTAACCCACTGGCTATAGCTTATGTTGGCGGCGTTGTTACCGGTCATGGCAAGCAGGTTGTATCGTGGTGCTGCATAGTTATGAAATGGCCCCCAGTCGACCAGTCCCCATAAGGTATGAAGAATCAGGCAGCTGACGTAAACCACTTCCGGCAAGAATAACCATATGACGAATAGCAGCAGGATAAGAAGGACACCAACAGCGCCCCATATCTGCATAGGATCTTCTGCGACAGGCTGTCGATTGTAAGACATGACAAAGTCTCCATTTCTGGAATTTAAATCAAACGGAAAGGTTAAAAATTTATTTGCAGGCGATAAGAGCTAACCAGAGGAATTAGCCGTGCGATAAAAGGATTGTTGCAGATACGAAAGTCGTTAGAATAGCTGCGGGCGCTTGAGGCTGTATGCCAAAAGCGTTTTGTGGACGGTATACAGCAGAAAGCCCCTGGAGATTTTTTTATCAATCAACCAAGGGCTCTACTGTAATGCCTAGACAACATTATAGTAGCCCGATAACCGCCGTAAGGCAATGGAGGGGCTATGATGCCACAGCGAACGTTTTTAATGATGTTAATCGTCATCTGTGTGACGATTCTGTGTTTTGTCTGGATGGTGAGGGATTCGCTTTGCGGACTCCGGCTCCAGCAGGGAAACACAGTGCTTGTGGCAACGTTAGCCTACGAAGTTAAACGTTAACGGGCAACACGGCGGCAGGTTTTCTGCCGCCGCTTTGTTGCGAAGGCTGACCTCATTGCGCCCTTTCTTCTTCAATGAAGCGTATCCGGTATTGTTTCATTTTCCCTGAAGCCGATTAGCTCCAGCCGAATGCCTTTGCCATCGGGGGCCACGTTCTGCATTTCGCAGATACCACGTCGGGTCATGAGTGTGAAGGCTGTCATTGCCAGCATGGCTAACGCCTTTTCCTCGCTTCCGCTGCGTTTCTCGAGAGCATCGGCAATTTCTTCTATGCTCCCCACCTGAAAGCAAGAGTCGAATTCTTTACTCCACTTTTCTGACATCGGATTTTCTCTCTGTATTTATGGGTAGTTATCGAACTGAATGTGCCAGTTTTTTCAGGAGACGGCAAAGTTGAGATGGTTGGTTCTGATTCAAAACATGAGTTTCCCCGGTGTGACGGGCATGTCGGGCGGATTTTGAGAAACAACAGATGTAAAAAAACCGACTGGTGAGGTCGGTTTTTTTACTGTTCCGTTACAGAGTGGGTGGCTCTGGTCGGAAAAGAACTGTCTATAACTGACCTGTAGATAGTACGTCTGGAATTATATTTCTGCAAGTACTGGATAAGTGTATACTCGGCATGTCAGTTCTGAGGCATGTTCTGTCCGGCATATTGTTCAGCGGGAAGAACAGGTTACAAGTCCTGGCCAAAACATCAGGTGGTGCTGGTTTTGGTGCTCTGGTCGGAGAAGAACTGTCTATAACTGACACTATAGAAACCGTTGTGACAGGCAGTGTAAGAGCGAACAACGGGGTTCTTTCTCCAGTGATGGAGAAGCGGATGATTAATCTGTTAATCATCGTTCTCAGGGCAGTAGTTGCCGTTGCAAACGCGCTGATTGCTGTTCTGGAACTGATCCGGGAACTTATCGACTGATAAGCCTGGAAACGTAACTAAGGGCAGGGAGTTACCGCTTCCTGCCCTTTAACAAAAAGAGATCTCACGTTAAAAATTTGTACCCTTCTTTAACTTCCAGTGCCTGCTCCTTTGACTCAAACATCAGTCTTGTTTTCCCGGGAACGCCCCATGAAATGTATTCAACATCTATCCACCATTTTCCATATTCTTTATATGGCCCGGATATTACTTTTTTGACAAAGGCGTCTACCAGATTCATTATTTTTTCCTTTTTATGTTGAAAATAATTAATGCCAGAGCACAGCGAAAATAATGAATGCACTGGCTGTGATAATTGCGATTTTCTCCCATATGATATTTTTCTCATGGGTGTTTCTACGGAGATTATTTCTTCGCATTGGAATATATTGGATGTGTTTATTCAGGAATGAGAGCAGGTGTGGGATTCCCTGCTCTTTTTGTTGGCGTTATTTTACGTACTTCCAGACAGAAGCCGGTACTTTGTCGTACAATTTGTTCATTGTCAGTTCCGCAAGGCGATGATCAACTGCAGAGTTGAATGTTTCTATTTTATCTGAGGTCAAAGTGCCCTGGTTTTTAGCAATAATTTTCTCAAGTGTCTTTAAGCTGGAACAGCGACGTAACTGATATAACCATTCCTGTTTTGTTTTTGCCATAAATAGGTCCTTGGGTTTATTTAATACGGCATAAGCTATGTGTTGTTGCAAACAAAAGCCGGCTCATCTGAACCGGCAGTTATGGAGGCTGCTTATCTTAAAATACTTCAGCTACAGGCATACCTGCAATCTGCTCCCACTCCTTACGCTTTTCCTGAATCAGGCGAGGAAAGTCGACAGGGTAATCATATCCTCGACTTGCCATTGCGTGCAATGTGTTTGCAATAGAACGAGCAGAGTTAACACCAATAGGCAATTCTAACATTGGCATATTGACATACTTTGTGTGTATTTCCATACAGTTTTCTCTTACTACTGTCCGTGTAAAATTATCAATATCAATGCCAATGACATCTAATGTTTTATTGGGGTAAAGCCGAATATATAACGCAGTACCTTTTTTGATATCAATTCCGAAATATAATGATGATATTGATTTGTGTTCGTAAGATGGGTCTGGATCGAATACATCATGATATTCAGTCTTTATCTGTTCTAGGATATTATTTACGATTGCTCTTTTCTTTCTTCCATTTTTATATCCGGAGTATAGCAGGAATCCAGTTGGGATTACTGCTAGTCCCCAACTGGTAGGTGTATTCCAAATGATTAGTAATGGGACGGCGAAAATAATGTAGAAAAGTGCGAATGCGATCACGCATGTTTCTTTTTTAGAATGGGTGCCGCCACGGTTTGCATATGCTCCAATCATTATATATGACCTCCATAAACACTTTTTGATATTTTAATCTCTCCAAGTGTATATGGCAAGTCATATATTAAGTTATTATCCCTTTATTCCATCCTTATTGTTGTCGTTATTCATCCTTTTAATTTGCTCCTCTCTTATATTAGGTGCGTGTCTTATGTTTCTATTGCTGCCAGCAAAAATCTCTTTTATTGAACCAGCCATATTGCCAAGCGTGTTTACACCATCACGTCCTCCTAGGAAATTAATTACATGGTCTGGGAGGTATGCTTGTAAGGCAAATGCTGCGGCTACAATGGTTGTGCAACTTCTAGCATAAAGAAGTAAGAAACCTGCGAGGCTAAATATACCTGTAAATGAACTTATTTGTACATTGGTCAGTGCAGCACCGAATAAAAAGTTTAATATAGTACCTATTGCTATAATGGCTACAGAGGCAAAAAAGAATCCGAAAACCATGATAGGTGGTCTTATCATGCTGTCTATTAAATATATATAACCGTAGGCAGCACGACTCCCTCTGTCCTGTGATGTGCCTAGATGAGTTGCCCCCCACAGAGGTCCAGCTGTACATCCGATTAATACACTAATGACCCAGTTACCAATCCCAGTCATCCAGAAAATAAACGGAATAAATGGTAAATAAATAGATAAAGAGAATCCTGCACAAAACAGCAGTAGTAACAGAAAGTATACGGGGGGCGCTAAGGCCTCAAGTAAGGCATTTAGTGTTGAAATAGCACTTGTCGTCAAATCTATGAATTTACCAAATATAGAACTCCCAGTTCCTGAAGTAATAACTCTAGCAGATGTATAAGTAATCCAAATACCCTCTGCAGCGACCATAGTTTTATCACCAATATTTTTCATTTTTATCAGTGGATTAACTTGATTGCTACTTGTACCCGAATCAGTCCACTCGGTGGCAATATTGTTCGTAAGCCATTGCCCAAACTTCTCTGTGGGCTTGATTAAAGCATCTTGTGGCGTGCTTGTTTTTGAAAGTAGTTGTTCGTCTGCTGAAGTTATAGTACCTAAAGGTGGGGTATAAGTTGAATTCTGCAATTGAGTCTTGTATGCCCCCATAACAGCACTAAATAAATCAGTATCGCCAACTTCCCCAAGTGATGACATTGAAGTTACAGCTGGAGCTCTGTCAGCCAGCTCTGCCAGACGCTGGTTAGCAGTGGCAAAGGTCTGATACCACGCGCCAAGCGTTACCCATCCATAGGTTGTGAGATAAGACTTGAGAGCTTCTTTCCTGGATTGTTCTCCGTTATCAATAGGTAGCGATTTTTGTACAGCACGCTCATACTCGTCGGCTGCTCTCTGAATCCGTGTCTCGATATCCGGCAATGTTCCGTTGCCAGAATTTCTTTTTTCCAGAAATGTTGTCACAAACTCACTGGCAGCGTTGTCCATGTCGCTAATCATATTATCCATGGCTGCACGTTGTGCTGAGATAACACCGCTGTATTCGTTTTTACTGAAGGGATTAAAGAATTTTCCAATCGTCGATTGATCTGTTGTTCCGTTTCCTTCTACTGACAGGCTGGCTGTACCACAGATACCGCTGCCATTGGATACCGTGACAGTGTAATTACCACTGGCGGTTTTAGCTGATTCTGTCATCAGTGAAGTCGAGGATTTGGCCGTCTGATTAAAATCATTTAGTCCTGCGTTAACCGCATACTTACACAGTTCCATTTCAAAAATGCCACGCGCTGCTGTTCGTGTGGATGCCTGAACTGGCTGTACAGTCATTGAATAACCATTTGCGATATTATCAGCGGCAAGTTGAACCATCACATTGGCGGACCCAACCCCCATTATCGATGCGCCCCATAACATAATGAGCTGAGCGAGACTCCAGCCATTTCCGGTTGGAACGATCATCAGAAAACCTGCAACGACACTCAGTGTGCCGACGACATCGCGTCCGGTGCTGAATACCTGTCCCTGATGCCCCGAACGCACAACATGACGGATACCAATGAACATAAACCAGACAACGGCAAGTACGGCGATGATACTGTTGAACGCCCCGAACATGCTTCCGATTAGGGTGGGGGCGCTGGTTGACAGTGGATTGGTGACCACATCACCGAATATCGTGACCAGCGCCTGACGGGACAGATCGTCAGGATTGGTTGCGGCAGACACAATATCCTGATAGGTCACTGAAGCCATTGCCGGCAGTGAGGATATAGCAAGGCCTGCACAGAGTGCGCGAAGTAAAATTTTCACAGTAACTCCGGAATAGAATTGCGTATGGGCAAAGGCCACACAGGATTTAATTAAGGGGGATGGCGACATGCCAGTGGTATTGGCATCTGGACGTGATCAGTATTGTTTACTGGTTACGGCAATTAACGTGGCATTGCGCCAGCCATTGCGGTCGTTCAGAAAATCACGGAAAGTCCCCTGCTCGGGTTCGCTGACTTTTCGTTCATGCAACTGCCAGAGGCGGTATGTAACAATCAGTGCTCTGGAAGCACAAAGAGCGACGCCTGACAGTATCAGCACAAGAGTGCTGATGGCGCGTACCAGAGTCGTAAGAGGTAATGAAGAGGCGGCAAAGAGCATACCACTGAGAAACAAAGCGATGGCCAGCAGACTCCAGCAACAGAATCGCCATACTGTTCTGCGCCGGCGGAAACGACGATCCAGATCGTCTACTGACATATGGCTGGCCTGCAGAGCTTCTTCCCACGTGAGGTGGAGTTGCGCCTTTTTATTATTTACCTGACGAAATCTGTCCAGTCTGCGTTTTTGTTGTTCCAGCATGTGCTGTACAGAATTCGTTATCAGGCGAGTCTCCATCAGAGGAACAAAAATGTTAATAATTCCCCGGGTGGCTATGCGGGTTATGGATGGTGATTTTTTGACGTTTTTCGTCTGGTCTGAATTTTCCGGTAACTTATTCATTTTTTCAGTCCTGTTCTGACGTCAGCTTTCAACGTGCGTTTGCCTGATTGATTGTTTTCTCAAGGCTACCGAGTTGTTTTTCATAATACTGGCGGGCAGTCAGAGCCAGTTGCTGGCCAGAGATAACATTACCCTGGCGGATCTGTTCTTTCAGATCGTTCAGCTGCCAGTTCATTTGCGCAGTGATTCTTACCAGTTCACGGAGCAGGTTATCCCCCTGCATTTCCTGTAAATCCACCAGGTATGCTGTGTTGGCGTAGCGCCGGCCAGCCTCAAAAGCTTCAAACTCACGGGTACTCATATATCCCCGTGCTTTTGCTTCTGGTGAAGCCACCTGGTCGAAGTAAGCGGCCGCTGAGTCTGACTGCAGTGTTTCAGCCAGTGCTTTACGTGTGCTTTCATTAGGCGTGCTGTCAGCAATCAACGTCAGTTGGGGATTCGACGCAGAATCAATGATGCCGTTGTATTCGTTCTGGAGTCCGACGTAGGTTCGCCCACTCTGGGTATTCACTTCTCCTTTACCCAGAGCACGACCGGCAGAGGGGCGGGAAGTGTTTTTCATGTAAGCAGTCGCTGCATCTATTTGCTTCTGATCCCATGTCAGTGCCGCAGGTGTGTCCGCTGTACCTGCGCCGTGGTAAATCGAGCGTACCTGACTGTCTCCACCTGGTATTTCGCCCACAGAAGGACAAACGGCGGTTCCTCCAAAACGTGCATATTCTGCTTCTGTACAGTAACTGGCGTGTATGGCCGCGCCATCATAAGCTTCCCGCACGGGAGAGTTTGCTGCGCTGGCCAGACGGTCGCGGATGCTACGGTTGCTCACACCGCCACCTTTACTGAGTTTTGAGGCTGCGGATGCTGAGGCACTTTTGCTTTCTGTTGCAATCCCTGATGCGGATTCACTGCAGATGGAGTCTGGCACGGTGAAGCTTTTCCGTGCCTCCTCGAGGCGCTGAGTTTCATTACTGAAAATCATCTGCTGACGTGTCGCCTGTCCGTTCTGGGCAATGACACTTGCCAGCTTTTCAGAGTTCTGATTGATAGCGGTACCCGTGGCTGTCTGGGTACTCAGTATGTCACTCAGCACACCTTTGATGGCCTCCATTCTGGGGACGACCTGCTGTTCAACGGGACGGCTGGCGACGACGGTGACTGAATAAGCATGAGCCTGGTATGCCGTTCCATTAAGGATAGCTATAAGGGCTGCGAGTAATGTTTTTCTTTGCATTTTATTGTCTCCTGCTCGGGGTGGAGCACAAGGTCAGGAAGGCTGTCGTATTTTCTGTCTTCAGGTAGTGGGGCCAGTGGGAAACACTGATATCGCCTGGTGATATAACCTTTCCTGTTCCGGTTATCGATGATGCTGAAAGAACGACGTCTGACGCGCCGTAAGGTGGAAGGGTCAGTATCCATAACAGGCCAGTCACCGGCACTCAGTGCCGGCGTTCCGGGAACAGATGGCCATAACCAGGTGTCATCGGACATCAGCGAAGTCAGCGGTGAAGGGAGTATCCACTGGATGACATGCTGAACGTCGAATGGTGCTTCATCCGGGACAGAAACCTGCCATATTGCCGTTGTTATCAGCTCATCTGTGCTGGACGGCAACAACAGCCGCATGCCTGTAACCTTTCCCTGTGTTCTGGCATCCGAGGCGTATATCACTCTGGGATTGGGGGCCGGATGTAACCTGAAGACACGTGACGGCAGAGTGAATGAGAAACTGTCACCTTTTACCTCAAGTTTTTTAAGAAATACCTGTCCTCTGGCAGGTCTCCGGCAGCGTGGGGTGATATGAATTGTACACATCAGAGATTGTATCCCTGTTTTCGGATGAGCTCCGAGGCCAGTTCTTCAATAACATTGTCACTGTTATGTTGGCCCGCCCGGTGCTCAATTAATGACGTTGCAGAACCTCTGGGGAAGTTTTCGGCCAGAATCTTACGTGCCCGAACTGAACCTAACTTATTTGTCAGTGTTTTACGCAGGGCACTGTCTTTTGGCGATGAGTTCAGCGCCCATAGCTCCAGTGGACCGACGGTAAATTTGAGTATTCTCGCAAGCGTGCCACTTTTTACCCTGAATACTCCCAGAACAGGAACACCACTACCATCTGGTGCCGGGCCTTCCGGCATTTTCAGGAAGCGTTTCAGCATAAATTCAGGAACGTTGAAGTTATCCCTCAGTACGGGGATATCTTCGGGTTTGTAGCGCAGTAACCAGAGAGTATTTGCTGACTTAAGAACGCTTTCCGGGTAGTCCCTCAGATACTGCGTACTCAGAACCGTGCGGATAGCAAACTTGCGTTGCTCACGCTCCTGGGTATCCAGATTTTCCCAGATGAAGTCAATGCCCCGGGCGTTATGCAGTTCATCATAAACTTTTGTCTTAACCTCCTGATCAAGTTGGTTAATACGTTTAAGAGCGATTTCATGGTATTCCCGTGGAAGCTGCTTTAACACTTCATCCCTGTATTGTGGCAGGGTGAAGTCACCACCGGCGATCTGACCTGCAAGCAGGTACATGATGCCGGTTTTAAGCCTGCCTGCAGGCGTTTTGTCACCGGCAACATTATTCAGATCGACAGCGATGACCCGGGTTTCCGGGTTGATCATAAACCGGGTATACCCGGATATCATGGGGTAGTCGTTATGTCCCTGCTCGAGCGCGCGGCGGATGTAGTCCAGCAGAAGTTCGTTTGAACCATCACGCTGAACAGTACCGAAAACATCCCTGAGACTGGTATGGCCCAGCATCGAGGACACTTCGGGAAGCTGGGGCATTGCCTGATAATGTGCCCGCTGAGCCGCCATGATATACCCGGCATTGTGGAGCATATCCCGGACTTCGAACCAGGTTGATCTGGCCCACCAGGTTGCATCATGTTTTTCATACAGTCCCGAGTCCTGCAGTGCTGAATCCACCAGTTCTTCCGTTGAGGCGCGATAAAGTCGCGGATTATTTTCACCGTACTCTTTAAAAGCCAGCTCGATAAGCTGGTTGATAATTTGTCGGGTGTCTCCGGGGTTACAGGGTTGACCGGTACCGGTATCGACACAGAGAGCACACAGCACCGATGACATGAAATTCTTTTCCGGCGTAATAGGCTTTTTAGCGCCGTACATCACGTCAAAAAGGTTACGGGTGTATTCCGGATCATTGCTCAGAATAATACCGACAGCTTCGTCTTTTCTTTCCGGAGGAAGACTGTCGCGAATAAGCTGAACCAGTCCCTGAGCACTGTATCCCTTATCGATATAGGCAATGAAGGGCAGGTTTTTCTGAGCAGATGATATCTGTATTTCCGACAATGTATTAATCAGAACTGATTTACCCAGTCCCGGATCGCCTGGTGCGAGTTCTGTATGTTTATTTTGTTGGGATGACGCCAGACCAACCTCAATTGCGGAACCGTCTTCTGTATGTAACATAAGATTCCCTTTACCTCGCCAGACAGAGCCTGCCCTGTTAAGCGGGAAAAGCGAGATGGCATGTGACAACGGGGGATACAGGGGAACCGGGCCGGAGCCTCCGGATGCCGCGAGAATGGTATTCACCCAGGCGCGTCGGGGATCGCCAAATGTTGTCGTGGTGCCACATACGCCCCAGCCTTCAATGGCCGATTTCAGAATGGCCTGGTTTCGTGTGCATATTTCACGTGTTTTTCCCCACGTGGAGGCCATGATGGTCATTATGCAGACAGGTTCTTTTTCATCCGTTGCCGCCAGGGCCATAACGGATTCATACATTGGACGAACGGCAGAAATGAAGCTGCTGTAAGTCAGAAGCGTTTTCTTCAGATTAAGAGCCTTCATCCCGCCGGGCATCAGATCCATTCTGATGCGCCAGGGGACTGCGCGGGGGACGGCACGGACCAGTTCGTTAAACGTCTGCAGATTTTGCGGAGGTAAAGTAATCGATACCATTCCGTGCCAGAGTCCGCCCGCCTGAACCAAGTTGCCCTGTGTGGTCACCTGAGTGTTGAATAACTGCAAATGCAATGAAGGAGCATGTAGTACGGATTCATCGTCAGTCCAGCGATATCCCGCTGGCTGGGCATCTTCAGGCAGGTGGGGTTGCCAGTTACGCGGTGTGCTGTGCCGTTCTGTCTGACGACGTATTTCACGCCCGACCTCGTGTATATCCAGTAGCCGGAGAATCAGGCCATCAGATGAATGTCTCAGTGCCTGTTCCACATTATCAAGAAAAGCTTCGTGGCGGATTTTCAGTGCAGATAAGGTCCACTGCCAGGGGGACTGGGCAAAGCGTGCTTTCGGTACCCGTTCAGCCAGTCTTCTGACAAGCTCATCATGGGCGGTGCGATCGCTGTTGCTGATAAGGTCGGGTCCACTCCAGATCGCCAGCCAGCAACGCTCCCGGACCAGCCATGGGGACAGTGTTGTGACTTTCTCATCGACCACATCCTGTAACTGGATACCTGTATTAGCCAGTGAGCGCTTTTGTGGGGCGACCATGTCTTCGATTTCTTCTTTCCCCATGTCAGGATCACGCTCAAAAACGAAGCTGATTTTATGACCGCTGTTTTTATATGCCGTATTCAGGCTGTCACTCATGCTGGTGATCAGCGATTCCAGTGAACCTGGGCCAGTCTGGTCGGATGCTTCATCCATTTCCCTGAAAGCACCGCTGACTTCAAAGACAGAGAGATATTCTCCACGCTTTGTGGCTGCAATATAGGGCGAATTCAGCCATGGGCGACGTTCACGATCCTGTCTGTCCAGACCAATTACAGTACGTAAATCGCAATACTCAACAAAACTGCTTGCGACAGAGAAACGGGATAGCGTGTTCAGACAGTCTTCGATAGTGAAGATTAAACGGTTTATGTTCATAGGTGAGGGAACTCCGGACTTACAGGAGGGAGGTTTGTGCAGTTTGATTTTTTTAATGCCACCCCGCGCTGGAGTGGCATGAAGAAAAATCAATCAACGTATTCTTTTTTGATGAATGAATCTGGTGTCAGAATCAGGGCAATCCCGTTCATTTTTTCACGCAGGGGCGAACGACCGGAAGGTGGATAGCGACGAAAAACGTCAGCGAAATCGGCCGGGCGGAAACTGCGGAATTTATCCTCAACCGCCAGTCTGTTTTGCATCAGTGCAGAGAGCGCTTCCCGTCCCCGCCGGACCCGGAACTTATCATTACTGAAAACTTCCTGTAATGAACGACGGTTAAGGGCCACGACCGTGGATGGATGAAGGTCGGGTAGCCACACCATAACGCCCTGTGCTGCGGCATAACCATTCAGTGAATGCCAGGCGTGGCAGAAAGCACATAAGCTGTAAGGCGGGCCGTCTTCATGAAACAGTTCCTGCTCTTTCTCTGACAACGACTCTGTACTGGTGATTTCAGCTTTCTGTACATGGCGGAGTGAAAGACGTCTGGCAGACAGACGGGCCTGCTCAAGCGCCCGTTCAGCGGCTTTTACTGCCGTGTTGTACTTTTCCTTTTCGCCGGTTGCGACTGGTTCACCACGCTTTTTTAACTTATCCAGATGTTCTGTGGCCTTATTAAGACGAACTCGTGTGTCACTGATTGTGTCGGTAAGCTGTCTGAGTGGCCATGAGTCATCCAGTCTGAAACGGTGCCTGACGTTTTGCCGGCAGCAGATACATCGACCGGGCGTTGTTAATTCCGGTTCCGGTAACAGTGGCTCCTGTGTATGAACCACATCAATTTCTGGAAAGGGATACAACCACAAGTCTTTAATGCTGTGTTGCATGAGCAGGCTCCGTACTGGTGTAACGTTTCACGGCTTCCAGAATGATGTTTGCGATTTCATCGGAACAGCATTCTGCAAAAATGAATTCCTGATCGTCCCGACTGTCGTGGGCAATCACATTGCCGTTTTCTGTTCGTCGTAACGTTATGTGCTCCGGGCTCCAGGCAGACATATGTGCCTCCTTGTATTGCCGAACAGGAAGGGCACCGGATAAATGCCAGTGCCCTGGACAAGATTAGCCAATGGAAATTGAGGAAATCCCCAACTGTTTCTGGCTGCGACTCATCATTTCAGGTCCGGCGACAAGTACCGCCCCAATGACGATAGATACAATGCAACTAGCCAGTCCCATCCCCCCTTGTTTCCCAACTTTTTTCAGGCCAATCAGGCCCCCGAGAAACAGAATTACGCCGATGAACTGCGCAATAGTCAGTGATGATGACTGTGCTGTTTTGGCACCTTGTTCGACATTGCGAACCATATCGGCAAGATCTCCATCGGCAAGAACGGCTTTGGGCAGCAACATCATGGGAATGAGCAGCAGGAACTTAGTCAGTTTGCTCCGGCATGACATTACAAACAGTTGTGCGTGGATAAATGCGGCGTACAGACGGGCCGCTACGACACGAATACGTGACATAGTTTCTCCTTAAATGGATATATCAGTGGTTTATATGAAGGTGAAAAAAATCAGAAGACGATTCCAATGCTTGCCAGCAGGGCATTGAGGACACGATCGATAAAGACCAGCAGGACGCCGGCAATAAATTTGACGTTTCCCTTACTGACGGATTCACTGGCACTCAGTGCGGTATGTCCATCGAGTCCGGCCTTGCGCCAGATGGATATCCCGTTCATTACAAATCCAACACCGGCCAGCTTGGCCAGCGACAGAACTGCATTTGCTGCGCCAGCAGCAGCGCCAAACGTCTGAGGTTGTACATATGCAATCGGGCCAAATGAGTCAGCCCTGAATCCCATTTGTACGCCTCCGGCGTTAATCATTGCCGGGAGTGATACGAGCATGCAGCTGGTTAACATCCCCGCAATAAATTTTCCGGGAGACATTTTTACCGGACCGGCTGAACGGGCGCGGGCAAACAGGGTAATCATGCTGATCACCCCGATGAATTCTCCCCAGGTAAACAGGAAATCCATTCCGGCACTGAAAATACTGCTGGCAAAGTTCTCAATGGCGGTCAGGGCATCCATGTTCATCAGCGTAACGTCCCTGCACTGGTGATGATGGTCCGGGTAGTCGGATCAATCCGCTGGATCACCACATTGCCCAGCGTCTGACCTTCTCTGACAGCCCAGGTACTACCCTGCCAGCGAATCCAGGCCATACCAGTTTCCATCGACATGATTTTCATTCCGTTAAGTACAGACGACGTTTTTTTCTTTGCTGGATGCGGTGTGGAAGAGGATTCAGTGACGCTTTTCTGTGTCATTATTCCGTTCAGGCGGCTCCGGATATCATCCAGCTGACGGCGTGTTTCCTGTGCGTATTCTTCATCCTTTTTTATAGCTTCGCCCAGCTTGTTAATGCTGTCGTGAAGCATATTCAGTGTTGCCTGAATTTTTTCATCGCGGTTATCCAGCTCTGTTTTTACATCCCGGGCAAGCTGGCTCATATCTTCTCCTGTCCGGACAGTCATAGTCTCAGTGGACTGAACGGAAGGTGATGATTCTTGTGTGGTTTGCCAGGTCTGTACGCCAGCATCCGCATCATTAAACGGAGGCATGCCTGTTTCCGATGGCGCTCTCAGGAACAGATACCATATGGCTGCGAGCAACACGACTGCACATAGCCCCCATGTTGCTACAGATATCCCCCAGACGGAACGTTTCCAGAAGGGGGCGGGTTTCTCTTCGGGTTCACCGAAGCTGCCGGTTTCATCTATTTCTGTTTCAGGTTTCATTATGGTGTCTCCGGTTGTTCATCATACCGACGTTGCATCACAGCTTTTCTTTGCTCCATGGCTGTCTGCATTCGTGCCTGCGAGCGTTGTTCCGCCTGTGATGTACGATTAACTGAAGGGGAAATGCCACTGGAAAGGGAAGATGACCTGGCGTCGTTTGTCATTACCGGGTCAACAAACAGAATTGATACGACTTCATGCTGATACACTTCTACCTGTTTATAGGGCTCACTTTCTGCCTGGCGGGTTAATATCTGACTTCCTCTTTCCGCCATACCACCGGCAATAACGCCCGCAACAGCTTCACCACTGGGCATTCCCACGCGTCCGGTAACCGTGCCATAGTTACCCTGAATAACCTGCGTGTTGGCATCTTTATAAAGTGTGCCAATACTGCCCACACCTCCTAACACTGACGGCAGAATGATATGTTTAAACCAGCGTGTATTCACATTGCTGGCCACGGATGACATCAGGTTGTCTTCCCGTTGAGCATATGCATTGACCTTAAGGTCCATGCCGTTCCAGCTCATCCGGTCGAAATGGATCTCCACGCCGTTACCCACCAGTTTGACTCCCGGACTGAACAGCGTTGCCCCTGCCCAGGGGCCAGCGGGAATGGTTGCGATAACCTTGGATGATGGGTTATCAGAATCCACTGCAGTATCAATATATGCCGGTATACGGGTCAGAGCAGGTATCAGTTGTATCCCTTTTTCTGCTACAGGCGTGGACAGGCTGGCATTCTGTAATGCGAATTGCTGCGTACCATTCTGCCCTGTTGTTTCTGCCGGAGATTTATTCCACATAGTCGTTGCTATGGTTGGTGTACTACCGGCAGGATGCTGATCTTTTATTCTTACAATCAGCTTTTGCAGCCGCTCCATACGTTTTTCACTGGCTGCTCGATCCTCCTGTGGTGTGCCGGAAGCCTGGCGATGAGCATAGTTTTCCGGTTTTGCTGCAGGCTGTTGTTGCTTTTCCTGAGTGTCCGGAATATCAAGCCCCTGTGGAAGACTGGCAATGAACGTCTGATTATTGCGGGCTGCAGCTGCGGCCCCTCGTTCATTATCCGCTCTTAACAGTTCACGATAGTGAGGCGTTTCGGTAACGCTGCGCGTTCCGCCGCTTGCTGCACTGTTAATGTTCACGGCTGACTGCATATCGCTGTTACTCCCTGATAGTTTGGAAAACGCGATATAGCCGCCGCCAAATAAGATGATGCTGCCCAGTCCAAGCAGGGCAGCCAGTTTCTTTCCGGATTTACCGGCATCCTGTTCAGCACTCATGATTACTCCAGTTCTGGTGTCACGTGAATGGACTGGCCATTCACAGAGAAAGTCAGTAGTGGGGTGACGGGAAGTTTCCAGAGATGAGTTCCGTCGGCAGAGGACAAGGTCTGTTCAAATTCATCGCGCAACATCGCCCGGGAACGAACCAGAAGGTCATCGCCGTGTTGCCAGATCGTTGTATCCGGGACATTACCTGTGAATTTCAGCCTCTTAACTGAAGGGTCCCGGGGAGGAATACCATCCAGAAATGCCTGTAATGTTGCATCATGCAGGGCGATCTTATCCGTCGGGATGGAGACAACTGGGCTGGTTGGTCCCTGCCGTGGTATTCGCAGATCCAGACGACTGTCCATTTCTTGACTGGATGACGGCGTATCTGTTTCGCCACTGGTTACGTTCAGGATGACCGGTACCGACAGACCTTTCAGGTAGACAGAAATATTTCCGGATGCCCATGGCCGCAATGGTGTGATTGTCACCATGTTCTCGTTGTACTGCACATCAAAGAGTTTTGGTGCCGCGTTATAAGGAGGATCGGATTGTGGCCATGGTGAACCGTTGATATCGGTAAATGTCACCACGCTCAGGTTGTTCATGGCTGTGCGAACAAGAGGAAGGCTGGCACCGGGGGACAGATTAACTGTCAGAGAGCTGATACGGGGTACAACACTGGTGATGGGCGCATTGATGGCCCGCTCGTTATCCGCCATGAGACTGCGTAGTGAGCGAATCTCATCGGCGGAGAGCTCAGAATCAAGCCTTGCCGCATCCTGTACCAGCGGGCTGGCCTGCCCGGGGGCAGGCAGCTCACCTTTTACCAGTGTTGCCGGAACACCTCCGGTGTTTTGGGAGGCGTTCTGAACGTGATCGCTGGCAGAATTTGTCGTTTGTGGTGTGCGTGCGTTCTGCCATCCTGCGTTATCTGCAGACGTGGCGGCGCTGCACACCAGGAGCAGTGTGCTCAGTAAATAACGTGATTGCATATTACTTATCTCAGGAGTTCGGTCCGGCGTTACGGGAGATCATCTGCCGGATTTCCATACCGGATGGTTTCAGTCTGGGGTCAACACGCTGGATGGTGATTTCGAAAACAAAAGACTGTTCTGGCTTGCTGGTTGTCTGGCCGACCAGACGCATACGGACAGGATACTGGAATGTCCAGAACCATACGCCGTCGGACATTTGTCCCTGTCGTACCAGAACGCCAGCACCTGTCGTGGCGGTCAGATTCATCTTCTCTTTCTTGATCGTCTCCAGAATGTTAGATGCCTGTAATGCATTCACATATCCGACAAAACCTTCGTCAGAAAAACGCGGAGACAGGGAGGAGATCTGTGAACGATAGTGCACAAAATCCAGGTTGAATGCGGTCGCCAGTGCCTGGCTGCCAAAGGCCATTGCATCATTCTGACTCCATGCTGGCTGACTTGTTGGTGCCAGCCTGACCAGACGACCATTGTCTGTAGCGAAATATTCGCGCTCCACATTCGTTGAGTGCCAGTACTGAATGGCGTTACCAGTAATACTGATAAGAAGACATGTGCCCGTACATAAAAGCGCTTTTATCAGCGCAGGGACATTATTTGCCCGCTGTTCTGACTGCTTCATAGCCCTGATTGTGCTCTTCAGTATTTCCGGGTCAGGTGCCGGATGTGATGGCGAGGATGGCTCGGTATTTTCGGTCATAGGTTGTAGTCCTTCCAGGGATCAATATTCCCCGGCAGCTTTTCATTCACCTTGTCCACGACCGCGTCGCAGACCTGGTTTTCCAGCTGCGACAGAATGTCGTCAAGGCTGGGGAACTGGGGGAGGTTTATGCTGATTTTTTTGATTCGTGACAGACAGGACTGCAGGGATGAGGAAACATCGTTTTCACGTTGTGACCATGCATCCGCAGCTGCACGTGCTCGCTCATATCCTGTATTACTACCGGCCTGTGCCGCGCTACCCGCACGACAGGTTGCAGCACTTGCCGTGGATGAAATCAGGATAAGGCCGAGCACGGCAACCAGAGACTTATGCATGTTCATATGGCTTCCTTACCGGCTCATCGGCCGGGGCTGTGGGAGAGATCCTGATGCAGAGTTTTTTCCTGCCTGTCCTCCGGCTTTTGGCTGTTGGACCACTGCTGCCATGACTGCTCGAAGCCCAGGTTCCGGTACAACGCATCAGGTTGTTTTTCCGGCGTGTAGACAGCAGCAAAAAGCGGTTCTTCCCGGGTTTTCAGATGAAACTGCATAAGCTCCGGTGCAGGGCGATTCGTGCTGTCAGCATCGTGGTTTACCGCTTCACCATAACCTGCAAAGCGTAAACCTTTGTCGGTCAGCGCATTGATAACCAGCTGACTGTTGTCGGCTGATGGGGTGGCCAGTGCCGGATACAATGTGCCGTTCAGCCGGACCACACCCTGCAGATGTTCATCGGCACTCTGGACAAGTAGCAGGTTGAGTTCACGCGTATCCTTATCCACTGATCCCAGAACAGGTGTCAGCTTGTCAGGGGCTGCGCTGGTTATTTCTGTTACCTGATTTGCGTTCTGTGGCGCGGAGACCGGATGTCGGTCTTCACCGATAAACAGATGTGAGCCGACGTTTTCTGGCATACGTAACGCTTTCATCTCTTCGGGCCACCCCTGGCTGATTTGCGCAGCCACTTTCATAAAGGTTTCGACCGGAATCGCCTGAATACGCTGACCTTTATCCGGATTATCATGTGATACCGAGATCCCGTTGGTAACTGACTCCATGGACCACTTATTCCGGAAACGTGCTTTTTGCTCTCCCGGGAGGATGAATTGTTCGCGGTTCTGAAGTGTCAGTGTCACCACGTCACCTTTCTGATGGTTTTTGACCAGACTTTCCAGTTGTTCCCCCCAGTAGAGTTTGCTGCCACTGCGGTTTTTAAGCTCAACAAAGAAACTCTCTCCTTTGCCGGGTGCATATTCAGCACGACCAAAATTGTGCAGTACGGCAGTCACGCTCTCTCCCGGGCGAAGTTTTCCTGGTGGTTCTTCGTCTGGTGCCACATCTGCCGTTTTGCCTGGTTCAGCCGGTGATGGTGCAGAGGCGGTGCTGACGGTTGATGCTTCAGGGGCTACTGGGGACGCCGGGGATTGTGTGGCTTCTTTTTCCTGAACGGGGTCAGGGACAGCCGGTTGTTCTGGGGTATTCCGGTTAAGTTCCGGTGTTGGCTGATGGGTGACAACTGCATCCTTACTGACAGCCATTTCCTTGCGTAATTTTTCTAGTTCAGCCCGTTGATCTGGCAATTTCATCCGGACATCGATGTTGTGCTCGATAATCAACTGCATTGCTTTTTGCTTAAAGGCATCACTGCCCGTCAGCTCTATGACGCCCCCATAAAATTTGGTGGCCACAGCAAGTGCGGCCAGAACGCTGCGATCGTCATTGCTGGCACCGTTGACCATTTCCAGCCGGTTTACCCGGTCAATGAAGGCAGGTTTGCCATCCAGTTTGTACAGGACGGTTCTGTCTGCTCGTTTTTCCCAGTCAAGCTCTTTAAGAATTTCGTCCATGTTGAGCGATATCGGTGCATCAGAACGTTCCGGGGCGTAGACAATACTGTCAGGTATCGGTGGAGTCGTCGTGGTTTCCGCTGAGGGCGTGGGATCACTGTTCTCATGCGCCTGTGAATCCGTTTTTTTACGCGTAAAAAGGCCACGCGCTTTGTCGAGAAACGATGAAGTATTATCAGAAGGTGATGTGCTCTGAACAGGTTGCTGCGGAGTGGGTTCATCCCGGACAGCCGGTTCTATAGTGGCTGTTGTGGCCTGAAGTTCTGACTCATCTGCCTGAACGGGGCCTGTGTCCGGTTGCGACGGCATATCACTGTTTTCCTGCAGATGCTCAGGATTTTCATTGTTCATCAGCTCCTGATATGCGCTGTAGTCTTCGTATTCTTCAGGGCCATCTGACTCAGGAAGGAACGGCTCTGGCTGAAGGGGAATGTCTTCAGTTACATGGCTGACCGCCTCTTCCCGGGGAGTATCCGGGGATATTCCGGTGCTTTGTTTGTCATCAGGCTCCGTCATCACGGTCATTTCCTCTTTGACTGCATCAGGGGAAGGTGATGGTTCGGCTGATTCATTCATGGTTTCAGATGAGGGGCTGTCTTCAGGGGCGGCGGGGGCAGCAGCAGGGGCCGGTATTTCTGGTGAAGTGCCGGACTCCTGTTGTAACTCGTTTTTTTCCGGTTGTGACAGTTCGGCTTCAAATTCACGCCAGTCTTTATCTGTGGCCACAGAGACAACTTTTTCCGGAGGTTCCGCCGGATGAGCGGGTTCATCAGGGGCAGACGCCGTTGTACTTTCCGGGGATGCCGGTGATTCTGCAGGGGAGTCCTGAACTACAGAGCTTTCCGTTTGCGCCTGAACGTTATCAGGGTGCCGCTCATCTTTGCCGTTATTTTCAGTGGCGTGACTGGTAAATGACAGTGTTTCATCAGCAATGTTACTGCTGGAAGCAGTTGGTTGTTCCTGCTGCGTAGCGGACGGCAGAGAAGGTCCCTGGTCATGGCTGTGCCCTGTATCGGGTGATGTTTCAGGATATTCTGTCGGAGTCATGGTTTTTTCCTCAGTGTGGACCGGTGTAAAAACGAGGTTGCCGATCACCAGTGCCTCCCGGATTTCCGGGGTGTTACTGTTGGGGGTGGAAACCCCGATATGTTCTAACTGGGCGTTGATGACATGCTGAAAAGCGGCCCGTCCCCGGCTGGCGTCCAGGTCATTGAAATCGGTCAGTCCCTGCGCTTTTTCGGCATCGGTGAACGCAGGAAAGATGACCGATCCTCCTGTCAGTTCTGCGGCTTTTGTTGCACTGACGATACCTTTGTTAACCTGGCGTGCATGATCGTTGTCGGCACAGAAGATAAAGGGGCTTTGCTTCCATTTTTGCCGGGCATCTTCGGCCACGGCAATCATGTTGCCCGCATCCACTGTCATCAGCACCGGAAGGCCGGTGGCTTCGTGCAGGGAGGCGGCAGTGGCATAGCCCTCGGCAAACAGCACCGGCTGGCCGTTGCGCGGTGTACCCAGCGCAAACCAGTTACCGGTTTTCTCGGAATCTTTCAGGATGCGGGCATCCTTCCCGCCGGTGACCGGAATGCGCTGGTAGGAGCGTATTGCGCCGTTACGGTTGCGGAAAGGAATAACGAGCTCATTTTTGTCGTTTATTCGCACCCCCGGCGCAGCCTGAATGCCTTTCCGGGTCAGGTATTCATGTGCCGTGGCCTGCGGCCATTTGTTGACATAGCGGCGGGCATAAGCAGCCTGTCGGTTGTACTGTGCTTTCAGTTCCCGCTCAGCGTCCTCCCTGCGTTGCAGCGAATGCGCTTTCAGGTGAAGCCTTGCGCGGGGATCTGTCTGCTCTCCGCCGGAGAAGGTCCAGTTGACCGGCGAATCATCCGCGCTGCGATAATCCCTGTACCAGCCGGCAGGTCTGCCGTCCAGGAAGCCGCGATATGCGCCACTTTTTTGCCCGTTTTTGTCATCGGTGGTCGGAACCCGGTGGATTTTACCGTCCATGGCCGGCAGTTCTTTCAGAACCAGTCCGGCATTTTCCAGTACCTGGGCAAACTCGGTGACCGGATCACTGCCGTTCATGGAGACTTCCTGCGGTCGGGGCAGCCAGCGGTCCAGCATGGACAGGTCCGCCCCCGGGCGGGCAAACCAGAGTTTGTGCTCTTTATCCCAGAGGACGGGCGTGTGCCCGTTCATCGGGGGATGTGCTTTTTTGAGATCTTCTATTTCATCTGCAGGCACGGCAAGCCAGGTGCGGTAGCGGGATACAGACGGCATGAGTGCTTCTCCTGAAAAAAGACGGAAAAAAACCACCGCCGGAAGCCGGGGGTGGCTGGGGGGATAGAAAATCGGGGGAGAAATGTTTGTCAGGGTCTCCAGTCTGTACCCTTATTCCAGCGATCCTGCCAGTGTTCAAGATATTGTGCGGCTACATCCGGCATATTCTTAAGCACAACGACATTCTCTGAATTCTTGCGTGCAGCAGCACGAGAGAAGTTATAGGAGCCGGTTTCAACCGTGTTTCCGTCAACAATGATGACTTTGTCGTGATGGATGGGGAAGGCATCTACAGTCCGGAGAGGAATGTCCAGCAGGTTGATATATTTCATCGCTTCCTGACTTGCCCGGTTCGTATTCCCCTTGTCATCAACAACAATACGGACGTCCACTCCGCGTTTTTTCGCTTTTGCCAGCGCATGCATTACATCCGGGTCGGTGAAGGAATATGCCATCATCCTGATGGAGCTTTCCGCACTGTTGATTGTGTCAAGCACCAGAGCGGATGCGCTTCCTTCAGGAGAAAAGCCGACCTTCACGGATGGCGTGTCGATCATTGCAAACGATGGTGTCGTGAACAGTAACGGGCATGCCAGTAGCGATACCCGGAGCAGAGTAACGATAGTTTTTTTACCTGACATAAAGACTCCAGAATTTAATCGAGGCCAGTCCAGTCTCGTGGTGATTCCGTATGGTGGCGATACCACCATGGACGACCGGAGGCGATGGCCCCTCTCAGAATGCTGTAAATGCGAGTACAGATCGTCCTGACAGTCCAGCCTGAACGGTCGAGAATAACGAAAAATAAAATGATGCCGGTGCAAATCCAGAAGGTTGTTTTGGAGGGAAAGGGGCATATAAACAGATAAATCATGGTGAACGGCAGAGGTACGCCCTGGATGTTGACTGGCGGTGTTGCATATCGCCAGAAACCTTCTCTTTTCATGACCGTAACTCCCCTGGCGGGATAAAAAGAATCGCTTCTCTTCGGTCAACTTCATTCCGGATATACATTTCCAGAATCTGGTCCCGGATACGGCGCTTCTCCTGCCGGATTATGGCATCAATGTGATGCCCCCACTCTGCATGTGGCATTCCGGAAAGATTGTCGCGAAGCTCATCGTTAATGACGATATATTCCCGGACGGCTTTACGACCACCGTCATTTGTTCTGACCAGAACCTGAACCAGAATGAACTGCAACAGTGACAGGACAGCCCAGGCCATCGAATCCCTGATGACAGGGGGAAACAGCCCAAGAAGACGTGCCAGCGTTTCACCAGGAGATTTCGTATGCATGGTGCTCAGGCAGTAATGTCCGGTGTTGCCTGCCTGTACCGCTGCGTCGGCGGTTTCGTTATCCCTGATCTCACCAACACCGATAATTTCGGGATTACGTCGTACAGCAGAACGCAGTCCGGCAGCAAAACTGACCACATCACGCCCGATTTCTGCCTGATGCGGTGGGAGCAGATCGTTTTCATTTCCCAGGATATATTCCACCGGGTCTTCATATGTCACGATTTTGGCGTCGGGGAAATTGTCCATAATGTAACGGTACAGTGCTGAACACAGCGTTGATTTTCCTGACCCGGTTTCACCACATACAAATCCCAGACCGCTTTTGCAGACCATTGCTTCAAGCAGGTCTGGTTCAATGTTCATGGAGAGAATGTCCGGTATTTCTGTCGGGATGACACGCATGGTTATTGAGATTGCTTTCTCCTCCGCACCAGATGTGCCCTGAATGAGGTGAGAGCGTAACCGGATGCGTTCTCCGCGTTTAAGACCATAGCGCCCGGATGCATCCCCGTTAATCTGTATCGTCCTGTCAACCGGATTGCCTGCCAGAACGCGGGGAATGACTTCCCGACCGAACAGTTCATCAATCAGGGAGGACATGAGTGTGGTTGGTAACGTTGCACTGGAACAACGCACCCGTCGGCCAAAGCGACTGACAGATACAGGTGACCCGCCGGTCAGATCCACATCACTGACTTTATGTGCGGCACACCAGACAAAGAAATGCCGTAGTTCATCTGCAGTGAAACGCTGAAACGGAAAAAGACCAAACTCATCAGGAATATTCATCGGGAGCCTCCTTCAGTGCCTATAAGCGGACGCCAGTGAGATTTCTGAAGATTGAATTCCGCATGATTTTTAAGGCGACGAACACGATCTCCAGTGACCAGTTTTTTCCCGTCACCTGTAACGGTTTGCATTTGATCAGAAACATCCGGACGGGTGATCATGCCCTGACGCCAGAGAAGTGAGTACAGCATCATGCCCCGGTAATCACGGGTGAGGGTTTTCTGGTTGGCTTCAAGCGTCAGGTCGGCGTTTTGTCTTCCTTCCTGCCATCCCTGCCGTAATGCGGTTTCCCACACTTTTCGTTGCACGCTGTCTTCTGGAACGACGCTGCCTTCTGTACCCGGAGTGGCTGTTGTTGAAAGCCCCCGGAGAAGCCAGTCACGCCAGCCCGGTGGATTGCTGACAAAGCGTTCAGGGCGAATGATGGTCCAGACTCGGGAAGAGGTCCGGATTTGATCTGGCGTGATATGAGCTACGTCCTGTGCTTCATCAATAACCGGTGGTAGCCAGCCTTCCGGGCTAATCAGTGGCCGGAAATCGTATAAGGCATTAAGTGTGCTTTCCCGGGCGTTGAGCGCCTGAATCAGCTCCCATGAACGCTGAGCCTTGCCACCACGAAATCCAAGCGTTTTACCTGCGTCTGTCAGCATTTTCCAGCGTGTTTCTGACAGACTATCCGGCTTTTCACTTCGTGGTTTAAGCCATGCATTAATGTCAGGTGGTGGCGTATTGACACCACCTGGCGAGATGGTAGGGGAAGAAGAACAACCAGTAAGCAGTATTACTGGCAAAAGGAGAGAGGTGAGTGCTTTCATTTTTTCCGGTTCTCCGGCTGCATGAAGCTGACCTGTAACAAGCCCGGATATTGATGGATTGTTGCTCTCCAGGCTGTCTGGGCTTCAATAAGTCTCAACGTATTGGAAAACGTCATATCCCGGACGTGAAGGTTGACTGGTAACGGCAGGCGGACACCATTGTAGTTAAACTGCATCCCCCTGACTCTGGCCAGTTCGTTCAGTAATTCAATTGCATCACCTTCCCAGTCAAAGGAAAGGCGATCGCTGTTAGCTGTCAGAAGATGAGACCCCGTTGAAACCGGAAGTTGGCCGGAAAATACACCTTTGTCCCATAATGTGTACTGAGTGTGCCGGGTAACCGCCACATCAGAGGCAGCACCGTAGTTACGCGGAACAGGAGTATGCTGAGAAGGGGAGTTGCAGCCAGCCAGAAAAAGGGCGGCAAGACACCCCGCAGGTATAATACGGTTCATAATAATTCCTGAGCAGTTAAATCAGAATGGGATATACCGGTGCTCCGGTACAGACAGGATGATGTTTGTTTCCGGCTATACTTGCGTTACCGGAAATAAATGCCAGTGTGGCCAGGTAAATAGCCTCATAGTTTACTGAAGGTGATTATTCCTGATACTGGCTGGTTGATGTGTCGTCAGACATAAAACGAATATGAGCGTAATCTTTAACGCTCCGCGCCGAATCGATCCATGATGGATGACTCGACGATTTATGAATCGAACGTACCGGCGCTTGTCCCTGAAACAGTTCCCGGCCCTCGTCCGGATAACCTGCAATTCAGACAGGCACATGTGCCCGTACACTCTTGTATCTTACTGAGTATATCAGAATTTATGTAAATTCAAATATCCTCTATGCCTCTTTGTTGTATTTTCCGTCAAGTATGAGCCGGGTACCATCGTAATGCATGATCAGGGCATCAAGGTACGCCGGTTTGAATTTCTTGCCGAGCCTATCTCTGGCCAGAAATGATAAACAATGATTATGTGTCATTATTACTATGTTCCTTTTATGAGATTCTCTTGCGATTGATTCAAGCGTCTTATAAAGATCATTATTGCAGTCTGATAAACTGTCCATAACGACGGGTTCTTTACCGGAGAAGAATTTTGCAGTTTGTATGGTTCTTACCGCATTGCTGGAGTAAATATCATATTCACTGAAGATTGTTGCGAACTTAATACCTTCCTGCTGTGCTTTCTCTGTACCGGTAATAGTGATTCCGCTTTTATCCGAATAGCATGGCATATCTGAACGGTCGCAACGTTCTCCATGGCGGAAAAGGAAAATAACGGTGTTATCAGCATTAATTTCTTTTGCCTGTTCCAGGGTGATATCGGGAAGCGAGCTTTTTGCTTTTGTCACTGCCGCTACCAGGAAAACAGAAAATAAAAGAATGAATGCTGTTTTTGAATAAGAAGAACGTGGTTTCATCATGTTATTTAAACTGAATATAAAAATACCCCCGGGTTTAGTGCCGGGGGCGGGGACAGTAATCAGAAAGTGAACTGAAGTTGTGCCATTGCACCGTAATCGTGGTCAGTTCCTACCAGGCCGGAAACATCGATATGTACGACGTCAAATGGAGAGATACCAACGCCAGCGGTGAAGGCGCTTCCGGAGTTTGATGCCATGTTCTGACGATAACCGGCACGCAATTGCGCCCATTTCCATGCGTTAAATTCAGCACCAACACTTGCAAACTGACGTTTGCTGTCAGAAGTGAAGCCACTGGCAGGAGTCAGATCAATGTCAAGAGCAGTGGTAAACAGGTCATTATGCCAGGATACACCGGCGGTTGCCTGCGGACGAACTTTGAAGGTTTCTTTAAAGCCATTGACGACTTTAGTATCAATACTGCGTGGAATGATGTTCTGGGCAACAAGACCGACAGTCCAGTTGTCATTCAGGTCTGTATAAGCACCAATATCGGCGTTGAATCCGTTTTTCGTGTTGTGGTACTTGTCACCGTCAAAATCGTCTTTGTCGTAATCACGAACCGTTACGTTGTAGTTAAACAGGTCCACACGCTGATATTTTGGTGTGACGCCAAGAGACCATTTTTGTCCGGCCGTTTCCAGTTCTTTGGCAAATGAAATTCCGACGTCGGTAATTACAGCTGCACGCCCGAATGCGCGTGAGGTCAGGGCATTCTTATCGACGTCGGTAATTGTTCCATTGGCAACTTTGTCCAGATAATCCAGGTCTGCATCGTTTACTTTTCCGTTTACGCTGACAGTTCCGTAAGACTTGACCATAAGGGCAAACGGCAGAGTGTCATTTGCCATGGCTGCTACAGCTGATACACCTACCTGAGCATCTGCATTGATATTGCGGAATTCCTGCAGACGATGTTTAAGATTTGCCGCTGCCTGTTGTACGCCATGCTGGTTATCTACAGCACTGTCAAACAAATCCCAGTCATCTTTAACATCATCAGCTTTATTTGATACATCATCAGGATCAGCAACTTGTGCCCCAACAGACGGCAGAAGAAGGCTGAAATCATCATTGCTGTTGTGCTTTGTCAGTAAAGCCGGGTTTGCCAGAGGTGCCACACCATAATGGGAAGATGCTACCCCGGTACCACCCATTGCATCGTTACGCGCTTCAAAATATGACGTCGCTGCTGCAGCGTTAAAGGAAAATAATACAGCAGATGCAATGATGGTGCGGGTAATATGATTTTTCTTCATCATTTAATTTCCTGTTTATCAGAATTTAGACAAAACAACGCTATGACACGGATGTGCCGTAATTTTTACTTTGGTACTATCTGGTATTTACCAGGGTAATAAAGACGTATTAAATAAGCTAACAGGTAGTATTTGCCCTGTAATAAGGTTCCCGGCAAGGCCAGGTCTCAACGTGACGCGTCGCAAAGACATTGTTGTATTCTGCCTGGTTGTATATTCAGTTAACCATTTTCTTTTTTCATCGTTCAGAAGTGTTGGTGATAATGATAGTGCCGGATATATTACAGAGCCATTTATTTCTTTTTTCTGTCTCAATATTACCCCGCAATATTCTCTTTTCGTATTTCCTGCGAAGGGGAAACTATGCCAGAAAATAACTTCAGTGTTGCTGCTATCACTAATAAGCATTCTGAAATTATCAGCAGTATCTGGCCATTCACCGGACAACGCTATCGGATAGTTTTCATGGCCATTCAGCCAGTCCGGATTGAGATTAAAACATTCAGCAAGATGTTCGAGAGCGTCAGCTGAAAGATAGTCTGCAAGTCTGGCCGGGTCCTGTATAACCGTGGAGCGGATATTCCATGGCGACAGCAATGTTGCCAGTAATGGCGCATTTATATCATGCGACAGCATGATGTATTCAATTCTGCTTATTATGTTTCCTGTGGTGTTATCCGCAGGCATAAACATATTATGAAGAGCATCCTCAAGCAGGATTCGGGTTAAATCAGCGGTGGATATGGCTAATTGTTCGCTCATTATCCCCAGAACTTCTCTTACCCCTTGGGGGTAACGGACCTGCAGAGGTGTCGGGTTTATCTGACGACCGTTGATGAGTTTTTCGCCGATTGCTTTTTTGTCCAGCGAGAGCATCATTCGGGCCGCAATACCGGTCGTATTCAGTCTCATTGTTCCTCCGACTGAAAAAGTCTTTTCAGCTCATGTGGTTATTGTATCTTCGGTGTTTTTTCTGGTGAAACGAATAATTTCGATCATGCAGATCGAATGTGTTTGGCGAGTTGTTGCAACTCGCCTTTCTGTATGTGTTTTGAATGATGTTTACAGCGGGGTGCTGCCCGGGTTCAGAGGGCAAATCATAATGTAGTCAGGGTCGTTAACAGGTAACGCTCCGGGAGATGGGACACGTTCGCCTTTCTGTGCTGCAATGGCCAGTGTACGCAACAAAACCTCACTGGCGCGGTGAACTGCTTCCTCTTTCGTTGTGGCAGTGACGTGAAGGTTATCAAAATCACCGATCTCAATACGATGCGCTTTCTGCCCATTTTCTTCATCGATGGTCGTGATATGGGCAGGATACGGCACAAACCATGCTGCCACTTTTTGTGTCTGCCGCCGGCGGGCATCAAGCTTACTGACCAGTTGCCATGCACGAAGATGAGTATACCGTTTCAGCATATTCATGGAACGATGTCCTGATATTGCAGCAATCTCCATTACATTCAGGCTACCCAGTTCGAAGAAGCGGCTTATTGCTTCATGCCGTAGATCGTGAAAATGCAGGTCCTCGATGCGAAGTCGTTGTGTGGCTATTCTCCAGGCATTTTTAAAGCCGGATGCGGTGTAATCAAAAACATTGCCGTGGAGATTAACGGGCATCATCTGAAGAAAGTTACGGGCACGTCTGGACAGAGGAACATCCCGTGAGTGACCGTTTTTGGTTTCAGGTAAATGAGCCACACCGTGGCGCAAATCAATGTGCTCCCAACGTAAGGCCAGTATTTCGCCCTGCCGCATGGCTGTCTCAAGGGCAAGATGGAAAATGACATACAACATCAGATTTTTTTCGCGGAAATAGCGAGAAAGGCGACGTTCTTCTGAAGACGTTAGCCGGCGATCTCGTCCCGAGGATACTTTCGGCTTGCGAACCAGTTCAACCGGGTTAGTACGACAGGTTCCCCATTCAACACGAGCAATATTGAACAGAGATGACAGAAGGGCGAGTTCAAGACGTACAGTATTACCTGTAATGGGTTTACCCGTTCGGGGGTTGATTTCTGCTAAACGAACGTCTCTGTATGTAGCAATATCAACGGTTGTTATTTCGTCCATATTCCGAAGGGCAATGGGATATCGCTTGATAACATTGCTCCGGTAAAACTCCTGTTGATGCCCTTTCTTGTGAACAGAAACTGTTTTCAGGTACTTATCCAGTGCGCGTGACAGGGACATTTTACGGATGCGTGGAGACGGCATGCTAACCTCAAAAGAGGCAAAAAATAATGCCAACAATCATTCTCTGCAAGCGTGCCAATCCGGTACCTGGAAATCATCATCAGCGTCGATATGGACGAATATAAAAACATTTACGTTATATCCCAAAAACACACAGGTCTTAGGGAGGTTTAAACTGTGTATTAACACCTATCGTATTGACGGGCGTGAAATGGCAGAAACAGAAGTCGTTCCTATTGACATGCCTGACTCTAACGGCGAGATGACTTGGCAAGCCAAAAACTACACACAGTATTCGTCCTACTTTATGAAGATTACTTGCTTGAAATAGCTTATTGGCAAATGGCATATACAGTTATTGAACCATTCTGATCTTCGGTTGTATCGCACGCAGCCGACCATGAGTTATTGGCTGATGGGAATGACCTGGTAAGCCATATGTAACCAGTTCGTGAGGTGCATATTCCGCCGCCACCTGTAACACGTTTTCCAGTTGGACAAGTAGCTGTTGCTCCAGGAAAGCGCCAACCTGTGGCCTGTGCTGTAGCAATTTGAAGCTCACCAGATCCTACCTTTCTCCAGGTACCGGATTGGCACGTAGGCCAGCAGCGCCAGCAATTTAATCTCAGTTCTGACACGCGACGACATAACTACATTTTCCGGTTAAATCAGCTCTAAATGTCCCTTTATGGAAATTGTATTCATCATAAAAACCACATTTAACAATTCGATTTGCATCATAAGTTGCAACTGATCCTGCAAAGTAATTCGGCTTCCAACCTTGAGGGTTTTCTGCATTGCTCACACTCCATGAGCACTGACTGGCAGAAAATCCTGTTGGCAGCGGTATTTGCTGACCATTTGCTATACGACCAGTTATCACCGTACTACCAGAATTGCTTTTACGCCAAGTACCGGATTGGCACTGGCCTACGTGCCAATCCGGTACCTGGGGCGCTCCTAAAATTCAATTCACAACGCAGACCTACAACATAGCTAAAAACACTCGTAATTTAAGGCTCGGGGTCCATGCATATTGCTCATGGACTTACCTGAATGGCTCACCCTTTGGTGGTTTTCAACAGGTATATTCCGACCAAAACAACGTTTGGTATGTGAGTAATTATGCTTGGGGAAATTATGAGTCTGGTGGGACCATATCAGTCACATGCCTCAATCTTCCTGGTGCTGGAGCTTAATTAAAGGGGCAACAGTAGGCATCGACATGTTCCTCATCAACACCATCACCAATACCGTACATGCGTGTTCCAGTCATAATGTATCCAGTCGGACATTGAATCGGCTTGTAATAGATCGAACCACCACTCTTACCGCCGATAAAGTGATTCATTGCTACGGATGATTTGTACCAATTACATGCTGAGTAATTAATTTTATTACCCCCTGACCACCGACCGGATTGGCACTGGCCTACGTGCCAATCCGGTACGTGGAAGACTTCTGGTTCGCTCAATGGTTCTTACACAAACTTAGGTTCACATAGAGGTTCATTCTCAGGGCGGAATTCAGGGGGCAGTACATTGTTTATTTATGCATCTGGAGGTAATGGAGGATCTGCCGGAGGTGCATGTGCAAATACATCCCGACTGCAGGGATATGTTGGTGGGACGCTAATTAGCGTGAATGCCAGCAATAACCCTGCATATGGAAAAACAGCCTTTATCAGCTTTGCTGTACCTGCAGGTACTTCCTATCAGATAACATCCTATCCAACAGAAAATACATCATGTGGTGCCGGGGTATTTTCAGTATTTGGATATCAAACTTAATTGAGCGTTACACACGACGCAATACAACCTGTCTTATGCTCGTATTTGTACCATTTGCGTGAACCTGCTGGGCTCTCAACTACCTGGCAGTAGTGGGCATCCTCTGCGTTGCCCATTCTGGCAATGGCACAGAAGTCGAATTGCCCCAGATAACCTGTGGTGGAAAGCTGAGTAACTTTGAGTTTTCCACCTATTGTCCCCCACGTACCGGATTGGCACGAAAGTATTGCCCCTGTATTATCGCGGCCTACAAGGCCGTTAGGCGAACATGATGCGCCAGCAACGGCAGTTCTTTCCAGTTGTAAGTATTCACCAGTATAAAGGCGACCATCAGCCCGAACAGTACCGCCTTTCACCTGACCGCCGGTATAGATGCCCTTGTTGTTTACACTTCGAACCCATGATCCATCGGACATATAAAATCCGCCACCGTGAGTTTCATTGAGCCAGCCTTTACTGTTACGAGTAATTAACCAACCATTATTACTTCTGATATCACCGCCAGCGGTGACATTTACGTCAAAGTTTCCGCTATTGCCTTTTACCTGACCGCTGAAAGTGCCATTTACACCATTCACATTGCCGCTGAAATTACCTGTCTGGGCATTTACTGCCCCAACGTTATTCAGGTTATTTGATCCCATATCAATGGCCGTGTGCATTTTGTTTAAGTCAGGGCGACCATTGACCTGGAATCTGTAAAGACGATCAGTGTCCTCAGCTGCACCACTAAGTTCATCTGTCGATAACAATACGGCAATATGCCCGTTACCGCTTTTGGCACCATAATTACTTAAAGCTACTGACCAGGAACGTAATGCACCTGTGGCTGTTTTGCCGTCCTGGATATATCCACCAAGACCAGTGGTAATATCCTTAGCCATCTGGATAAGTGCTTTCACTGGATAAGGTGTGCCACCACTGGATACAACCATTGCCTGTAGTAATTCCGGGTTTTGGGCGTTTCGAACCACATATGCCTGTAACCGCTGCCCCTCGCTGTTTGTCTCAGTAAACCCGCTGGACAAAAAGCCGGTATTTTTCAGCATGGTTGTCGTGATAACGGCAGGAGTTGTTGTGGTACTACTGCCCTGGAGAGTCGTGTAGTTTTTCCCTATATAAGAGCGGGCCGCACTGGTCCAGTTGCTGACAAGACGTGCTTCAGTTTGCCATCCTTTTGTTTGAATATAGTCCTGCCATATGCCCGCTCCCCAGGCAATCAGGAGCATAACAATCAGTAAAGCCGCGCCAGTTTCCAGCGATGCCCAGCCTCGGTCATATTTTTTCATCAGATTACCCATAGTGGTTGATAAAGATTATCCAGCAGCAAAAGGACATGGCCAAAACATAGCCATGGACCCAGAGGGCCTTCTTTATGCCCTTTTATGCACCATGTTGAATGCCATAAGACAAATCCTCCTGTGCCCAGCAACACACACCATATGGCGTTATATAACCCTGACCATGCGGTAATACCTGCAATAAGCCACAGGTCTCCAGTGCCAATATTAAGACGATGGCGGTTAACTAATTTATGAAGGCAGAATAAGACAATTGCAGCAGTGGCAAATTCTGTTGTACGGAACCACCATATATCAGTCGTGATTTGTGATAGCATTCCTGCAATTAAAAAACGTCGGGTGAATGTTCCTGGTAATAAACCTGTCAGTGCATCCGTTACCGCCATTTGCAGTATGAACGAAAGAATAAGGACAGCATGAATACGGTAGAGCAGTGGTGATGATGATAAAATAATTAACGCCACAGCTATACTGTATAGCCATATTCCTGACAGAACAGCAGGGTGTGTCTTATACCAGAGATGTCCCGTATCAGATAAAAAATAACGAACTCTGAATAGCAGAGTTCGTCCAATAATGGAAAATGTGAACATCAATGGCAGTATATAAACAGGGGATAGACTTATGCCTACGATTGTCTGCATTGCCTGCCTCCCTGTCCGGGAAGACATATCCCTTTCATGTCACGATAAATTCTCCATATTTTATTGGCATATTGCTCTCTTGTTTCATGTCTGTCCTTACGGAATCCGGCATTGTATGACCCAAGGCAATTCCAGCTGACGCCACATATCTGAAAATGTCTTGCCAGTATCCAGCTTCCTATATGGATATTAAGGCATGGTTTGGTAATTAAATCCTCAGACTTTTTTATTACGCCCATATTTATCAGCTTTGGAATATGGGTTGAGTTTATTTGCATCAACCCATAATCCGTGCTACTGGCTTTACCTGTTTTTTTGTCCTTATTTATATTAATTGCGCCCGGCCTCAACGAAGATTCCCCGGCAGAAATAGCCTTCAATAATAATGGTTCAATTTGATAGCGCGCGCCGGCAGCGGCAAAGCAATTGTCCCACTTGTTGGTCCAGATCTGTTTGGGAGCTACGTATGAAGCTCGGGCGGGTGGAATAAGAGAAAAAAGCAGGATTAATGAAATAAGTCTGAGGGGTACTGTACCCCCTGACATTAAAACTCCTTAACCATTGATGGTGAAGATAAGTTTGTTTGTACCAGTGCTGCCATTATCTGCCTTGCATTGCGTACTGGCTTCTTCAGTAGTGACTTTTCCATCACTGTGAGCAGTACTGTTCAGGGTAATGCCGTTAGTTAAACCAGTTTTACTGATTCGTGTGGCAATCTGGATACAGGCATCCTGTGGGACTTTATCATAGGTAACGGTAAAACCGTTGTTGAACCCTGATGTTGAAGCCGGGGCAACAGTTACAGCACCGCCCCATGCGTTATAGAGCGTTGCTGTACCAGATGTTTTGTCGCCCTGTACGGTCATCCCAGAGGGAATGACACCCATCTGAATGAGGGCACCTGTCATTTTGGCACTGCTGGTAAATGTATATCCATCGCTACCTTTTAGCAGGCTCTGGGCACTTGTGATAATTGTTTGTATATTTGCGGTTTCAGTTGCCACATTGGCTCTTGTACGCAACGCATACAAACTACCCAGAACAACGACTATAACAAAAAGAACAACGAGCGCTATTGTTCCCTGCTCCAAAATTGCCCATCCTTTATCATGAGGCTCATTCTTCTTATTATTTCCAGTTAAAGTGGTATTAATATTTTCTACTAACATAAATATCCTCGTTTTGTTTAAAAGTTACCCATGCTGTTGTCACTAATAGACTGAATATCCATAATGGCAAAAACCAGTAACATGAGAGACATGACAAGAAATATCAGCATAATTAAACGAATCACGTTTGCCCGTTTCTTTACACGTTGAAGTGTTTGACTAAGCCATCGTTGACCATAATTGCTGATTAGCTCTGTTGCGCCATCTCCCTGTAATAAAGACAGGAAGTTGGCTGCTTCCCTGGATGGGAACTGATAACCGCACTGACGCAAAGCCAGTCCAAGATGATCCCCCTGGCGGACGCGGTAAATAATGCTGTCAAGACGTGTGCTTAACCATGGTGATGCAAACTCCTGAAGAATGTTTAGCGAGTTGAGCGTCGTCATTTTGGCTTTCAGAAGTGCAGCCATATTCAGGAGAAATGTTGCTCCCTGTATATCCTGATAAATACTCCATGGCATTATCTTGTCGGCAAAAGTACGAACACTGTCAGGGCTTTTCCAGTTTGGCAGAGACCATGATATTAAACCTGTGATCACTGCAAAAAGAACGGCACATATAGCGCCGTAATTATCGACAAAAACAGATAATCCATAAAGAAAACCAAGAGCACCACTCCATGAATCGGGGGAGCTTATTTTGCTCAGTTCAGGTATTAGCTCTGTATTCAGAACATATAATGTCCCCGTCATCATGATTAACAATCCCACCGGATAAATAGCCATTTGCCATATAGCCTGATGGATTTGTTCTTTTGCATCTGTAAGAGTGGTGGCGAATTGCAGTGCATCCACAATTGAACCACTTCTTATCCCGGCGCTGATTACTGCGGCCTCTTCCTGAGGAACCCATAAACTAAGAGTATATTCCAGAGAGTTTTCGCCACTGTTTTCACGAAGAGACTCAATGCAGTCTGTGGCCAGTTCAGCAAAGGGATGCCATTTTCGTCCAAAGTCTGTCCAGGCATCCCGCATCTGTTCCAGTGCGGTCTTTAATGGCTGTTTATTTTCCAGCAGAAAACGCAGGGCTTCGTAAAACTGCACCCTGTAGGGGGCGCTGAACGTTTTTCTGACAATGAAACGCCTCAGCCGTTGACTGAAATTCATTTCACGCATGTTGTTCTCCTGTTAGACATCATCGATGCTGAGGCGCTCGTCTTCGTCCAGAGGGATGATTCTGTCGGCTTCAAGAGGGTCTACCAGACCTTCATTGATACGGCGAAGAAGATGCTCTACACGACTGATGCCTTTCATGTTTTCCAGCCAGTATTTACGTGCTGCAACTTTGCCGCGTGTTTTCAGAATCTGAAATAAGCGGTTATCAGGTTCTATCACCTCAGCAATTACAGTCCTGCCGGTGAGGCCTTTACCTATTTCACCGCGCTTTCTGCCGTTAATGATTACGTCGTGATTACATTCAGAGCATCCGTGATGATTTCGGAACCAGATATTATCTGTACTGCAGAGTGAATCTTTATTGCAGTGCCGCTCAAGGTAATCACGCTCGTCGTCGCTAAGTTCAGGTGCTCGCTTTTCCCATGGAATACGGCAGGAGGGACACAGAGTTGGTACAAGGCGCTGGCTGATCATCCCAATCAGTAATTGCGCATCGCAAATAAGATCGGCATTCATACCCATCGTAATCATTCGCTCCGGTATACCCAGAGCTGAGTTTGTATGTAATGTCGTCAGAACTATGTGCCCGGTCTGTGCCGCGTAGGTGGTTGACATCATCGAGATAAGATCGCGCATTTCCCCTTCCATGATGGCATCAGGGTCAAGTCGCATTGCCGATGAAATAGCCCGACTCCATGCCAGTTTGACGGCATCTTCGTCGGATTTGTCGCAGATAATCGGAGTCTGTGTTGCTCCCAGTATCTGTCCTTCCAGCGGATCTTCGATTGTTAGCAGGTGTCGCCCCTGATTATCGTCAAGATATACACGGCAGGCGCTGCGTAACGTTGTCGATTTACCGGAACCGGTTGGACCTGACAGGACTATTTTTCCTTCCGGGCGGCGCAGCATTATGTTCAGCAACCGGATTTGTTCCGGGATAAAGCCCAGTTGTTTAAACGTGGGAACTTTATCTCCGTCATCGGGTATCAGGCGCATAACTGCAATCAGACCGTCTCCCGTAGGTCTGTGACTGTAGCGTGCACCAAATATTCCTATTTTTCGCATTAATTGTGGGGACAGGCGCGCATCCTGCTCCCTTTGAGGGAAGAAACTGGTTTCAGTGACATCAGCCATTGACAGAATGGCTGTTGCGCAAAGTGAATAGCCCAGTGCTGGTTGATCTTCATCTACAGTCTGCAGTTCACCGAATATTCTCATGCGAACTTTGAAAATAGACTCTGAAATTAAGAAATGAATATCTGAAGCACCAAGTTTTCTGGCAGTTTCAAAATAAGATAGAACTTTCTTCTCACTTTCACTGACATCAGCAAGGTCTTTCAGATGAATAATTCGTTCTTTCGGGCCTCTGTTTTTCTCATCCTGACCTGCCTCCTGTAACTCCGACAACGAGACTACTTTTGGGTTGATATCCGGATATAATTTTAGCAGCTCCTGGAGATTACTTTGTACGTCAGGCCTTGTCCGCTGGTTTGTTTCTATAAGAATTTCATGGGTGTCTCCCCTGGATATAAAAAGGAGAGCATCCTTCAGATTATATTTATCCATATCACGTTACTCAGAAAGTAAGGGTGGTGCCATCACTTAACGTGACGCCAGACAATGAGATCGACTTCACTGTGACGGATGTGCCTGGAAGCTGGCTGCCAGTGGTGACGCTTGTCTGACGTCCATCAGCCATGCGAAGAACGGCATTAAGACGTTTATCTTTGCCGTTTATTTCCATAATAACGGGCAATTCCTTTCTGTTTTTAGATGTCGGCTGCTCTGAAACTGATGGCAAAGAGGCAGTCACACCAGAGAAACCTGAAACAGTTTCAGATGATGAAGTAACATCTGATTCTTCGAGTTGTTTCTGTAGCTGTGCGCCCTGAACTTTTGCCTGTAAAAGAATATTCCGGTTTTGTTGTGCTTCAAGTTCTCCTATTGTGACAAGAGGTTGTGTTGTTGCAAATGAAAAACCGGAGAAGAAAAATATGGATGGAATAATGAGTAATTTACCTGGACGCATAAATATGACCTTCTGAGGAATAACTGAAAGTACCGCCGTTTAATTCAAAATGGATATTGCTCAGACGAACGCCGGTATCCTGAAATAAAGGGAACAACTCATCAGGATTTACAGGCGTTGATAAACTGAACTGATATTCTTTCCATTTCTGAACAGGGGCTGGTTCACCATCGTTACCTGGTAATGGTTCCGGTATGGCTATTTCATTAATGGCCGGCGTTAACTGTTTTTTCTGAAACCACGTGAACACCCGCATCAGTTGTTCTGAGGGGGTAGGGACTGCCTCATCCCTGCGGGGCAGGGAAGGCAATGGCCGGGTTACAGAAGCCAGGCGTGCACCATCTTTAAGGTTAAAGTCAGGAATAACATTAAAGATTTCTTTGCTTCTTGCCAGAAAGCCTTCAATAGTTCCTCCTGGCTGTCGTTCGTAAATCAGTGTGAATGTCTCGGGAGTACATGTTCCACCGGTAAGTTTCCAGCCTTCTAGCGCGACCGGTGATGGTTTTCGAAGGTCCGCGCAGGCTTTCAGAAAATCACTGATTACAGGTTGTGATGCCCATGGATGCGGGAGTTCTGGCGGTGGATCGGGCTTTTTAAACTGCAATCTTGCCCGTGCAGCTATCTCCTCGGGCGTCGGTACGACATCCGGCTCTGGCTGAGTCATCCAGAATACAGTGCCTGCGCTGGCTGCTACTAAAAAAAGTACGGCAGGCAGTGTGAATTTGCTGCGATTGCCGACAGTAAGTTTGCAACGGCGGAGATCTGCTGATGATAACCGGGTAATAATACTTTCCCAGTTATCAGGATGTTCTAGAGGAGATACGACCTGCCATTTTTCGGGGGGCTCTTCGTTCATCGTCAGAAAAAGACTGACCTTTTGAGCAACATCAGCATCATTTCCTGACAGATCAGCCATAACGGCAGGCTGGCCATTAATGGAGGCAAGGAATAAAAGCTCCTTATCGCTGTACCGGAAGACGCCGTATCCATTTCTCACCCATGAGCAGAAAGCCAGAGCAAGGGAAAAATAATGATTGCGCTCCGGCCTGGCCAGTATTCCTGTGCCGGTAATGCGGCTGATCTTCCCACGGGAACTTCTGCTGCCTACAGTCACTTTCAGAGAGGTAAGCCGTCTGGATTTTACATGGGGCTTGTGTTTCTGATGAGAAGGGACTCGCTGTTTTTTTACGACAGGACTCCATTTAAGACAGGCTGCCCACACGCGATGATTTACTTTAGGATCTGCGAGAAGTACAACCGGGTTGATATCTTCATCAGCCATTGTTGCCTCCTGACGGGAAAGTCGGGGTAATGATGATTACAAGCGTGCTGCGTTCATTTTTCCCGGTTTGTGAACCACCAAATAATGGATTTGCTGGCGTAAACGTACCGGCTTTACTTGTCGTCGTATTGTTCTGATCGAAACCAGTAACGACAAGTGATTGCCCTTCTTTCAGATTGACCTTCTGGCTCAGTGAACGCAGTTTGGTATACGGCATTTCGATGTAACTGTTTCCGTCTTTTGACGTAAAGCTACGGATTGTTGGGGGATCTGACAGATTAAAATTCATCTGCAACTGGAGATTGCCCGTTTTCTGAATTAAAGGCAGCAGGGTCATATTGAATCCGGTGGTGATCATGCCCGGCGTTAATGTTGTTGTTGCTCCTACATCCGTAGTCGTTGTTGTTGCTGACTGGGCGACGTAAACCGTCTGATCTGCCATCTGGATAGGTACCGGCGTCAGGTTTGTGACAGTGCTTTCTTGTGAAGTCACAACACTGACATCGCCCTGTTCACTCAGCGCTTTAATCAGAAGACTGGAACCGCTGAATTTGGCGGCATTCCCTGTTGCCGTATCCAGAATTGATACGCCTGCAGATGTAGCGCCTGTAAAATCTCCGCTTGCATTGTTCAACGTTGCTCCGGCGGAATGTAGCGATTTATAAACAAGGTTCCAGTCCAGACCGAACTGTTCGTTTCTGGTATTGCTGACGCTCAGAACCTGTACGTTCAGGGCTACCTGGCGGTTCATAATACTGTTTTGTTCGTCCACATATCGTGCGACGGCTTCCTGGACAGCTGGAGTATCAGTGACAGTCAGCGTTGAGCTCGATGCAGATAACCAGTAACGGCCTTTTTCTGGTGTCAGCATTGCTTCAATAGTTTTCCGGATGTCTTCATACAGATCGTATTCCTGACCAACGGTTGTGCTCTGAGAGGACGTTGCATCACCGGATGCTGAGTTATCCTGGCCTCCTGTTGCCCCCATTGTGCTTGTTGAGCCAGAGCTGACACTGGAACTGCTGCTGGTTTTGGTGTTCAGCATATGAAGTGGATACGTTCTGGTTTCAGTCAGATAGAATACAATCCGACCATTATCCATGCGCCAGTACAGACCACTCCGGCTGGCCATCAGATCCAGAAGACCATTGATATCTCCCTGCCACATGAGGTTATTCAGCGTTAATGGCTGAGTGGAGGTAGTCATTGTTGTGCTGCCCAGGCTGCTTAACGGTAGACGCCCATTTTCATCTGGTGCTGGTAGTGTTCCTGTCATCTGGCGGGTAGCGCCTCCTTCAAGAGTTGAATTGGCTGCGTCAGGCGTGATGATCACAGGGATGCCGCATACGGCAGTAATACGTTGCCCCAGTTCCTGCAGAGTGATCTCTCCTTTTCTTGCCTGCGTGATGTAGCAGGCCGGAGCTGTTTGTTTTTTCTCTCTTGATACCTGAGCGACCGGAACAGGGTTTATCCATTGATTATCGAGCCAGGTAAGAGCCTGCGATTTACGGGCCGAAAGGGCTGATACCTTTTCCCGTGCATGTGCTGAGTCTTCCTGTGCTTTTTTCTGCATTTTGTTGATTTCGCTGAAAGTACATCCGGAGATGGAAAGAGCGACGGCGATCATGCAGGGGAGCACCGCCAGCTTCATTGAACGCTGGTGTGATTTTTTCATGAATATATCCAGATTAGTTAACGTAGACGACAGAACCAGCAGTAATGCCTGCCGGGGGTGTCAGACCGGTTGCAGTTCCTGATAGCCAGGTGAGTTGCCCGTTTTGGAAGATCCCTATTAGTGCAGAACCACGACTTTTTGAACGCAAAGTTTCAACAAGACCTGGTTGTTCAGGCATCCATACCCACAGACGCCCCTGTTGTAACTGATGTTTAATTCGGGAGTCCGGAGTGACAGGGAGAGCCAGTTTATCTGAGGAAATTACTCCGTCCTGCTGGCCTGATACGTATCTGATATCATTGATTCTGTTAGCAATCATCAGTATCTGACTTGCCCATACAGACGCACTTGCATATTGCTGGGCGTTTGTGGTTTCAGACATCTTCTGATTCTGGTAGCTACCAGTGATAATCAGAATGGTCAGGCCGACGGCCATGACCAGCCATCCCATTAGCGACCATCCCTTGTATCAGAAACTGTAATGATGCACTGCATGCGAGAAGCCTGTGCGTATAAAGGTTTTTGCGCAGTCCGATATAACTCAAATACCTGCTCCATGGCTGATTCAAATGATCCCCGGAACATTAAAGGCGCATCCAGACGGTAATCGGTTACAGAAAGTGGCCATATGACCATCCAGTGCGTTGATGCCATGCTTTCGCATTTTGTTTCTTCTGCCCACTTGATAATGTTCTCTCTTAATGTGGTGCCTGCCGGCGCACGCCACTCTTTACCCTGAGATACCGGTTTAACAGGCGTTCCGGTCATGAGCGGGATAGACTTGACTGTGGAGCCGGTTGGAGTCGGGGTGGCGGCGGGGGTTGACGAAGATACGCTGTTTCCTCTGAATGGATTTCGTGGTTTGTTCTGGCTATTTGCTGTTGTTGGAGATTCAGGGGAAGTGGATGTGGTTACCATGGCTGCTGGCGAGATAGTGGTTGCCGTGTCCTGTGCCGGTGCAGCAGCTGATGTTGTGACGGTCAACGTTTTATTATCCCAGTCCAGATGGCCCCATAGGTGTTGTTCTTCCAGCAACCGATTCAGAGAACGGGTCCACTGATCATTGGCAGACCATGAAACCAGTTTGGTATTCAGCTTGGGCGTGGCTGCATTCTCTTGTCTGAATTTCCATCCTTCCGGTAGTAATGTTTTTATCCACTGACTGACGGTCCGGTTACGGGCCGTCGGCGATAGTGTTACAGGGGCGCTACCAGGCTTGCCTGTAATGATTAACCGGGAGAAATTCTGACTTATTGTTGGTGAAGGTAACGGTCGGGATTCGCTGACTGGATGTGCTGTTTTTACTGTCTCTGGCACGCTGACTCTCGGGGGGGGAGTTATTTTAGGTGGAGAAAGACGTTGTTGCGTAAGTGCCAGAACGCCAGCACTCTCACTGATTTGTCCGTCAACAAAAACCAGAGCAGGCGTATCTGATGGTGCCACGTTATTGCTGCCGGAAATTCCGGCACAGCCGGACAATAATGACGGCAGTATAAGTGTCAGATAGTTTTTTTTCATAACGGAGACTCCGTGTTCGTATATACGTGTTTGTTAATTGGTGTGAGGCGGCTGGAGAGGACGAATGACGACTGTCATTCCGTCCGAATGCAAATGCGGGAGAGACCACTGAAATAAGAGATATACAAAAGGAATTGATAATCTTTCATACAGACTTGTTTTCCGTGGGCATGTAATAACAGAGAAATTCAAACCATAAGATTCCAGTCTCTTTATAAGTTTATTTATTCTTGCAGGAGTAAAGAGATGTGAATGCATAACAATGGTTTCATCATTATTAATTGCTTTTGATATCAGAGAAAGTAACACATCCCAGTGTTTCCTCATTGACTCCGGGCAACGTGTATCGGCATAGGGGCTAAGATGTATGCTTGATTCTTTACTGCCATTTTTTTTCGCAAAGAATGTGAAGTTGTATTTAGATACAGACCTTACGATAATGGATTTGCCCCTATATTTCCAGACACCTGTTATCACTTAACCCATTACTGGCCTGCTGCCGCAGATATTCCCGT
>ENA-UEOW01000028-UEOW01000028.1-human-gut-metagenome-genome-assembly--contig:-NODE-28-length-90623-cov-16.552813_pt1 | contig 90623 bp, 71 predicted proteins | sample MGYA00242894_ERZ507904 | MGnify/ENA primary metagenome ERZ507904 (study PRJEB26167, sample SAMN06115426) | human gut metagenome | host: Homo sapiens | place: China:Chongqing | collected 2015-04-10... | reverse complement strand
AAAGAAAATGTGATTACCCTGGACAATCCGGTCAAGCGTGGTGAGCAGGTTATCGAACAGGTCACGCTGATGAAACCCAATGCCGGGACGCTGCGCGGTGTCAGTCTGGCTGCGGTCGCGAACTCCGAAGTCGATGCACTGATTAAGGTGCTGCCGCGCATGACGGCACCGATGCTGACCGAGCAGGAAGTCGCCGCGCTGGAACTGCCTGACCTTGTGGCGCTGGCCGGTAAGGTGGTCGGTTTTTTGTCGCCGAACTCGGTGCAGTAACGTTCCCGAAAAATCTCTCGGTCGATGACCTGATGGCGGATGTGGCAGTGATATTTCACTGGCCGCCATCAGAACTGTATCCCATGAGCCTGACCGAACTCATCACATGGCGCGAAAAGGCGCTCCGGCGAAGCGGAAACACGAATGAGTAACAATGTAAAATTACAGGTATTGCTCAGGGCTGTTGACCAGGCATCCCGCCCGTTTAAATCCATCCGCACAGCGAGTAAGTCGCTGTCGGGGGATATCCGGGAAACACAAAAATCACTGCGCGAGCTGAACGGTCACGCATCCCGTATTGAGGGATTTCGCAAGACCAGCGCACAGCTTGCCGTGACTGGTCATGCACTTGAAAAGGCACGGCAGGAAGCCGAAGCCCTTGCCACACAGTTTAAAAACACTGAACGTCCGACCCGTGCTCAGGCGAAAGTGCTGGAATCCGCAAAGCGTGCGGCGGAGGACTTACAGGCGAAATATAACCGCCTGACAGATTCCATTAAACGCCAGCAGCGGGAACTGGCCGCTGTGGGAATTAATACCCGCAATCTTGCACATGATGAGCAGGGACTGAAAAACCGTATCAGTGAAACCACCGCACAGCTTAACCGTCAGCGTGACGCGCTGGCGCGTGTCAGTGCACAACAGGCAAAACTTAACGCAGTAAAACAGCGTTATCAGGCCGGAAAGGAACTGGCCGGAAATATGGCCTCGGTGGGCGCTGCCGGTGTGGGGATTGCTGCTGCGGGAACGATGGCCGGAGTTAAGTTGCTGATGCCCGGTTATGAGTTTGCGCAGAAAAACTCAGAATTGCAGGCTGTGCTCGGTGTGGCAAAAGACTCCGCCGAAATGGCTGCACTACGCAAGCAGGCGCGCCAGCTCGGCGACAATACCGCAGCCTCGGCAGATGATGCAGCCGGTGCGCAGATTATTATTGCGAAAGCCGGTGGGGATGTTGATGCCATTCAGGCGGCAACGCCGGTCACCCGCGTTGATGAATCACTGGCCGCGCTTTATGGCGATATCGGTAAACAGGCGGAGTCGCTCATCGGTAAGGCCGGCAGTCTGGCGACCAGATTCACAGGTATGATGGGGGCGGGATAATGCTGGATGCGCTGACATTTGATGCAGGCAGTACGCTGACGCCGGATTACATGCTGATGCTCGACAGCAGGGATATTACCGGCAATATCAGCGACCGTCTGATGAGCATGACTCTGACGGATAACCGGGGCTTTGAAGCTGACCAGCTTGATATTGAACTGAACGATGCCGACGGGCAGGTCGGGCTGCCGGTTCGTGGCGCTGTCCTGACGGTGTATATCGGCTGGAAAGGTTTTGCCCTGGTATGCAAAGGGAAATTCACCGTTGATGAGGTTGAACACCGGGGCGCGCCGGATGTGGTCACCATCCGCGCCCGGAGTGCAGATTTCCGCGGGACGCTCAATTCCCGCCGGGAAGGCTCCTGGCATGACACCACGCTCGGTGCGATTGTTGAGGCGATAGCCTCCCGTAACAGGCTGGAAGCCAGTGTCGCTCCGTCACTGGCCGGAATTAAAATCCCGCACATCGACCAGTCGCAGGAGTCTGATGCGAAATTCCTGACCCGTCTTGCAGAACGCAACGGCGGTGAGGTGTCGGTAAAAATGGGAAAACTGCTGTTTCTCAAAGCGGGGCAGGGGGTGACGGCCAGCGGTAAAAAAATCCCGCAGGTCACCATCACCCGCAGCGACGGCGACCGCCATCATTTTGCGATTGCTGACCGTGGAGCCTATACCGGCGTAACGGCAAAGTGGTTACACACCAAAGACCCGAAGCCGCAAAAGAAGAAGGTAAAACTGAAACGCAAAAAGAAAGAAAAACACCTGCGCGTACTGGAGCACCCGAAAGCAAAACCGGTCAGGCAGAAGAAAGCGCCAAAAGTACCGGAAGCGCGCGAAGGTGAATACATGGCCGGTGAGGCTGACAACGTTTTTGCCCTGACCACGGTATATGCCACGAAAGCACAGGCCATGCGTGCCGCTCAGGCGAAGTGGGATAAACTGCAACGGGGCGTTGCGGAGTTCTCCATCAGCCTGGCTACCGGTCGTGCTGATATTTACACGGAAACACCGGTTAAAGTATCAGGCTTTAAGCGCGTCATAGACGAGCAGGACTGGACAATCACTAAGGTGACACATTTTCTGAATAATAGCGGCTTCACGACGTCCTTAGAGCTTGAGGTCAGGCTTTCTGATGTGGAGTACGAAACAGAAGATTATGAGTGATGTCTTTTGTTTATCTTTTTGTTTTATAATGATAATTTAACTAAAATGGCACTATCAACAAAACCGGAAGAGGTGCTCGCGATGTTTCATTGTCCTTTATGCCAGCATGCCGCACATGCGCGTACAAGCCGCTATATCACTGACACGACAAAAGAGCGTTATCACCAGTGTCAGAACGTGAATTGCAGCGCCACATTCATCACTTATGAGTCGGTACAGCGATACATCGTGAAGCCGGGAGAAGTCCACGCCGTAAGACCGCACCCGTTGCCGTCAGGGCAGCAAATTATGTGGATGTAATTACAAACAGGAAGCCCCTCAGTCGAGGGGCTTTTTTGTCGATGTGGTCAATGTGTGGACGTGACCAGAAATAAATCCTTTTATTTCATTGTGTTACGCGTAAAAAATAAGCCCGTGTAAGGGAGATTACACAGGCTAAGGAGGTGGTTCCTGGTACAGCTAGCATTTTATGGGTTATGTTTTTCAGCGAAACGGATGATAACCTTAATAAATACAGCTGTATGTGATCGGTTTCTAAGAATTTTCCATCCGGGAAAAATAATCGAAATTAATCACTTACCGTGGGGATTACGCGTGGTTTCCCCGGAGAAATTACGCATCAGCAGCGCGTAATTGAGCTCAAGATCCTGCGGGACCGGGAGCCACACAGTATAACCATCGCCTGGTGCTATCGGCATAGCTTCGCCTTTGGCGTTTTCCATGTGCTCAAGGGTAAAATTAATGTTGCCTTGCGGCGTCATCAGCTCAAGGCTGTCGCCAACGGAGAATTTATTTTTCACCGCTACCGCCGCGAGGTCCCCCTTGCGCTCACCGGTAAACTCACCAACAAACTGCTGGCGGTCAGAAACTGAATAACCGTATTCGTAGTTCTGATAATCGTCGTGAGTATGACGACGCAGGAAACCTTCGGTATAGCCACGATGCGCCAGACCTTCCAGAGTTTCCAGCAGGCTGGTATCGAACGGTTTTCCCGCAGCGGCGTCATCGATAGCTTTGCGGTAAACCTGTGCGGTGCGTGCACAATAGTAGAAAGATTTGGTACGACCTTCGATTTTCAGCGAATGCACGCCCATTTTGGTCAGGCGTTCTACATGGGCGATGGCGCGCAGATCTTTCGAGTTCATGATGTAAGTGCCGTGCTCATCTTCAAACGCGGTCATATACTCGCCCGGACGCTGGGCCTCTTCGATCATAAACACTTTGTCGGTTGGTGCGCCGATACCCAGCGTCGGCTCAACATTTTGCACCGGAATCGGCTCGTACTTGTGTACGATGTTGCCAACATCATCTTCTTTCCCTTCCTGGACGTTGTACTCCCAGCGGCAGGCGTTGGTGCAGGTGCCCTGGTTCGGGTCGCGCTTGTTGATATAGCCAGAGAGCAGGCAGCGACCGGAGTAGGCCATGCACAGCGCGCCGTGAACGAAGATCTCGATCTCCATATCCGGCACCTGATTGCGGATCTCTTCAATCTCTTCCAGCGACAGCTCGCGAGAGAGGATCACGCGGGTCAGGCCCATTTGCTGCCAGAATTTCACCGTCGCCCAGTTCACGGCGTTAGCCTGCACCGAAAGGTGGATCGGCATTTCAGGGAAGTGCTCACGCACCAGCATAATCAGCCCTGGATCGGACATAATCAGCGCATCCGGCCCCATTTCCACCACCGGTTTCAGGTCACGGATAAAGGTTTTCAGCTTGGCGTTGTGCGGTGCAATGTTGACCACGACATAAAACTTTTTCCCCAGCGCGTGGGCTTCATTGATGCCGAGCTGAAGATTTTCGTGGTTGAATTCGTTGTTGCGCACACGCAGGGAATAACGCGGCTGGCCCGCATAAACAGCATCTGCGCCATAAGCGAAAGCGTAACGCATATTTTTCAGCGTTCCCGCCGGGGAAAGGAGTTCCGGTTTAAACATAATTCTCTCGTTCTGATGACAGGTCAGATCCGCTTCACCTGATGAAGCGGTTAGGGGAGTGCCCCCACTTTAAGGGCGGGCATTGTAGCGCAATCGGCGGGTTTAGCTCCAGTGTAAATGTCTGGTGGCGTCCTGGTTTTGGTTAAGGATACGAATGACGATAATTTCCCCTGGTGATTGCAGGAAATAAATGACGTGGCGTTCAAAAGGAAGAACAAAAATACCTTCGCCTAATTCAGGTCTGGGCGTACCTATATTATTGTTACTCAGAATCTGGAGAACGTCTGAAAGATGTTCCACATATCTGTCGGCTTGTGGTTCGCCGAAATGGTGATAGCTGTAATACCAGATGCCTTCTAAATCCTCATTGGCTTTTGGCATGAGTTTAATAATACGCACATTATTTCCTTATCCCTGCTTTCACCTTCCGTAAGAACGCGTCCTTTTCCCACGGCTGAGCTTCACCACTACTCAACCCTTCTGCGAGCATGTCACGTAACGCTTGCAGGCGAGACTCTGCTTGCTTTTCTCGAAGTAATCGCAGTGACTCACGGATCACTTCGCTTTGGGTGCGATAGTCGCCGGATTCAATTAAGGACTCGATAAATTCACGCAACTCATCGCCGAGATCAACCGTCATCGTTCTGGCCATTTTACGCCCGCCTGTAAGTAAAAATCTTACATCAGTGTATGTCATAAACCGGATAGCGTCACGAAAGTATTAGAAGATATTTTGGCACATGAACATGTTCAGGAGGATAAGTATGGGATGGTAAACAAAGAAAGCACAACGAGTGCTCGTCAGTGCCCACTATTTTAATGGCGGCGGTTACTCTTAATTATTAATAACTAAGCGTTATTTGGATATAAAGCCGGACGCCAACAACCCACGCCCGGCATCGTAATTACGTATTGTCTTTCACCGTCTGGCTTGTGCCATTGGCTTTAACGGAGGCAATTCCGGTTTCACGAGATTGCGCGGTGGCGTACATCTGGCTGGAGCCGATAATTTGATGATTAGCGGCTTTCAGATTGAAATAGAATTTGCCGTTACTTGCCGTTTTTTTCTCATAGCGTTCTTCTTGCGGGCTGTTGCTACGCACCGACGCGATGCCCTTTTCCGCAGAGGCTTTTGAGGTATACAGCTCGCTGGTGAGGATAGTCTCACCATTGCCCGCTTTTAGCACAAACCGGAACTGATTATCACTGCTCTTACTGAGTTCAAACCAACCAGCCATAATGACTCCTTGATTGAAATTGCGTATCGAAAACAGCATCTAAAGGTGCTGTTTACCGATTAAAGTATGAGCGATTTTCTGATGCCTGCCAGGGCGGAGAGATAATGTCAGTTTGCTGACCATGCGTGGGATAATGTTGCCGGATCTGGTCTGAACGCCATCTCCGGCTAACAAAGTCATGTCGCTAAAACTAAACGATGCGGCAGGCGTCGGCTTCCCAGCGGTAACCAACGCCGTAAACGGCGCGGATAAATGACTGTTCGGCGTCGAGAGATTCCAGCTTGCGGCGCAGGTTTTTAATGTGGCTGTCAATGGTGCGGTCGGTTACTACGCGGTAGTCGTCATAAAGATGATTGAGCAATTGCTCGCGGGAGAACACTTTTCCTGGTTCATGAGAGAGCGTTTTCAACAGACGAAATTCCGCAGGTGTCAGGTCAAGCATTTTACCGCGCCATGAAGCCTGAAAACGACCTTCGTCGATAATCAACGGGCTTTCAGCATCCTGTTGCTGCAACTCGCGCTGCGGTTTGCAACGGCGCAAAATGGTTTTGACGCGCGCTACCACTTCCCGTGGGCTGTACGGCTTACAGATATAATCATCTGCGCCAATCTCCAGCCCCAGCAGGCGATCGATCTCTTCGATTTTTGCCGTCACCATCACGATCGGAATGTCAGAAAAACGACGAATTTCCCGGCACAGCGTCAGGCCATCGGTGCCAGGGAGCATCAGATCTAACAGGATCAGATCCGGTGGTGTCTGGCGCACATACGGCAGTACCTGATCGCCGTGGCTGATAAGCGTCGGCGCATAGCTCGCAGCACGCAGATAATCAATGAGCAACTGCCCCAGCTTCGGTTCATCTTCCACGATCAAAATACGCGGTGTGTTTTCGTCGATTGGTAACTCGGTCATACTTCTCTCTGTAAATCCCGTTCCAGCGGTAACTCTACTGTAATGCTTACCCCGCCAAAAGGCGAATGGGCAGCAATAATGCGACCATTATGTGCTTCAACAATGTTCAGGCAAATCGCCAGCCCCAGCCCGGAACCGCCGCTGGCACGGTTGCGGGAACCTTCGGTGCGATAAAAACGTTCAAACAATTTTTGTAGCTGATCGTCACTGACACCTGGCGCACTGTCGGCAAAGGTCAGGCGCACCGTTTTGTCGCGCTGCCCGGCAGAGATTTGCAGGCTGCCGCCGCTGTCAGTGTAGCGCAGGCTGTTTTCCAGTAAGTTATTGAATAACTGCATTAAACGGTCGCGATCGCCAAATACGGTAATACTGTCTGGCAGGGAAAATTGCAGTTTTAGGCCACGACTGGCGAATCGTTCGCGAAATGCGCCGCCCGCCACTTCCAGCAGTGGGATCAAATCTACCGGTGCTTTTTGATAGGCGAGAGCGCCTTCATCAGACATCGACAACTGATGGAGATCGTCAACCAGTTTGGTCAGTGTACCGACCTCCGCCTGTAAAGACGCCACCGTCTCCGGCGTGAATTTACGCACGCCATCCTGAATGGCTTCCAGTTCACCGCGCAGCACCGCTAATGGCGTACGCAGTTCGTGAGAAATATCGGCCATAAAATCGCGCCGCATTTGCTGGTTTTTCTCCAGTGTGCTGGCAAGCTGGTTGAAGTCTTGCGCCAGTTTGCCCAGTTCATCTTCACTGGTGGGCGTTACGCGGGTAGTGAAATCGCCCGCCGCCAGTTTGTGCGTGCCATCGACAAGTCGTTTTACCGGTGCCAGTAAACCGCGCGCCAGCAGAAAGGTGGCGAGCGCCGCGAGTAACGTTGCCAGAGCGACAATCAACCAGCTGGTTTGCCGCTGTTGTTTATCGAAATTGATATCAGTATTGCGCGTTAACCGCTCAACGGGGGAGGCGATCACCGCGCCAACTTCCGCACCGTTGACCAGAATGGGTCGCCGTGTACCGTCAGGTGGAATCGGCGCTCGCGGACCAACCAGCACTTTGTTGTTTTGATCAACCACCCAGAACTGGGTACGCCAGCCGTGCGGTGGCATACCCGGGCCGGGTTTATCTTCCGAATTATCGTGTTCAAATGAACGCAGGATCTGAAAGACAAAGCGATCATTGTTGCGCAGGAAGCGCCAGTTGCCATGCTGCGCATACTGCTCGCCAAGCGCATCACTTAACAGTTGTAATCGCTGTTCATTACCATGCTTGATGTAATCAATAAAGCCACGCTCAAAACTGATACGCACCGCCCAGTGCATACTGATCAGCAAGACAATGCAGGTGGCGAAAATCGCCAGAAACAGTTTGCCGGTAATACCGGGTCGCCAGAACTTCATTGCGCGCTCCTTTTTCGCCGCGAAATAGCTACATTTTGATGCGTATCGTTCGGCACTCTGGCAAAGATGAACGCCGGAAGGGCGATGATCAACGCCATGCTAAGCCAGGTGTACATAAAGACGGTTTGTGTGGTGCCGCTGTCGACGCTGACATGCTGTGAACCAAAAAGTCCCAGCAACAGCCCGGCGATAGTGACGCCGATACTCATCGACAATTGCATAATCATCGACAGCAGGCTGTTGCCGCTGCTCGCCAGATTGTCCGGGAGATCTTTCAGCGTCAGGGTGTTCATGGAGGAGAAACGCGTCGAGTTGACCATCCCTTGTAAAAACAGGACGAACGGCAAAACGTAGTACCAGCCCAGCAGGGCGGTAGTCATAAACAACAGGGTGACCAGCGACAGACCCAGCGTGGTCGCTACCAGTACCCGACGATAACCAAAGCGATTCACCACCTGTACCACAATTCGCTTCATTCCCATGCTGCCAAGCACCATCGGGATCATCATCAGTCCGGCATGAAACGGTGAGAAACCGAGGCCAATTTGCAGGAAAACCGGTGTCATAAAGGGCAACATGCCACTGCCAATACGTCCGGCAAAGCTCCCCGCCAGGCCCAGCGAAAAGGTACGAGTGCGGAACAGTTTCAGACTGAAAAGAGCGCGGTTGTTATTTCTGGCGTGCAGCAAATAAAGCACCAGTGCTACCACGCCAACTGCGACCAGGCCAGCAATCGTCAGCGGCGATAAACCTGTACCTTTACTGCCGTCCAGCGCCAGGGTTAATACCGCCATGCCAACCGCCAGCAATAAAAAGCCGGAGAGATCGAAGCGCCGCGTCTGCATGGTATAGTTCGGCATTAACATCAATGTGGCGATCGCACCGATAATCCCCACCGGAATGTTGATCAAAAAGATCCAGTGCCACGACGCGTACTCCACCAGCAGACCGCCGAGCGCCGGACCGAGCAGCGGACCGACCTGACCGGGTAACGTGACAAAGGTCATCGCCGCCATATATTGCTCGCGCGGTACGATTTTCATCACCGTCAATCTGCCGACCGGCACCATCATCGCGCCGCCAACGCCCTGTAACGCGCGTGCCAGCAACAGTTCGTTCAGCGTGCCGGAAAGCGCGCAAAACAGTGAACCGAGAGTAAACAGCACGATGGCGGTAAAGAAAATATTGCGCACGCCGACTTTGTCCGCCAGCCAGCCGCTGGCGGGCAGCATCACCGCCACGGTCAGCACATAAGAGACAATGACCATGTGCATATGCAACGGACTTTCCCCGAGGCTTTGCGCCATTGAGGGAAGGGCGGTGTTTACGATGGTGGTGTCCAGCGACTGCATAAAGAAGCCGAAAGCCACAATCCACAATTGCCAGCGGGTGCTGTCGGGAAGATCTGTCATTTACTCGGTTACCGTTTGTTTGGGTTTACGCGAAAAACGCAGCCGCAGACGGTCGAAAAAGAGATACACCACCGGCGTGGTATACAGCGTCAGAAGCTGGCTCATTACCAGACCGCCGACAATGGTGATCCCCAGGGGTTGCCGCAGCTCCGAGCCGTCGCCGCCCGACAACACCAGCGGCAGCGCGCCAAACAGCGCCGCCAGGGTAGTCATCATAATCGGGCGAAAACGCAGCAGACAGGCCTGGAAAATAGCTTCCTGCGGCGTCAGGTTACCGTGCCGTTGGGCTTCAAGCGCAAAATCGACCATCATAATGGCGTTTTTCTTCACGATGCCGATTAATAGCATGATCCCTATCAGGGCGATTAGGCTGAACGGGGCATTGAACAGCTCCAGCGCCAGCAGCGCTCCAACACCCGCCGAGGGCAGGGTGGAGAGAATCGTCAGCGGGTGCACATAACTCTCGTAAAGGATACCCAGCACGATATACACCGTGGCGATGGCGGCGATAATCAGGATCACCTGTGAGTTCATCGTCTCCTGGAACACCTGCGCTGTTCCGGCAAAACTGCCGCGCACCGTCGAAGGCACACCAAGCTGGGTCATTGCGCGATCGATCGCCGCACTGGCGTCCGAGAGCGATTTTCCGGTCGGCAGGTTGAACGAAATGGTCGAGGCCGCCGATAATCCCTGATGATTCACCGATAGTGGGGCATTCGCCGGTTGCCATTTAGCGAAATACGACAGCGGGATCGCTTTTCCTTCGTTATTGATAACGAACATTTTTTCCAGCGCGCTGATGTCCTGGGTATAGCGCGGATCCACTTCCATCACCACTTTATACTGGTTCATCGGCTGGTAAATGGTCGAGATTTGCCGCTGACCGAAGGCGTTATTTAACAGGCTGTTGGCGGCTTGTACGTCGATTCCCAGCCGTGCCATGGTGTCGCGGTCGTAAACCAGATTCATCTCCGCGCCGTTATCCTGCTGATCGGAGTTCACGTCCGCCAGTTCCGGCAACGTCGCCAGTTTTTTGCGGATTTTCGGCTCCCATTCTCGCAGTGCCGCCAGGTCGTCGGATAACAACGTGTACTGGTAGCTGGCGTTCGACTGACGCCCACCAACGCGAATATCCTGTACCGCCATCAGGAACAGATTCGCCCCCGGTTCTTTCGCCAGTTTTACGCGCAGACGGTCGATAATTTGCTGCGCCGTTTCGCTGCGTTCGTCGCGTGGCTTGAGGGTGATAAACATCATCCCGCTGTTCACTCGCGAACCGCCTGTAAAGCCGGTGACATTATCCACTGCCGGATCGTCACGGATAATTTTCATGAAATCCTGCAACTTACCGCGCATCGCCTGAAACGAAATACTCTGATCCGCCTGAATCCCGCCCATCAACACGCCAGTGTCCTGCTCCGGGAAGAAGGTTTTCGGGATCGAGATATACAGCCAGATATTCAGCGCAATGGTGCCAAGCAGCACCACGCCCACCAGACGGGTATGATTGAGCACCCATTTCAGTGACTTGCCGTAGCCTTGTTGCAGGGCTACCAACATGCGACCAAAACCACGCAGTCGCTTTTGCTCGCGCGGCTTGCTGGCTTTCAGCATCCAGCCACACATCATTGGCGTTAATGTCAGAGAAACCAGCAACGATATACCAATGGCGACAGAAAGCGTCACGGCAAATTCGCGTAACAGTCGGCCCGGCAATCCGCCCATCAACAGCAGCGGCAGGAACACCGCCACCAGTGACAGACTCATCGACAGCACCGTAAAACCGACTTCGCGAGTACCTTGCAGTGCGGCTTGCAACGGTTTCATTCCCGCTTCCAGATGACGGGCAATGTTTTCCAGCACCACGATGGCGTCATCCACCACGAAACCAGTAGCGATGGTGAGCGCCATTAACGAAAGATTATTGAGACTGAAACCGCACAGGTACATCGCCGCAAACGTACCAATCAGCGAAACCGGCACCGCAACGGCGGGAATAATAGTTGCGCGACCCGAGCGCAGGAATAAAAACACCACCAGAATCACCAGCGCCACCGAGATAATCAGCGTTTGCTCGACTTCTTCCAGCGAGGCGCTAATGGTGGGGGAGCGATCCTGAGCAATTTGCAGATCAATCGCCGCCGGAATGGTTTCCTGCAACTCCGGTAATTTTGCCCGGATGCTGTCTACCGTCTGGATAATATTGGCTTCCGGCAGCTTGCGGATCATCAGCAAAATAGCCGGTTTGGCGTTGGTCATCCCGGCGTTGCGCACATCCTGCACCGAGTCGGTCACCGTCGCCACATCGCCCAGACGAACCGCGCCGCCGTTGTTGTAATGAATAATCAACGGCTGATATTCGGCGGCGGTTTTTAGCTCATCATTGGTCTGGATCTGCCAGCGGTGAGTGCCATCTTCCAGCGCCCCCTGCGGTTTACGCACGTTGGCATTGCTGATGGCGGTGCGTACGTCGTCCAGCGAGACGCCCTGATTAAACAGCGCCTGCGGATTCAGCCCGACGCGTACGGCGGGCAGTGAGCTGCCGCCGACATCGACATCACCAACACCGTCGATTTGCGAAATCGTCGGAGCCAGCTGCGTCGAGGCAAAATCGTACAGTTCACCCTGCGAATAAGTATCGGATGTCAGCGTGAGGATCATAATTGGCGCATCCGACGGGTTAGCTTTGCGATAGGTCGGACGGCTGGGCATCCCGCTGGGCAGCAAACTTTGTGCAGCGTTGATCGCCGCCTGCACATCGCGCGCCGCGCCGTTGATATCCCGGTCAAAATCAAACTGCAAAATAATACGCGTGCTGCCGAGCGAACTGCTGGAGGTCATTTCACTGACTCCGGCAATGCGCCCAAGTGAGCGCTCCAGCGGCGTGGCAACGGAAGACGCCATTGTTTCTGGTGACGCACCGGGCAGCGAGGCGCTGACCATAATCACCGGAAAATCGACCTGCGGCAGCGGGGCGACCGGCAGCATACGGAAGCCCAGTATGCCGCACAGGGTAATGGCGACCGACAGTAAAATCGTCGCCACCGGGCGGTAAATGAAGAGGGCAAAAAACTTCACTTACGCCTCCTCTTCATGGCGAGCAAAGCGACTTTTGGTCCACAATGCCAGGCGGTCGAACAGCAGATAAATCACCGGCGTGGTGAACAGCGTCAGCACCTGGCTGACAATCAGACCGCCGACCATGCCGATACCTAACGGACGACGCAGTTCCGCGCCGACCCCGGTACTCAACATCAGCGGCAGCGCGCCAAGCAGAGCCGCCAGGGTGGTCATCAGGATCGGACGAAAACGCAACAGACAAGCCTGGTAGATTGCATCGCGCGGCGACATGCCTTGCTCGCGCTCAGCAGCCAGCGCGAAGTCGATCATCATGATGGCGTTCTTCTTCACAATACCGATCAGCAAAATAATGCCGATAATCGCAATCACATCCAGTTCGCTACCGGCAATCATTAATGCCAGCAGCGCGCCGACCCCTGCGGTGGGTAGCGTCGAGAGAATGGTGATCGGGTGAATAAAGCTCTCGTACAGAATGCCGAGCACGATATACATCGCCACCACCGCCGCGACAATCAGCCAGACAGTGCTGCCCAGCGCCGACTGGAAGGCGAGGGTGCTGCCCTGAAATTGCGTGGTGATATCCACCGGCAGATTCAGCGTCTTTTCGGTGTCCATAATCGCCTGCACCGCATCGCCCAGCGAATAGTTATCCGGCACGTTAAAGGAGATGGTCGTTACCGGGAACTGATCCAGATGGTTGATGGAAAGCGGCGCAAAACGCTGCTCAATTTTGGCAATTGAGCTTAGCGGCACCACGCCGCCGTCGCTGCTGGTCAGGCGAATGGTATCCAGCGCCGCGAGGCCAGGAGTATTTTCGGTGTTGTGCTCCAGCACCACGCGATACTGGTTAGCCTGAGTATAAATAGTGGAAATCAGCCGCTGACCAAACGCGTTGTACAGGGCGTTATCGACGTCCGCCATGCTGATCCCCAGACGGCTGGCGCTGTCGCGATCAACATTGACATACGCCACCAGCCCTTGGTCCTGCCAGTCGCTGGAGACATCAGAAAGCTGTGGCAGTTGCTGGAGTTTTTCCATCAACTGTGGCACCCAAGTACTGAGCGCATCCAGTGACGTGGCCTGCAAGGTAAACTGGTACTGGGTGCGGCTGACCTGAGTATCGATGGTCAGGTCCTGCGTTGGTTGCAGGAAGAGATCGACGCCCGGCACTTTATCTACCGCCGTTTGCAGACGGGCGATGACTTTTTGCACCCGATCATCACGTTCATCCAACGGTTTGAGGTTGATCTGCAAACGCGCACTGTTCAGCGACGGGTTAGTGCCATCAACGCCAACAAATGAGGTCAGGCTTTGCACCGCCGGATCCTGCAAAATCACGTCCGCGACCTGGCGTTGTCGCTGGGCCATATTGGCAAAGGAGCTGGATTGCGGTGCCTGCAAAGTGCCCTGAATAATGCCGTTGTCCTGTACCGGGAAGAAACCTTTCGGAATGAACACCCATAAGAGAACGCTAAGCAGCAGCGTGCTGAGCGCCACGCTTAAGGTCAGCCACGGATGATTCAGCACCTTCGCCAGTCCACGACCATAGGCGGCGATTATCCTGTCGAACATTTTTTCCGAGGCACGGGAGAATCGGTTCTGTTTACGCAGCGACTCCTGGCTGAGCATCCGCGCGCACATCATCGGTGTCAGGGTCAGCGACACCACCGCTGAGATCAAAATCGCTACCGCCAGCGTAATAGCAAATTCGCGGAACAGTCGCCCGACGATATCGCCCATAAACAGCAGTGGGATCAACACCGCAATCAGTGAGAAGGTCAGCGAGATAATGGTAAAGCCGATTTCACCCGCGCCCTTGAGCGCCGCCGCCAACGGTTTTTCGCCTTTTTCGATATAGCGGGAAATGTTTTCGATCACCACGATGGCGTCATCGACCACGAATCCGGTGGCGATAGTTAACGCCATCAGCGTCAGGTTATTGATTGAAAAATCGAGAAACACCATAACCGCGAAAGTGCCGATTAACGACAGCGGTACAGCAACTCCGGGAATGATGGTCGCCGGAATATTGCGCAAAAACAGGTAGATAATCATGACTACCAGCGCGATAGCCATCATCAATTCAAACTGAGTATCATCGACGGATGCGCGGATATTGGTGGTGCGATCGGAAAGCACTGTCACCTTCACCGATTTCGGCAGACTCTCAGTGAGCTGTGGCAGCATCTGCCGAATGCTGTCGGCGGTGGAGATAATGTTAGCACCGGGCTGGCGCTGAACATTCATCACAATGGCCTGTTCTTTGTTCGCCCACGCGCCGAGCCAGCTGTTTTCTGCACCTTGCTCTACAGTTGCGACATCGCCCAGACGAATTGGCGCGCCGTTCTGGTAGGCGATGATTAGCTGGCGATACTCTTCGGCGGATTGCATCTGGTCGTTAGCGGAAAGCGTAACCGCACGGGAAGGGCCGTCGAGGCTACCTTTTGCCGAGTTAACGTTAGCGCCGGTAATGGCGGTGCGCACGGTTTCGCTGGTCAGGCCGAGGGCGGCAATCGCCTGAGCGTTAAGTTTGACGCGAACAGCCGGACGCTGACCGCCGGAAAGCGTCACCAGTCCGACACCGGAAATCTGCGAGATTTTCTGCGCGACGCGGGTTTCCACCATATCTTCCACTTGCGTCATCGGCATGGCGGTTGAGGTGACGGCGAGCGTCATGATCGGCGGATCTGCCGGGTTCACTTTGCTGTAAACCGGCGGGTTAGGCAGATCGCTCGGCAACAAGTTGGTCGCAGCGTTAATCGCGGCCTGCACTTCCTGCTCGGCGACATCGAGCGGTAATGTTAGCTGGAACTGCAAAGTGATAACTGACGCACCGCCGGAACTTTGCGACGACATCTGTTTCAGGCCAGACATCTGCCCGAACTGGCGTTCTAGCGGCGCGGTAACGGCAGAGGTCATGACATCCGGGCTGGCACCTGGGTAGAGCGTGACCACCTGAATGGTCGGATAGTCCACTTCCGGCAGCGCCGAAACGGGCAGGGCGCGATAACCGATAATCCCGGCGAGTAAGATCGCCACCATCAGCAGCGTGGTGGCGACAGGACGCATAATAAAAAGGCGCGACGGGCCGCCTGTGCTGCTCGGGGGTAACACCTGCATCAGGAGCGTGCTCCTTTTTTCGCGTATTCGCGGCTGGTGGCTTTCTCTTCCGGAGTGGTGGCGCTCTGGGCTTCCACCACTTCCACTTTCGCCCCTTCGGTCAGGCGATCAATGCCGTCTGTCACCACGCGATCGCCCGCAGAAATACCTGCACGGATCACCACTTTCTGACTGTCCTGAATGCCCGGCGTCACCAGATGTTTGCTGACCTTGTTTTCGCTATTCAGCACCCAGACAAAATGGCCTTCATTGCCCATTTGCAGGGCGGCTGTTGGGATCACTACGGCGTTTTGTTCGGTGTCGACTAACATGCGCGCGTTAACAAACTGATTGGGAAACAGCGCATCATCCTGATTATTAAAGCGTGCTTTCACTTTAATCGTACCGGTTGTGGCATCGATTTGGTTATCGAGGCTTAACAGCGTGCCTTCACTTAATTTCTTCGAATTGGTGCGATCCCAGGCTTCTACCACCAGCGGTTTTCCGGCTTTTTGCGCCTGCACTACAGTAGCGATATCGCTTTCCGGCAGGGTAAAGACTAAATCGATAGGATGCGTCTGGGTGATCACCACAATTCCGGTGGTATCACCACTGGAGATTTGGTTACCAACATCAACCTGCTTGAGACCAACGCGACCATCGACTGGTGCGGTGATGCGGCTCCAGTCGAGTTGCAGCTGCGCGCTGGCGACGCTTGCTTCATCAGCCTTAATGGTGCCTTCGGTTTCACTGACCAGCGCCTGTTGGGCATCCAGCTCCTGACGGGAGACGAGATTGGTTTTTGCCAGTTGCTGATAACGCGCCAGATCACGGCGGGCGTTAGCAAGCGTGGCTTTATCTTTTGCCAGTTGGCCCTGGGCTTGTGCTAATGCAACTTTGAACTGGCTGGGGTCAATTTCTGCCAGTAAATCGCCTGCTTTGACCTGCTGGCCTTCCTGGAAATGTAACGCCATCAGTTGACCGTCCACGCGGCTGCGCACCGTAACAGTATTAGCGGCGGTAATGGTGCCAAGCCCGGTGAGGTAACGCGGAACTGCCTGTTCTACGGCGGTCGCCGCCTGAACCGGGGCTAATGGGCCGGAACGCATACCACGGCGACCACCCGCTGGCGATTGCTGCGCTTGTTTCGTCGCCCCTGGGGCTGCACTCTGGGAGTCATTGCGGCCTTGCCAGAACCAGAATGCGGCGATGGCGGCGATAACCACCACGATTACGATTACCCAACGGGATTTATAACTGCCTTTCATCGTTAAGAGTTTCTCTTCCTGAAACGTTTCGCGGAATGATACTAGTGTAGCCAGCCAATAAGGGAGAAAAATGGAGGAATTATGAAACACTATCGGGAATCGTCTGAATGGCGGGCACATTTGCGAGCACGCATCCAGTAATAACACAGGAAACTATTTTATCTACGCGTTAGCGATAGACTACATACAGGGCGAAAGGAGGTAAGCCGCAGATTTCAGCCGGATGCTGAAACGGGAAAGCCCCTCCCGAGGAAGGGGCCTTAAATAAGGAAAGGGTCATGATGAAGCTACTCATCATCGTGGTGCTCTTAGTGATTAGCTACCCAGCATACTAAGACTACCAGGGCGGGGGAAACCCCGCTCTACCCTCACTCCTGAAAGTATGCCTTCACGATAAGATTGTCAATCCGCAGGCTTTGTAGTCTGCGATCCTGCCAGCAAATATTCTTTGCGAGTCGTTACGCAATAATCACAGAGGAAACTATTTTATTCACGCGTTAGCGATAGACTGCATTCAGGGCGAAAGGAGGTAAGCCGATGATTTCAGCGGGACGCTGAAACGGGAAAGCCTCTCCCGGAGAAGAGGGCTTTTAATAAGGAAAGGGTTATGATGAAGCACGTCATCATACTGGTGATACTCTTAGTGATTAGCTTCCAGGCTTACTAAGAACACCAGGGGGAGGGGGAAACCTCTCCCTAACCCTCACTCCTGAAATTATGTCACTCCGCCCTTAGTGTCAATCGACGGCTCTCCGTTCTTGCGAGGCGAATAGCAAAATTTTCTGCGCCGCCGGGCCTAATTCTGAAAGTTTCTTCGTTTGCTCTTATTTCATTATTGCAGTCGGTATGATACCGGACCTCGATAATTCTCTAAGAAAGGATTTCTTATGAGCGAACAAATCACGTTTGCCACCAGCGATTTTGCCAGTAACCCGGAACCACGTTGCCCCTGCATTTTGCTGCTGGATGTTTCTGGCTCGATGAGCGGCAGACCTATTAATGAACTTAACGCCGGATTGGTGACCTTTCGTGATGAACTGCTTGCCGATCCGCTGGCTTTAAAAAGAGTGGAACTCGGCATTGTGACGTTCGGCCCGGTGCATGTGGAACAACCCTTTACCAGCGCCGCTAATTTTTTTCCGCCCATCCTGTTTGCCCAGGGCGATACACCAATGGGTGCGGCCATTACCAAAGCCCTGGATATGGTAGAGGAGCGGAAACGTGAGTATCGTGCAAATGGTATTTCGTATTATCGCCCGTGGATTTTCCTGATTACCGATGGTGCACCAACCGATGAGTGGCAGGCTGCAGCCAACAAAGTGTTTCGGGGGGAAGAAGATAAAAGGTTTGCTTTCTTTTCCATCGGTGTTCAGGGGGCGGATATGAAGACTCTGGCACAAATCAGCGTTCGTCAGCCTTTGCCTCTGCAAGGATTACAATTCCGTGAACTGTTTAGCTGGTTATCCAGTTCGCTGCGTTCGGTTTCCCGCTCCACGCCGGGAACGGAAGTTGTGCTGGAAGCGCCAAAAGGCTGGACGTCAGTGTGAGCTGGCGTCTGGTTTATGCATCCGCTGTTGGAACATCGCACATCAGCGCGGACTTGCCTTGCCAGGATGCCTGCCAGATGCAGGTTGCCTGGCTAAATGACCAGCAGCCATTACTGGTGATGTTCCTTGCTGATGGCGCAGGTAGCGTTTCGCAGGGAGGAGAAGGCGCGACGCTCGCCGTCAATGAAGCGATGGCTTATATGTCGCAAAAAGTGCAGGGTGGGGAATTGGGGCTTAATGATATCCTCGCCACGGATATTGTGCTGACCGTTCGTCAGCGACTTTTTGCCGAGGCGGAAGCCAAAGAATTAGCAGTTCGCGATTTTGCCTGCACGTTTCTGGGATTGATTTCATCGGCTAATGGCACCTTGATTATGCAGATTGGCGATGGCGGCGTGGTGGTGGATTTTGGTCACGGTCTGCAATTGCCGCTTACGCCGATGGTGGGTGAATATGCCAATATGACGCACTTCATTACCGATGAAGATGCCGTTTCCAGACTGGAAACTTTCACCAGCACTGAGCGTGTGCATAAAGTTGCAGCATTTACGGGTGGTATCCAGCGACTGGCGTTAAATATGCTGGATAATTCTCCTCATGTACCTTTCTTTACCCCGTTTTTCAATGGACTGGCGTCAGCAACGCAGGAACAACTCGATTTATTACCTGAATTGTTAAAGCAGTTTTTGTCCAGCCCGGCGGTAAACGAGCGTACGGATGATGATAAAACGTTGGCACTGGCGCTGTGGTTACCATGAAACCCACTTTATATACTGCTACTGGTGAGTGCGTTACGCCAGGCCGTGAACTGGGCAAAGGCGGTGAAGGCGCGGTTTATGATATCAATGAGTTTGTCGATAGCGTCGCCAAGATTTATCACACGCCGCCACCCGCCTTAAAACAGGACAAACTTGCCTTTATGGCTGCGACAGCTGACGCGCAATTGTTGAATTATGTCGCCTGGCCGCAGGCAACGCTTCACGGTGGACGAGGCGGAAAAGTTATCGGTTTTATGATGCCAAAAGTTTCTGGTAAAGAACCGATTCATATGATCTATAGCCCGGCACATCGTCGTCAACGTTACCCTCATTGTGCGTGGGATTTTCTACTCTATGTTGCGCGCAATATTGCTTCATCTTTTGCTACGGTTCACGAGCACGGGCACGTCGTGGGTGACGTAAACCAGAACAGTTTTATGGTAGGTCGCGACAGCAAAGTGGTACTGATTGATAGCGACTCCTTTCAGATTAACGCCAATGGCACACTGCATTTATGCGAAGTCGGCGTGTCGCATTTTACGCCGCCAGAGCTACAAACCTTGTCGTCATTTGTCGGCTTTGAACGCACAGAAAATCACGATAATTTTGGCCTTGCGTTGCTGATTTTTCACGTCTTGTTTGGTGGCCGGCATCCTTATTCTGGTGTGCCGCTTATCTCTGATGCGGGTAATGCGCTGGAGACGGATATTACCCATTTCCGTTATGCCTACGCGTCAGATAATCAGCGACGTGGTTTAAAACCGCCGCCACGATCGATTCCGCTATCGATGTTACCGGGCGATGTTGAAGCCATGTTTCAGCAGGCATTCACGGAAAGTGGCGTGGCAACCGGGCGTCCGACGGCTAAAGCGTGGGTAGCGGCACTTGATTCTCTGCGCCAACAGTTAAAGAAATGTCCCGTTTCGGCAATGCATGTTTATCCCGCTCATTTGACCGACTGCCCGTGGTGTGCGCTGGATAATCAAGGCGTTATCTATTTTATTGATCTCGGCGAAGAGGTCATTACCACCGGCGGTGATTTTGTGCTGGCGAAAGTCTGGGCGATGGTGATGGCGTCAGTAGCACCGCCAGCATTGCAATTGCCATTACCCGATCATTTCCAACCGACTGGCAGGCCGCTTCCTTTAGGCCTGTTACGGCGCGAATACATCATTCTGATTGAGATCGCACTGTCAGCGTTATCGCTGTTGCTTTGCGGCCTTCAGGCAGAACCGCGTTATATTATTTTGGTTCCTGTGCAGTCGGCTATCTGGATTATTGGCAGTCTGACAAGCAAAGCGTACAAAGCAGAAATCCAGCAACGCCGTGAGGCATTTAATCGCGCGAAAATGGACTATGAGCATTTAGTCAGCCAGATCCAACAGTTGGGCGGGCTGGAAGGTTTTATCGCCAAACGGGCGATGCTCGAAAAAATGAAGGACGAAATTCTCGGGTTACCGGAAGAAGAGAAACGCGCTCTGGCAGCACTTCATGACACTGCAAGGGAACGGCAGAAGCAGAAGTTTCTGGAGGGATTTTTTATTGATGTTGCCTCTATTCCCGGCGTTGGCCCTGCGCGTAAAGCGGCGTTACGGTCTTTTGGTATTGAAACAGCCGCAGATGTTACCCGTCGTGGCGTTAAGCAAGTGAAAGGGTTTGGCGACCATCTGACCCAGGCGGTTATCGACTGGAAAGCGAGCTGTGAACGCCGTTTTGTGTTCAGGCCGAATGAAGCGATAACGCCAGCAGACAGACAAGCGGTAATGGCGAAAATGACCGCCAAACGACATCGGCTGGAATCGACGTTGACTGTCGGCGCGACAGAGTTGCAGCGATTCCGCCTTCATGCTCCAGCACGGACCATGCCGTTGATGGAACCTTTACGTCAGGCGGCAGAAAAACTGGCTCAGGCGCAGGCAGATTTAAGCCGCTGCTGAGCCATTTTCTTTTAACGAAACACCACTTCCGCCCAGCGTGCCAGCCCGGCGGTGACGGAGCCAAAGTCATCGCCGCCTGCAATCGGAATTCCCGGCAACTGTTCTGCCAGCGCTTTTTTAATCAGCGGCGAACGGGCGCTACCGCCGGTCAGGTAGATAACGTCCGGTTTTTCCTGGGCGTTATCCAGGGCCAGTTGCACCTGTTCCAGAATCCGCGCCAGTGGCTGGCTGAGGGCGCTTTCCAGCCCTTGCTGGCTAATCAGCGTAGCCAGTTCATCGCTGATAAACGGCAGTGAGGCGCGGGTTTCCGCTACGCTTGAAAGAGCAATTTTGCACTCTTCTGCGCTACGCACCAGGCGATAGCTTAAACGCTGACGCCAGACTTTCTGTAGCAGGGCCACTTTTTCCGGTTCGCGGGCATCGCGTACCAGATCGTTAAGCAGACGACCGTTGGCACTACTGTAGAAATCACTCTGCGCAGGTACGTCGTTGATGGCAACCGCATTCCACCACGGCAGAATCGGCATGGCGATGCCTTTTTCGGTTTCGCCACCCATGCCCAGTAACGGCATCAGGTTTTTAAACGCCAGTGCGATGTCCAGATCGTTACCGCCAATACGGCAACCACTGTGACCCAGCAGGCTGGCTTCACGATCGAGACGCGAACGCCACTGCGGCCCCATCAGCAGCAATGAACAGTCAGTCGTACCACCGCCGATATCCACCACCAGCACCCGTTTTTCTTCCTGCAAGGTGGCTTCGTAATCCAGCCCAGCCGCGACCGGCTCGTACTGGAATACCACGTCCCTGAATCCGGCACGCTTCGCCGCGCGTTCCAGAATCCCTTGCGCCTGGGCGTTTGCTTCATCGCCGCCCAGCCCCTGGAAGTTGATCGGGCGACCAATCACCGCCTGAGTAATCGCTTCTGGCAGCTGCGCCTGCGCCTGCTGGCGAATGTGCAACATCATTGCGCAGACCAGATCCTCAAACAGCGCTACCTGCTGCGGTTTTAAGCCGCTGGCACCGAGGAACGATTTTGGTGATTTCACAAACCACACTTCTTCTGGATCATCAATGTACTGTGCCAGTGAGGAAAGACCGAACTGCACGCTTTTCGCCGTAACATCGATATCTTCTTCGCGGTTATAACGAATCGCCCGACGTAACAGCGCCTGCGTTTCATCGTCGTCTGCCGGAACATCATGATGGCGGTACAGCCATTCGCTTACCGATTCACGCGTTGGCGCGCAAAGCATTGAAGGCAGCAGCGTGCTGTCGTTTTCCATTTTCAGTAATTGCGGTTTACCGTCACGCATGACCGCCACTGAACAGTTTGCTGTACCGTAATCAAAACCAATAAACACGAATTAATCCCCATGCCGGTGAAGAAGGGGCGTGACTTTAGCGAAATGTTGCTGTCGCGACAACCGGAATATGAAAGCAAAGCGTAGCGTCTGAATAACGTTTATGCTGAAAGCGGATGAATAAGGAGATGCGATGTATACCCTGAACTGGCAGCCGCCGTATGACTGGTCGTGGATGTTGGGATTTCTCGCCGCCCGTGCAGTGAGTGGTGTGGAAACGGTCGCGGACAGTTATTATGCCCGTAGTCTGGCGGTGGGCGAATATCGCGGCGTGGTGACTGCTATTCCGGATATAGCCCGCCATACTCTGCACATAAATTTAAGTGCAGGTTTAGAACCCGTTGCCGCTGAGTGTCTGGCGAAAATGAGCCGCCTGTTTGATCTGCAATGTAACCCGCAGATTGTTAACGGTGCGTTGGGCAAGTTAGGCGCGGCGCGGCCCGGATTGCGTTTACCCGGCTGTATTGATGCTTTTGAGCAGGGTGTGCGGGCGATTTTAGGCCAACTGGTGAGCGTGGCGATGGCGGCAAAATTGACTGCCAAAGTTGTACAGCTTTATGGCGAACGGCTGGATGATTTTCCGGAGTATATCTGCTTCCCCACGCCTCAGCGGCTGGCAGCAGCCGACCCGCAGGCATTAAAAGCGTTAGGCATGCCGTTGAAACGGGCAGAGGCACTGATTCATCTGGCAAATGCGGCGCTGGAGGGCAGCTTACCAATGACAATTCCGGGCGATGTGGAGCAGGCGATGAAAACGCTGCAAACTTTTCCGGGTATCGGGCGCTGGACGGCGAATTATTTCGCTTTGCGTGGCTGGCAGGCGAAAGATGTTTTTCTGCCGGATGATTATCTGATTAAACAGCGATTTCCGGGGATGACACCGGCACAAATCCGCCGTTATGCCGAGCGCTGGAAGCCCTGGCGTTCTTATGCGCTGTTGCATATCTGGTATACGGAAGGCTGGCAACCAGACGGAACGGACGAATTGTAGGCCTGATGCGTCGCATCAGGCAATGGGCAAACGCTCCCTCAGTTAATCGCGAAATAACTGCTATTCACCAGCAAATCCAGCGGTTGGGCATCGGCAATCACATCACCATAAATCAGATCGACGCCGATGCCAGAAAGCGTATCCATCACTAAGGGTAAAACGACTGGCCCGGCGATGGTTTTCATCCCGAGTCGCTGAGCGTGCCCCTGAATAATCGTAATCAGCATCTCATCCATCAAATTACCCTGCACGTTGGCGCATAACTCACCATCAAGTAGCAGGTAATCTGCCATATTCGCTTTCAGCGAGTTGAAGATTTGCAGATCGCGGCCCACCTGGCTGAGCACTATCCGACATCCCGCCAGCCGCAGTTTTTGCACGCTTTCTGCGTGATCTAAAATCGCGTCTGCCGGAATAATCAGATGTAATAACCGTGGTGGTAGAGGGCTATTTTCCAGCTGCTCAAGCAGATCATTCACCAGCGTGGCGCTACTCAAACCGGCAACGGAAAGGGGGAGGGCGATGCTTATGCCTTTACTGGCAACCGCTTTTGCGGCCAGCTGGAAAAATTCGTGGAATACCCGTCGGTCAAGAGCATGGCTAAGTGCCGGATCGCTGAAGCTACGACGAAATTTTTGTTCATCAATAATCTCGCCTTCGCAACTCCAGAGTTTAAGCGAAATCAGCCACAAATTACGCGCTTCCGGGATCCGCGGCGAAGCGACACCGTGGGCCATCATCATCAACTGATTCTCTTTAATCATCCGCCACTGTTCATCAAGCGACATCGCCGCCCGTTCGCTATGTGCGGCAGCTTGCTGTGGTTCGTAAACCGTCACCCGGCCCCGTCCACCATTTTTGGAGGCATAACAGGCGATATCAGCCTGCGACATCACTTCTGCCGCCTGATGATTGTTGTCATCAATCAAGGTAATCCCGGCACTGGCACCTACCCGATGCACACGGCCTTCCCATATAAAGTGATAGTCATTCACGGCACTGATAATGCGTGTAGCGATAAAACGCGCGCTTTCAACATTACAGTCTGGTAGCAGCAGACCAAATTCATCCCCACCGAGTCGCGCCAGCACGTCGCTGGAACGCAGCATACTCAGCATCAACGACGCCAGTTCGCGCAGCAAAGCGTCGCCCGCCGCATGCCCGGCGCTGTCATTCACCGCTTTAAAGCGATCAAGATCGATAAACACCAGGGCATGTCGCTGATGTGTACTGTTTACCGTTTGCAGCAGCATACGCAGTTGCTTCTCAAAACTGGCGCGATTGGCGAGATGCGTCAGTGCATCATGGGAGGCGCTGTAGCTCAGCTGGCGCAGCATTTTGCGTGATTCGGTAACGTCCTGAATCACCAGAACCGAACCAATATTGCTGCCGTCCAGAGTACTTAACGGCGTAATACTGTAATGCACGTCGTAGCTGCCGCCGCTCCGGCAGTGCAACACCACATCTTGTTCAATCGCGGAACGTGAGGTGTCGGCACTGTAAATGTTCTCCATCAGGGGACCATTGTCGCCAAAGGTAATATGCAACACCGTCAGGAGCGGAACACCTAATGCTTCTTCCTGCGTCCAGCCGCTCATCTTCTCCGCCACTGGATTCATAAAGGTAATTTTCATTGCCATATCAATACAGACCACGGCTTCGCCGATGGAGTCCAGCGTTATGTGCAGGCGCTCTTTTTCCTGAAACAATGCCTCGTTAAGCTGTTTAACCTCAGTCATATCCATATTAATGCCGAGCAGGCGTTCGACTTCGCCTTCTTTATTCAGTACCCGGTTGGCGAGGGCGCGGATATGGCGAATACCGTCTTTTACGGTAATGCGAAATTCCAGTTTAAAGGGCGAGCGTGATTGCAACGAATCACGAATCACTTTTTCGGCATGCTGGCGATCTTCCGGCAGCACGCACTCGTACCACACCTGCCAGTTCGGTTTGATATGTGGAGGAATTTCATACAGCTCGAACATCCGCTTATCCCAGCTAAAAATATTCGGCTTCAACTCCCACTCCCAGATGCCAATCCCGCCCGCTTCGTTAGCCAGCGTGATGCGCTCCATCAGTTGCTGATTCACCTGTTCGGTGCGTTTTAGCTCGTTAATGTCTTCAATCTGAGCGATAAAATAGAGCGGCGTGCCATCCGTGTGGCGCACCAGTGAGACGGCAAGCAACGCCCAGACAACATCGCCATTGCGGTTGTAGTAGCGTTTTTCCATTGAATAGGTGTTTATTTCACCGCTTATCAGCTTTTCAACCTGTTGGAGATCTTTATTGAGATCCTCCGGCCAGGTCAGTTGCTGAAAGGTGAGTCCGCGCAGCTCTTCCTGACTGTACCCGAGAAACTGGCAGAGCGCTTTGTTGGTTTGCAGCCATTGTCCCTCGGTGCCCACTAACGCCATACCGATAGCGGAATATTCCATGGCGTTCCGAAAACGGGTTTCGCTTTCGGAAATGTGTTTGCGTTCCGCACGAAAGGCATACATCACCATCGTCATGATGTTGGCGGGCAGCAGGATCAGCAAAAACGGTAGCCACGGCATATGGCTCATCAGGTATGTACGCGGCGTAGCAAGCAGGGAGGGATCCGCGGCCATCATCAGCGACACCATCATCACCGTGGTAAGGAAGATCAAAAAGGCTTCCATTCGTGGCAGGCGCACGGCGCTCCACATCAACAGCACAATAATGAAAGTAAAAGGCCACGGCAGATACAGCATCGAAAGCCAGCTTAACGTCAGTGTGATGGCTAACGTGAGCAGCGACTCAAAAAGCAACCGTGGGTTGCGATGGCGCAGCAGATAGTGTGGTTTAAATAACAATCCCAGCGGCACCAGTGCCAGAGCGCCGATGGATTCTGACAGTACCCATATCAAAAATGCCCTGAGAGGATCGTCTCCGGGCGTCAGCAGGACAACCAGAACACCCCCTAGCAGAGGCGGAACAATGGCGCTGCCGAATGCCAGACGCAGCCAGTCAGCCAGATTTTGCAAGGGGTTATACCACGGCAGCAATTTACGTAGCAGCACTGCCCCGACCACGGCTTCAACAATATTGATGGTCGTCCAGGTCATGTTCAGCGAGCTGGTGGAAAAAAGCAGGATGGATGCGGCGATATTTCCCAGCGAGCAGCTCAGCGCAATTCCCGGCCACATGCGCCCGGCATGGCGATAAAACGCCACCATCATGATGGACGTCGGGAACCACAGTGGGGCGAGTTGGGTGCCAAACTGCGAAAGCTCAAGCGAGAAAAGGGTAAAGATAAACGAGACTAAACCTAAACTGACCAGGTGAAGCAGCGGGTGGGGCAGGGCAATTAATACATGCTGTGATTGTTTGCTCATTACCGCTTTATCCGCAAGACCAGGTCGCCAGTATTCGTTTCTGTGTTTATGCTAGTACAAAAGTTTTACATTTTATATGCGAATTGCTCATAAAGTGACGTAAAGGCGGATAATTTGCGCAACTGCGTATAACATTTTTTACCTTGTATAAAACTGATCAACGTAATTTGCCACCGGGAATTCTTCGTCAACAATTAACTCTGAGCGCGCGGCAGCGCTATTCGACTGGTATCAGGCGGATGAAATCCCTATAATTGCCGCGTTTGGCGCTTCGTCGCCCCCTTCCTAACATCCAGGTTAATCAGGTCGCTAAATATATGACTGATCAGTCTCATCAGTGCGTCATTATCGGTATCGCTGGCGCATCGGCTTCCGGCAAGAGTCTTATTGCCAGTACCCTTTATCGTGAATTACGTGAGCAAGTCGGTGATGAACACATCGGCGTAATTCCCGAAGACTGCTATTACAAAGATCAAAGCCATCTGTCGATGGAAGAACGCGTTAAGACCAACTACGACCATCCCAGCGCGATGGATCACAGCCTGTTGCTTGAGCATTTACAAGCGTTGAAACGCGGCTCGGCAATTGACCTGCCGGTTTACAGCTATGTTGAACATACGCGTATGAAAGAAACGGTGACGGTTGAGCCGAAGAAGGTCATCATTCTCGAAGGCATTTTGTTGCTGACGGATGCGCGTTTGCGTGACGAACTTAACTTCTCCATTTTCGTTGATACCCCGCTGGATATCTGCCTGATGCGCCGCATCAAGCGTGACGTTAACGAGCGTGGGCGTTCAATGGATTCCGTGATGGCGCAATATCAAAAAACCGTGCGCCCGATGTTCCTGCAATTCATTGAGCCTTCTAAACAATATGCGGACATTATCGTGCCGCGCGGCGGGAAAAACCGCATCGCGATCGATATATTGAAAGCGAAAATAAGTCAGTTCTTTGAATAAGCTTGATAAATTGTGTACCGTTCAGTGATAACCTGGTATGCCCTTGACGTAATTGGCGTTAAGGGAGTGATGCGCGAAAGGAGAAAATGCCATGCGTCTGTGTGACCGAGATATTGAAGCCTGGCTTGATGAAGGCCGTTTGTCGATCAACCCACGTCCGCCAGTGGAGCGTATTAACGGCGCGACGGTGGATGTACGCCTGGGCAATAAATTTCGTACCTTCCGTGGTCACACGGCAGCGTTTATCGATCTGAGCGGTCCCAAAGATGAAGTGAGCGCCGCGCTTGACCGCGTGATGAGCGATGAGATCGTTCTCGACGAGGGCGAGGCGTTCTATCTTCACCCAGGAGAGCTGGCGCTGGCGGTGACGCTGGAGTCGGTGACGCTGCCAGCCGATCTGGTGGGCTGGCTGGACGGGCGTTCCTCTTTGGCGCGTCTGGGGCTGATGGTGCACGTCACCGCGCACCGTATCGATCCGGGCTGGTCTGGTTGCATTGTGCTGGAGTTCTACAACTCCGGTAAGCTGCCGCTGGCGCTGCGTCCGGGCATGTTAATTGGTGCGCTGAGCTTTGAGCCGCTTTCCGGCCCGGCGGCGCGACCTTACAACCGCCGTGAAGATGCGAAATATCGCAACCAGCAGGGCGCGGTAGCCAGCCGAATCGATAAAGACTAATTCAGGCCCATTGAGGATACCATGAGACGATTTCTGACGACGCTGATGATACTCCTGGTCGTGCTGGTGGCCGGGTTATCTGCGTTAGTGTTGCTGGTGAATCCGAATGATTTCCGCGACTATATGGTCAAGCAAGTTGCTGCACGTAGCGGTTATCAATTGCAGCTCGACGGGCCACTGCGTTGGCACGTCTGGCCGCAGCTTAGTATCCTCTCCGGGCGAATGTCTCTCACCGCCCAGGGCGCAAGCCAGCCACTGGTTCGCGCCGACAACATGCGTCTGGACGTGGCGCTTTTACCACTACTGAGTCATCAACTGAGCGTTAAGCAGGTGATGCTAAAAGGGGCAGTGATCCAACTGACGCCGCAGACGGAAGCGGTGCGCAGTGAAGACGCTCCGGTTGCACCGCGCGACAATACCTTGCCGGATCTGTCAGACGATCGCGGATGGTCGTTTGATATATCCAGTCTTAAGGTGGCGGACAGCGTGCTGGTGTTCCAGCATGAAGATGACGAGCAGGTGACAATCCGCAATATCCGCCTGCAAATGGAACAAGATCCCCAACATCGTGGCTCATTTGAGTTCTCCGGGCGGGTTAATCGCGATCAGCGCGATCTCACGATATCCCTTAACGGTACGGTAGATGCTTCTGATTATCCGCATGATTTAACGGCGGCTATTGAACAAATTAACTGGCAGTTGCAGGGTGCAGATTTACCAAAACAAGGTATTCAGGGGCAGGGGAGTTTCCAGGCCCAGTGGCAGGAGTCACATAAACGCCTTTCATTTAACCAAATCAGCTTGACCGCCAATGACAGCACGCTGAGCGGGCAAGCACAGGTCACGCTGACAGAGAAACCTGAATGGCAGCTGAGACTGCAATTCCCGCAACTGAATCTTGACAACCTCATCCCGCTTAATGAAACAGCGAATGGTGAAAACGGTGCCGCGCAGCAGGGGCAGAGCCAATCAACATTGCCGCGCCCGGTCATTTCTTCGCGTATTGATGAACCGGCATATCAGGGACTGCAAGGCTTTACGGCTGATATTTTGTTGCAGGCCAGTAACGTGCGCTGGCGCGGAATGAATTTTACAGATGTTGCCACGCAAATGACCAACAAGTCGGGTTTGCTGGAAATTACTCAACTGCAGGGCAAGCTTAACGGTGGACAGGTTTCACTGCCGGGCACGCTGGACGCGACATCAATAAATCCGCGGATAAACTTCCAGCCACGGCTGGAAAACGTTGAGATTGGTACCATTCTGAAGGCGTTTAACTATCCGATTTCGTTGACCGGAAAAATGTCACTGGCTGGTGATTTCTCCGGTGCTGACATAGATGCCGACGCATTCCGCCACAACTGGCAAGGACAGGCACATGTCGAAATGACCGACACGCGCATGGAAGGGATGAACTTCCAGCAGATGATTCAGCAAGCGGTAGAACGTAATGGTGGTGATGTGAAGGCCGCTGAAAACTTCGATAACGTAACGCGTCTTGACCGCTTTACCACCGATTTGACGTTGAAGGATGGCGTCGTGACGTTAAACGACATGCAAGGTCAATCGCCTGTGCTGGCGCTGACAGGGGAAGGCATGTTGAATCTGGCAGATCAAACCTGCGACACCCAGTTTGATATTCGGGTCGTGGGTGGCTGGAACGGGGAAAGCAAACTGATTGATTTCCTCAAAGAAACGCCAGTACCGCTGCGGGTTTATGGCAACTGGCAGCAACTCAATTACAGTCTGCAGGTGGATCAGTTACTGCGCAAACATCTACAGGACGAAGCGAAACGTCGCCTGAATGACTGGGCCGAGCGGAATAAAGATTCCCGCAATGGCAAAGATGTGAAGAAGTTGCTGGAGAAGATGTAGGTTACCAGGTGACCAGTCCTGTAGGCCTGATAAGACGCGTAAAGCGTCGCATCAGGCGTTCGCGGCGGCACCATTATATTCTGAATATGTAAGATCGAAGGCTGTTCCGTTCACTTGATGTTCCTCACTACTATGGAACGCTCAAGCCGGTGAACGTGCCAGGGTGGCTCAATCGCCACCACCCTGGCAACCCGGGCTCCCGGCGGTAAATCGCCGCTGGCGCGGTTCCCTCATCTTATTCCTTTCGGCTATCGGGTAAAATGACCGATACCATCACACCTCGTACTCCAACTCGCCATCCTTATGCAGCGGAATAATCTGCACCTTCTGCACGCGATGGCTTTCCACCTGCAACGTTTTAAGCAAATAATCCCCCACCTGAACTTCTTCGCCAGGTTTTGGAATACGCTGTAAATATTCCATCAACAGCCCGGCAATGGTGTGATATTCACGTTTTTCATCCAGCGGCAGCGGCACATATTGCACCAGATCTTCCAGCGGCATATGACCATTCGCCGTCCAGGAACCGTCCGCATTCTTCTGAATATCATGGCGGGCGTCGATCTCTTCCACTTCGTTCGGTAAGTTACCGGCAATGGTTTCAGTGACGTCACTTAATGTCACAATCCCTTCCACCGAGCCAAACTCATCCACCACAAAAGCAAAGTGCGTGCGGGCATTACGGAACTGCTCCAGGGCAGGTAACAACGGCAAGGTTTCCGGGAACACCAGCGGCTGGCGAATCAACACCCGCAGGTTGAGCGGTTCGCCACGCAGTGACTGTTGTAGCAGGTCGATAACGTGAACAACACCGAGCAAATCTTCTGCGTCATCACCGTCGGTAACCACCAGCCGCGTATGCTGATTTCGCTCCAGCAACTGGCGGATCTCGTCTTCCGGCGCGTTGAGATCGATATGCTCAATATCGTGGCGCGACGTCATAATGCTGCTGACAGTACGCTGGTTAAGATTAAGTACCCGCTCAATCATCCGCCGTTCCTGCGGATTAAAGATCTGCTGGTTACCATGATCCACCAGCATAGACGCGGTTTCGGCGTCCAGTTCCGCATCTTCTTTTTGCCCGCTAAGCAGGCGCATTACCGCTTCGGTAGTCCGCTGGCGCAGCGTCTGGTTAGCGGAAAGAAAACGTCGCCGGTTAAAGATAGCCAACTGATTGAGCGCCTCGATCATCACCGAGAAACCAATGGCAGCGTACAGGTAGCCTTTCGGAATGACGAAGCCGAAACCTTCTGCCACCAGGCTAAAGCCAATCATCAACAGGAAGCTTAAGCAGAGAATAACGATGGTCGGGTGACTGTTAACAAATTGCGTTAACGGCTTGCTGGCCATCAACATCAGGCTGATAGCGATAACCACGGCGGCCATCATGACCAGTAAATGGTCGACCATCCCGACGGCGGTAATCACTGAGTCGAGTGAGAAGATGGCGTCCAGTACCACAATTTGTGTCACCACCCCCCAGAACTTCGCACCTTTGCGTTGTGTGGGATTATTGCTGTCTTTCCCTTCCAGCCGTTCGTTCAGCTCCATCGTGGCTTTGAACAACAGGAAGAAACCACCAAACAGCATGATTAAGTCGCGGGCGCTAAAGGTAAACGAGCGGAAGCTGAACAGCGGTTGCGTCAGGGTGACCAGCCAGGAGATTGACGCCAGCAGTAACAGGCGCATTAACATCGCCAGCAACAGTCCGGTAACCCGTGCGCGGTCGCGCTGCTTCGGCGGTAGTTTTTCGGCGAGGATGGCAATAAAGACCAGGTTATCAATGCCGAGGACCAGTTCGATCACAATCAGCGTGATTAACCCGGCCCAGATAGACGGATCGGCAATCCATTCCATAGTAAGTACAAAACCTATTCGTTGTATGACAAATGTCACAATTCGATCATGGATAAATCGGGGCAAAAATGCAATGTTGCAGCACTATTTATCTCATATTATTTGAGGGTAATAACCTCACATTATCCCTGAATTAAAAGTGGTAATAATAAAACATTATTTAAGAAATATCGCATGTGGAGGCGCAATATTAAATATTGTCAACCTAAAGAAACTCCTAAAAACCATATTGAATGACACTTAATATAATTCTTAAAAATAGCCAATTGCCGAATTGTTACCTTGCCTGCTATTCCGTTAGCTGTAACACTTCCTCCTGCATTATTGGAGAGCCAATATTCAATTACCATAATGTCACCTTATATTCGGAAGTTAATTTCCGCAATAACCCTTTCTCATCAACGATTGTATGCAGAGAGGGTTTGAAAAATTAAGCTAAATCAGTGTATTGGTAGCTAAAAAGCCAGGGGCGGTAGCGTGTCTGGATGCCTGAAAGACCAGTCTGAATTATTCTGTCAATAGCCTGCGGATGAAATCAATTTTTTTAGGACTGATGCCAGTTAAATTTTTATTCAATTAACTGCAAGGTAAATGTGCATGGCGACATTGCTATTAATAGTGCACAGGATAATTACTCTGCCAAAGTGATAAATAAACAATGATGAAATCCAAAATGAAATTGATGCCATTATTGGTGTCAGTAACCTTGATAAGCGGTTGCACAGTACTTCCGGGCAGCAATATGTCGACGATGGGCAAAGACGTCATCAAACAGCAGGACGCTGATTTCGATCTCGACAAAATGGTGAATGTTTATCCGCTGACCCCGCGCCTGATTGACCAATTACGCCCACGCCCGAATGTAGCGCGCCCCAATATGACGCTGGAAAGCGAGATCGCGAATTATCAGTATCGCGTCGGGCCGGGGGACGTTCTTAATGTCACCGTCTGGGATCACCCGGAACTCACCACGCCAGCCGGTCAGTACCGCAGCTCCAGCGACACCGGCAACTGGGTACAGCCTGACGGCACTATGTTTTATCCGTATATCGGCAAGGTTCACGTAGTGGGGAAAACGCTCGCTGAAATCCGCAGTGATATTACCGGGCGCTTAGCAACGTACATCGCTGACCCGCAGGTGGACGTTAATATCGCCGCCTTCCGCTCACAAAAGGCCTATATCTCAGGTCAGGTGAATAAATCCGGTCAACAGGCGATCACCAACGTACCACTGACCATTCTCGATGCCATCAACGCCGCAGGTGGCCTGACCGACACCGCTGACTGGCGCAACGTGGTGCTAACACACAATGGTCGTGAAGAACGCATTTCTTTGCAGGCGCTGATGCAAAACGGCGACCTCAATCAGAACCGACTGCTTTACCCCGGCGATATTCTCTACGTGCCGCGTAATGATGATCTGAAAGTATTTGTGATGGGTGAAGTGAAGAAACAGAGCACCCTGAAAATGGACTTTAGCGGTATGACCCTGACTGAAGCCCTGGGCAATGCTGAAGGTATCGACATGACCACCTCCAACGCCAGCGGCATCTTTGTCATTCGTCCGTTGAAAGGCGAGGGCGGGCGTAACGGCAAGATTGCCAATATCTACCAGCTGGATATGTCCGATGCCACGTCGCTGGTGATGGCGACAGAATTCCGCCTGCAACCTTATGACGTGGTGTATGTCACCACCGCCCCGGTTTCCCGCTGGAACCGTCTGATCAATCAGTTGCTGCCAACTATTAGCGGTGTCCGTTACATGACGGATACAGCCAGCGACATTCATAACTGGTAATCGTCATGTTTAACAACATCTTAGTTGTCTGTGTCGGCAATATTTGCCGTTCCCCGACGGCGGAACGCTTACTGCAACGTTATCACCCGGAACTGAAAGTGGAGTCCGCTGGACTCGGCGCGCTGGTCGGTAAGGGCGCAGATCCTACCGCTATCAGCGTCGCCGCAGAACATCAACTGTCTCTGGAAGGTCACTGTGCACGGCAAATCAGCCGCCGCCTGTGTCGCAACTATGACCTGATTTTGACCATGGAAAAGCGCCATATCGAACGCTTATGCGAGATGGCACCTGAGATGCGCGGCAAAGTGATGCTGTTTGGTCACTGGGATAACGAATGTGAAATCCCCGATCCGTATCGCAAAAGCCGGGAAACGTTTGCAGCGGTGTACACATTACTTGAACGGTCTGCCCGCCAGTGGGCGCAGGCATTGAACGCAGAGCAGGTATAAGAATGACAGAAAAAGTAAAACAACATGCCGCTCCGGTAACGGGCAGTGATGAAATCGATATTGGTCGCCTGGTCGGCACCGTCATTGAAGCGCGCTGGTGGGTGATTGGCATCACCGCTGTATTCGCCCTCTGTGCCGTGGTTTACACCTTCTTCGCCACGCCGATTTATAGTGCCGACGCACTGGTACAAATCGAGCAAAACAGCGGCAATTCGTTAGTGCAGGATATCGGATCGGCGTTAGCCAACAAACCGCCTGCATCGGACGCCGAGATCCAGTTGATTCGTTCGCGCCTGGTGCTTGGTAAAACGGTGGACGATCTCGACCTCGATATTGCGGTGAGCAAAAACACGTTCCCGATTTTCGGTGCGGGCTGGGATCGCCTGATGGGACGTCAGAACGAAACGGTGAAAGTGACCACCTTTAACCGTCCGAAAGAGATGGCGGATCAGGTGTTTACGCTTAATGTGCTGGACGATAAAAACTACACTCTGAGCAGCGATGGCGGCTTTAGCGCCCGTGGGCAAGCGGGCCAGATGCTGACAAAAGAAGGCGTCACGCTGATGGTTGAAGCCATTCACGCCCGCCCGGGCAGTGAGTTTACCGTCACCAAATACTCCACGCTGGGGATGATCAATCAACTGCAAAACAGCCTGACGGTAACGGAGAACGGTAAAGACGCAGGCGTACTGAGCCTGACTTATACCGGTGAAGATCGCGAACAGATCCGCGACATTCTTAACAGCATCGCCCGTAACTATCAGGAACAAAATATTGAGCGCAAATCGGCGGAAGCGTCGAAAAGCCTCGCTTTCCTTGCGCAACAGTTACCGGAAGTACGTAGCCGCCTCGATGTTGCCGAAAACAAACTGAATGCCTTCCGTCAGGATAAAGATTCTGTTGATCTGCCGCTGGAAGCGAAAGCGGTGCTCGATTCGATGGTGAACATCGACGCGCAGTTGAACGAACTGACCTTTAAAGAGGCGGAAATCTCCAAGCTGTACACCAAAGTTCACCCGGCGTACCGCACGCTGCTGGAGAAACGTCAGGCGCTGGAAGACGAAAAAGCCAAACTTAATGGTCGCGTAACGGCGATGCCGAAAACCCAGCAGGAAATTGTCCGTCTGACCCGCGATGTCGAGTCTGGTCAGCAGGTCTATATGCAACTGCTGAATAAAGAGCAGGAGCTGAAAATCACTGAAGCCAGCACCGTCGGCGATGTGCGCATTGTTGATCCGGCAATCACCCAGCCTGGCGTGCTGAAACCGAAGAAAGGGCTGATTATCCTCGGCGCGATTATCCTTGGCCTGATGCTCTCTATCGTGGGTGTGCTGCTGCGCTCGTTGTTTAATCGCGGCATCGAAAGCCCGCAGGTGCTGGAAGAACACGGTATCAGCGTCTATGCCAGCATCCCGTTGTCGGAATGGCAGAAAGCGCGCGATAGCGTCAAAACCATCAAAGGGATTAAACGCTATAAACAGAGCCAGCTACTGGCGGTGGGGAATCCAACCGATCTGGCGATTGAAGCCATCCGTAGTCTGCGTACCAGTTTGCACTTCGCGATGATGCAGGCGCAGAACAATGTGTTGATGATGACCGGGGTTAGCCCGTCAATCGGTAAAACCTTTGTCTGCGCCAACCTGGCGGCGGTGATCAGCCAGACCAATAAACGCGTGTTGTTGATCGACTGCGATATGCGCAAAGGCTACACCCACGAGCTGTTGGGCACTAATAACGTTAATGGCCTGTCGGAAATTCTGATTGGTCAGGGCGATATTACTACCGCTGCTAAACCGACCTCTATTGCCAAATTTGACCTGATCCCGCGCGGTCAGGTGCCGCCAAATCCTTCTGAACTGTTGATGAGCGAACGCTTTGCCGAACTGGTGAACTGGGCGAGTAAAAACTATGACCTGGTGTTGATTGATACGCCGCCGATTCTGGCAGTGACCGATGCGGCAATTGTTGGTCGTCATGTTGGAACCACGTTAATGGTGGCGCGTTATGCGGTCAACACATTGAAAGAAGTGGAAACCAGTCTGAGCCGCTTTGAGCAAAATGGTATTCCGGTGAAAGGGGTGATTCTGAACTCCATCTTCCGCCGCGCCAGCGCGTATCAGGATTATGGCTATTACGAATACGAATATAAGTCGGATGCGAAATAACGACGCCTGCATTCGCACCGCCCCGTAGGCCGGATAAGGCGCTCACGCCGCATCCGGCAAGCAAACCAGCTCATAAGCCGGGAGAACAACCTATGAAAGACAATCCGCTGATCTCAATCTATATGCCAACCTGGAACCGCCAACAACTGGCGATTCGGGCAATAAAATCGGTTTTGCGCCAGGACTACAGCAACTGGGAGATGATCATCGTGGATGATTGCTCCACCTCCTGGGAACAACTGCAACAGTACGTCACCGCCCTCAACGATCCGCGTATCACTTACATTCACAACGATATTAACAGCGGGGCGTGCGCGGTACGTAACCAGGCGATTATGCTGGCGCAAGGGGAATATATAACCGGGATTGATGACGATGACGAATGGACACCCAACCGTCTGAGCGTCTTCCTCGCCCATAAACAGCAACTGGTCACACACGCCTTTTTGTACGCTAACGACTACGTTTGCCAGGGAGAAGTTTATTCCCAACCGGCAAGCTTACCACTGTATCCCAAATCGCCGTACTCACGCCGCCTGTTCTATAAACGCAATATCATTGGCAATCAGGTCTTTACCTGGGCATGGCGTTTCAAAGAGTGTTTGTTCGATACCGAACTGAAAGCAGCACAGGATTACGACATCTTCCTGCGGATGGTGGTGGAGTACGGCGAACCGTGGAAAGTGGAAGAGGCGACGCAGATCCTGCATATCAATCACGGCGAAATGCAGATCACCTCGTCACCGAAAAAATTCTCCGGATACTTCCACTTTTACCGCAAGCACAAAGACAAATTCGACCGCGCCAGTAAAAAATATCAGCTGTTTACCCTCTACCAGATCCGCAATAAACGTATGACCTGGCGCACCTTGTTGACGCTGCTGTCGGTGCGTAACGGCAAACGTCTGGCTGATGGTATTCGGGGGCGCTAAAGATGCTGGAAGATCTGCGCGCCAACAGCTGGAGTTTACGCCCGTGCTGCATGGTACTTGCCTATCGCGTCGCTCATTTTTGTTCGGTGTGGCGCAAAAAGAACGTCCTCAACAATCTGTGGGCGGCCCCGCTGCTGGTGCTGTATCGCATTATCACCGAATGCTTTTTCGGTTATGAAATCCAGGCTGCCGCGACCATTGGCCGCCGCTTTACTATCCATCACGGTTACGCCGTCGTGATCAATAAAAACGTGGTAGCGGGGGATGATTTTACCATTCGCCACGGCGTCACTATCGGCAATCGTGGTGCCGATAACATGGCATGTCCACACATTGGCAACGGCGTCGAACTCGGTGCCAACGTCATTATTCTTGGTGATATCACGCTTGGTAACAACGTCACCGTGGGCGCGGGCAGCGTGGTGCTCGACTCTGTCCCGGACAACGCGCTGGTGGTGGGAGAAAAAGCGCGAGTGAAGGTAATTAAATGAATATTTTGCAATTTAATGTGCGACTGGCGGAAGGCGGGGCAGCAGGTGTGGCGTTAGATCTCCACCAGCGTGCGCTGCAACAGGGGCTGGCGTCACATTTTGTCTACGGTTACGGCAAAGGCGGCAAAGAGAGCGTCAGCCATCAGAACTATCCGCAGGTCATCAAACATACGCCGCGGATGACCGCGATGGCGAATATTGCCCTGTTTCGTCTGTTTAATCGCGATCTGTTTGGCAATTTCAATGAGTTATATCGCACCATTACTCGCACACCGGGTCCGATGGTCCTGCATTTTCATGTGCTGCACAGCTACTGGCTAAATCTTAAGAGCGTGGTGCGCTTTTGCGAAAAAGTGAAAAACCATAAACCGGACGTCACTCTGGTCTGGACGCTGCACGACCACTGGAGTGTAACCGGACGCTGCGCCTTTACCGACGGTTGCGAAGGCTGGAAAACGGGCTGCCAGGAATGCCCGACCTTAAATAATTATCCGCCGGTGAAGATTGATCGCGCACACCAACTGGTGGCGGGCAAACGCCAGTTATTCCGCGAGATGCTGGCGCTGGGCTGTCAGTTTATTTCCCCCAGCCAGCATGTGGCTGATGCTTTCAATAGTCTGTACGGGCCAGGGCGTTGCCGGATTATCAATAATGGCATTGATATGGCAACCGAAGCGATTCTGGCGGACTTGCCTCCGGTGCGCGAAACCCAGGGCAGGCCGAAAATCGCGGTGGTGGCGCATGACCTGCGTTACGACGGCAAAACTAACCAGCAACTGGTGCGTGAGATGATGGCGCTGGGCGACAAAATCGAACTGCATACCTTTGGTAAGTTCTCGCCGTTCACCGCTGGTAACGTGGTTAATCACGGCTTTGAAACCGACAAACGTAAGCTGATGAGCGCGCTCAATCAGATGGATGCGCTGGTGTTCAGTTCTCGCGTCGATAACTACCCGCTGATTTTGTGTGAGGCGCTATCGATTGGCGTGCCGGTGATTGCCACCCATAGCGATGCGGCGCGGGAAGTGTTGCAAAAATCCGGCGGTAAAACCGTCAGCGAAGAAGAGGTGCTGCAACTGGTGCAATTAAGCAAACCGGAAATCGCGCAGGCGATATTTGGTACCACGTTGGCCGGGTTCAGCCAGCGCAGCCGCGCCGCCTACAGTGGACAACAGATGCTGGAGGAGTATGTCAACTTCTATCAGAATCTGTAGCTACCTGCTGCTGCCGCTGATCTACCTGCTGGTTAACGTCAAAATCGCCCAGCTTGGTGAAAGTTTCCCCATCACTATCGTCACTTTTTTACCTGTCTTGTTACTGCTGTTTTTAGAACGCATCAGCGTTAAAAAATTGATGATTGCCTTAGGGATTGGTGCGGGACTCACGGCGTTTAACTATCTGTTTGGTCAGTCGCTGGATGCCAGTAAATACGTCACTTCAACTATGCTGTTTGTCTATATTGTGATCATTATTGGCATGGTGTGGAGTATTCGTTTTAAAACAATTTCGCCACACAACCATCGCAAGATATTACGTTTCTTTTATCTGGTGGTCGGGCTGGTGGTGGCGCTGGCGGCGGTGGAGATGGCGCAAATTATCCTCACCGGTGGCAGCAGTATTATGGAGTCGATTTCGAAATATCTGATTTATAGCAACAGCTATGTACTGAATTTCATTAAATTCGGCGGCAAGCGCACGACAGCACTTTATTTCGAACCGGCATTTTTCGCTCTGGCATTAATCTCAATTTGGCTCAGCATCAAACAGTTTGGTATCAAAACGCCTAAAACAGATGCTATGATTCTCGCAGGGATAATATTATCCGGATCGTTTTCAGGGGTTATGACCTTTATCCTGTTTTATTTGCTGGAGTGGGCATTTCAATATCTGAATAAAGAGGCGATTAAGAAAAAGTTACCGTTAGCATTGATTTCTCTGGCTGTATTCCTGGTTGGTGTGGTAATCGCGTTTCCTTATATTTCCACCCGTCTGGGCGATTTAGGTACGGAAGGATCGTCATCTTATTATCGTATTGTCGGTCCGCTGGTGATGGTCGGTTATTCTTTGACCCATATTGACGGTGTAGTCAGATTTGGCTCACTTTATGAATATGTCGCATCATTCGGAATATTTAACGGTGCGGATGTCGGAAAAACCATAGACAATGGTTTGTATCTGCTGATTATTTATTTTTCCTGGTTCGCGGTGTTTTTATCGCTGTGGTACATGGGGAAAGTGATAAAAATGATGATCAACGCTTTTGGTGATAACCGCAATTTTCGCGTGCAATTATATCTTTTTACTCCGGTATCGCTGTTTTTTACCGGTTCGATATTTAGCCCGGAATATGCATTTTTAATCGTCTGTCCGTTTATTTTGCGAAAAGCGTTAAATATTACGAGGTAAGAATAAGAACATGTTGCTTAGCATAATCACTGTCGCGTTTCGTAACCTCGAAGGGATAGTCAAAACACATGCCTCGCTGGCGCATCTGGCGCAGGCGGAAGATATCAGCTTCGAATGGATTGTTGTCGATGGCGGTTCCAATGACGGCACCCGTGAGTATCTGGAAAATCTCAATGGTATCTATAACCTACGCTTTGTCAGCGAGCCAGATAACGGTATCTACGACGCCATGAACAAAGGCATTACGATGGCACAAGGCAAGTTCGCGTTGTTTCTCAATTCGGGCGATATTTTTCATCAGGATGCCGCAAATTTTGTCCGTAAGTTAAAAATGCAAAAAGATAACATGATGATCACCGGCGATGCGCTGCTGGATTTTGGCGACGGGCATACAATTAAACGTAGCGCCAAACCGGGTTGGTATATTTATCACAGCCTGCCCGCCAGCCATCAGGCGATATTTTTCCCGGTATCCGGCTTGAAAAAATGGCGTTATGACCTGGAATATAAAGTTTCTTCTGATTACGCGCTGGCAGCTAAAATGTATAAAGCAGGTTATGGATTTAAAAAACTCAATGGCCTGGTGTCTGAATTTTCTATGGGTGGGGTATCAACCACCAATAATATGGAATTGTGTGCTGACGCCAAAAAAGTCCAACGGCAAATATTACATGTGCCTGGCTTCTGGGCAGAATTATCCTGGCATTTACGCCAACGTACTACCTCAAAGACGAAAGCCTTATATAACAAAAGCTGAATATAAGGGAAAACGATGCAAGATTTAAGCGGTTTCTCGGTGCCGAAAGGGTTCCGGGGCGGCAACGCTATTAAAGTGCAATTGTGGTGGGCAGTACAGGCAACATTATTTTCCTGGTCGCCACAAGTATTGTATCGCTGGCGGGCATTTTTATTACGTTTATTCGGCGCAAAAATAGGAAAAAACGTAGTTATTCGTCCGTCAGTAAAAATTACCTATCCGTGGAAATTAACCTTAGGTGATTACGCGTGGGTCGGCGATGACGTCAATTTATATACCCTCGGTGAAATAACCATTGGCGCACATTCGGTGATATCGCAAAAAAGTTATTTATGCACCGGTAGCCACGACCATGCAAGTCAACATTTCACCATTAACGCCACGCCTATTGTGATTGGCGAGAAATGCTGGCTGGCGACAGATGTTTTTGTTGCCCCTGGCGTCACGATTGGCGACGGCACCGTCGTGGGTGCACGAAGCAGTGTTTTTAAATCGCTTCCGGCAAATGTGGTTTGCCGGGGGAATCCCGCAGTGGTGATACGCGAACGCGTTGAAACTGAATAAATTCAAAAAATACAGAGGAATAAGACATGTCAAAAGTCGCTCTCATCACCGGTGTAACCGGACAAGACGGTTCTTACCTGGCAGAGTTTCTGCTGGAAAAAGGTTACGAGGTGCATGGTATTAAGCGTCGTGCATCGTCATTCAACACCGAGCGCGTGGATCACATTTATCAGGATCCGCACACCTGCAACCCGAAATTCCATCTGCATTATGGCGACCTGAGTGATACCTCCAACCTGACGCGCATTTTGCGTGAAGTGCAGCCGGACGAAGTGTACAACCTGGGCGCAATGAGCCACGTTGCGGTTTCTTTTGAGTCACCGGAATATACTGCAGACGTCGATGCGATGGGTACGCTGCGCCTGCTGGAGGCGATCCGCTTCCTCGGTCTGGAAAAGAAAACCCGTTTTTATCAGGCTTCAACCTCTGAACTGTACGGTCTGGTGCAGGAAATTCCGCAGAAAGAAACCACGCCGTTCTACCCACGCTCTCCGTATGCGGTCGCCAAACTGTACGCTTACTGGATCACCGTTAACTACCGCGAATCCTACGGCATGTACGCCTGTAACGGTATTCTCTTCAACCATGAATCCCCGCGCCGCGGCGAAACCTTCGTTACCCGCAAAATCACCCGCGCAATCGCCAACATCGCCCAGGGGCTGGAGTCGTGCCTGTACCTCGGCAATATGGATTCCCTGCGTGACTGGGGCCATGCCAAAGACTACGTAAAAATGCAGTGGATGATGCTGCAACAGGAACAGCCGGAAGATTTCGTTATTGCTACCGGCGTTCAGTACTCCGTACGTCAGTTCGTGGAAATGGCGGCAGCACAGCTGGGCATCAAACTGCGCTTTGAAGGCACGGGCGTTGAAGAGAAGGGCATTGTGGTTTCCGTCACCGGGCATGACGCGCCGGGCGTTAAACCGGGTGATGTGATTATCGCCGTTGATCCGCGTTACTTCCGTCCGGCTGAAGTTGAAACGCTGCTCGGTGACCCGACCAAAGCGCACGAAAAACTGGGCTGGAAACCGGAAATCACCCTCAGAGAGATGGTGTCTGAAATGGTGGCTAATGACCTCGAAGCGGCGAAAAAACACTCTCTGCTGAAATCTCACGGCTACGACGTGGCGATCGCGCTGGAGTCATAAGCATGAGTAAACAACGCATTTTTATCGCTGGCCATCGCGGAATGGTCGGTTCCGCCATCACGCGGCAGCTCGAACAGCGCGGTGATGTGGAACTGGTATTACGCACCCGCGACGAGCTGAACCTGCTGGACAGCCGCGCCGTGCATGATTTCTTTGCCAGCGAACGTATTGACCAGGTCTATCTGGCGGCGGCGAAAGTGGGCGGCATTGTTGCCAACAACACCTATCCGGCGGATTTCATCTACCAGAACATGATGATTGAGAGCAACATCATTCACGCCGCGCATCAGAACGACGTGAACAAACTGCTGTTTCTCGGATCGTCCTGCATTTACCCGAAACTGGCAAAACAGCCGATGGCAGAAAGCGAGTTGTTGCAGGGCACGCTGGAGCCGACTAACGAGCCTTATGCTATTGCCAAAATCGCCGGGATCAAACTGTGCGAATCATACAACCGCCAGTACGGACGCGATTACCGCTCGGTCATGCCAACCAACCTGTACGGGCCACACGACAACTTCCATCCGAGTAACTCGCATGTGATCCCAGCATTGCTGCGTCGCTTCCACGAGGCGACGGCACAGAATGCACCGGATGTGGTGGTGTGGGGCAGCGGTACACCGATGCGTGAATTTCTGCACGTCGATGATATGGCGGCGGCGAGCATTCATGTCATGGAGCTGGCGCATGAAGTCTGGCTGGAGAACACCCAGCCGATGCTGTCGCACATTAACGTTGGTACGGGCGTTGACTGCACTATCCGCGAGCTGGCGCAAACCATCGCCAAAGTGGTGGGTTACAAAGGCCGGGTGGTTTTTGATGCCAGCAAACCGGATGGCACGCCGCGCAAACTGCTGGATGTGACGCGCCTGCATCAGCTTGGCTGGTATCACGAAATCTCACTGGAAGCGGGGCTTGCCAGCACTTACCAGTGGTTCCTTGAGAATCAAGACCGCTTTCGGGGGTAATGATGTTTTTACGTCAGGAAGACTTTGCCACTGTAGTGCGCTCCACACCGCTTGTCTCTCTCGACTTTATTGTCGAGAACAGTCGCGGCGAGTTTCTGCTTGGCAAAAGAACCAACCGCCCGGCGCAGGGTTACTGGTTTGTGCCGGGAGGGCGCGTGCAGAAAGACGAAACGCTGGAAGCCGCATTTGAGCGGCTGACGATGGCGGAACTGGGGCTGCGTCTGCCGATAACAGCAGGCCAGTTTTACGGTGTCTGGCAGCACTTTTATGACGATAACTTCTCCGGCACGGATTTCACCACTCACTATGTGGTGCTCGGTTTTCGCTTCAGAGTAGCGGAAGAAGAACTGTTACTGCCGGATGAGCAGCATGACGATTACCGCTGGCTGACGCCGGACGCACTGCTCGCCAGTGACAATGTTCACGCTAACAGCCGCGCCTATTTTCTCGCTGAGAAGCGTGCCGGAGTACCCGGATTATGAAAATACTGGTCTACGGCATTAACTACTCGCCGGAGTTAACCGGCATCGGCAAATACACCGGAGAAATGGTGGAATGGCTGGCGGCGCAAGGTCATGAGGTGCGGGTTATTACCGCACCGCCTTACTACCCGCAGTGGCAGGTGGGCGAGAACTATTCCGCCTGGCGCTACAAACGAGAAGAGGGGGCCGCCACGGTGTGGCGCTGCCCGCTGTACGTGCCAAAACAGCCGAGCACCCTGAAACGCCTGTTGCATCTCGGCAGTTTTGCCGTCAGCAGTTTTTTCCCGTTGATGGCGCAACGTCGCTGGAAGCCGGATCGCATTATTGGTGTGGTGCCAACGCTGTTTTGCACGCCGGGAATGCGTCTGCTGGCGAAACTCTCTGGCGCGCGTACCGTGCTGCATATTCAGGATTACGAAGTGGACGCCATGCTGGGGCTGGGCCTTGCCGGAAAAGGCAAAGGCGGCAAAGTGGCACAGCTGGCAACGGCGTTCGAACGTAGCGGACTGCATAACGTCGATAACGTCTCCACGATTTCGCGCTCGATGATGAATAAAGCCATCGAAAAAGGCGTGGCGGCGGAAAGCGTCATCTTCTTCCCCAACTGGTCGGAAATTGCCCGTTTTCAGCATGTCGCAGACGCCGATGTTGATGCCCTTCGTAACCAGCTTGGCCTGCCGGATAACAAAAAAATCATTCTTTACTCCGGCAATATTGGTGAAAAGCAGGGGCTGGAAAACGTTATTGAAGCTGCCGAACGCCTGCGTGATGAACCGCTGATTTTTGCCATTGTCGGGCAGGGCGGCGGCAAAGCGCGGCTGGAAAAAATGGCGCAGCAGCGTGGACTGCACAACATGCAATTTTTCCCGCTGCAATCGTATGACGCTTTACCCGCACTGCTGAAGATGGGCGATTGCCATCTGGTGGTGCAAAAACGCGGCGCGGCAGATGCCGTATTGCCGTCGAAACTGACCAATATTCTGGCAGTAGGCGGTAACGCGGTGATTACTGCTGAAGCCCACACAGAACTGGGACAGCTTTGCGAAACCTTTCCGGGCATTGCGGTTTGCGTAGAACCGGAATCGGTCGAGGCGCTGGTGGCGGGGATTCGTCAGGCGCTCCTGCTGCCCAAACACAACACGGTGGCACGTGAATATGCCGAACGCACGCTCGATAAAGAGAACGTGTTACGTCAATTTATAAATGATATTCGGGGATAATTATGGCGCAGTCGAAACTCTATCCAGTTGTGATGGCAGGTGGCTCCGGTAGCCGCTTATGGCCGCTTTCCCGCGTACTTTACCCCAAGCAGTTTTTATGCCTGAAAGGCGATCTCACCATGCTGCAAACCACCATCTGCCGCCTGAACGGCGTGGAGTGCGAAAGCCCGGTGGTGATTTGCAATGAGCAGCACCGCTTTATTGTCGCGGAACAGCTGCGTCAACTGAATAAACTCACCGAGAACATTATTCTCGAACCGGCAGGGCGTAACACTGCACCTGCCATTGCACTGGCGGCGCTGGCGGCAAAACGTCATAGCCCGGAGAGCGACCCGTTAATGCTGGTGCTGGCGGCGGATCATGTGATTGCCGATGAAGACGCTTTTCGCACCGCCGTGCGTAATGCCATGCCGTATGCCGAAGCGGGCAAGCTGGTGACCTTCGGCATTGTGCCGGATCTACCTGAAACCGGTTATGGCTATATTCATCGCGGTGAAGTGTCTGCTGGTGAGCAGGATACGGTGGCCTTTGAAGTGGCGCAGTTTGTCGAAAAACCGAATCTGGAAACCGCCCAGGCCTATGTGGCAAGCGGCGAATATTACTGGAACAGCGGCATGTTCCTGTTCCGCGCCGGACGCTATCTCGAAGAACTGAAAAAATATCGCCCGGATATTCTCGACGCCTGTGAAAAAGCGATGAGCGCCGTCGATCCGGATCTCGATTTTATTCGCGTGGATGAAGAAGCGTTTCTGGCCTGCCCGGAAGAGTCGGTGGATTACGCGGTCATGGAACGTACGGCAGATGCCGTTGTGGTGCCGATGGATGCGGGCTGGAGCGATGTCGGTTCCTGGTCTTCATTATGGGAGATCAGCGCCCACACCGCCGAGGGCAACGTTTGCCACGGCGATGTGATTAATCACAAAACTGAAAACAGCTATGTGTACGCCGAATCTGGCCTGGTCACCACCGTCGGGGTGAAAGATCTGGTAGTGGTGCAGACCAAAGATGCGGTGCTGATTGCCGACCGTAACGCGGTGCAGGATGTGAAAAAAGTGGTCGAGCAGATCAAAGCCGATGGTCGCCATGAGCATCGGGTGCATCGCGAAGTGTATCGCCCGTGGGGCAAATATGACTCTATCGACGCGGGCGACCGCTACCAGGTGAAACGCATCACCGTGAAACCGGGCGAGGGCTTGTCGGTACAGATGCACCATCACCGCGCGGAACACTGGGTGGTTGTCGCGGGAACGGCAAAAGTCACCATTGATGGTGATATCAAACTGCTTGGTGAAAACGAGTCCATTTATATTCCGCTGGGGGCGACGCATTGCCTGGAAAACCCGGGGAAAATTCCGCTCGATTTAATTGAAGTGCGCTCCGGCTCTTATCTCGAAGAGGATGATGTGGTGCGCTTCGCGGATCGCTACGGACGGGTGTAAACGTCGCATCAGGCGCTGTTTGTCGGATGCGGCGTGAACGCCTTATCCGACCTACGGTTCGGGTTTGTAGTCCTGATAAGACGCGGCAGCGTCGCATCAGGCAATGAATGCGAAACCGCGGTGTAAATAACGACAAAAATAAAATTGGCCGCTTCGGTCAGGGCCAACTATTGCCTGAAAAAGGGTAACGATATGAAAAAATTAACCTGCTTTAAAGCCTATGATATTCGCGGGAAATTAGGCGAAGAACTGAATGAAGATATTGCCTGGCGCATTGGTCGCGCCTATGGCGAATTTCTCAAACCGAAAACCATTGTGTTAGGCGGTGATGTCCGCCTCACCAGCGAAACCTTAAAACTGGCGCTGGCGAAAGGTTTACAGGATGCGGGCGTCGATGTGCTGGATATTGGCATGTCCGGCACTGAAGAGATCTATTTCGCCACGTTCCATCTCGGCGTGGATGGCGGCATTGAAGTTACCGCCAGCCATAATCCGATGGATTATAACGGCATGAAGCTGGTTCGCAAGGGGGCTCGCCCGATCAGCGGCGATACCGGACTGCGCGATGTCCAGCGTCTGGCTGAAGCCAACGACTTTCCTCCCGTCGATGAAACCAAACGCGGTCGCTATCAGCAAATCAACCTGCGTGACGCTTACGTTGATCACCTGTTCGGTTATATCAATGTCAAAAACCTCACGCCGCTCAAGCTGGTGATTAACTCCGGGAACGGCGCAGCGGGTCCGGTGGTGGACGCCATTGAAGCCCGCTTTAAAGCCCTCGGCGCGCCCGTGGAATTAATCAAAGTACACAACACACCGGACGGCAATTTCCCCAACGGTATTCCTAACCCGCTGCTGCCGGAATGTCGCGACGACACCCGCAATGCGGTCATCAAACACGGCGCAGATATGGGCATTGCTTTTGATGGCGATTTTGACCGCTGCTTCCTGTTTGACGAAAAAGGGCAGTTTATTGAGGGCTACTACATTGTCGGCCTGCTGGCAGAAGCGTTCCTCGAAAAAAATCCTGGCGCGAAGATCATCCACGATCCGCGTCTCTCCTGGAACACCGTTGATGTGGTGACTGCCGCAGGTGGTACGCCGGTAATGTCGAAAACCGGACACGCCTTTATTAAAGAACGTATGCGCAAGGAAGACGCCATCTACGGTGGCGAAATGAGCGCCCACCACTATTTCCGTGATTTCGCTTACTGCGACAGCGGCATGATCCCGTGGCTGCTGGTCGCCGAACTGGTGTGCCTGAAAGAGAAAACGCTGGGCGAACTGGTACGCGACCGGATGGCGGCGTTTCCGGCAAGCGGTGAGATCAACAGCAAACTGGCGCAACCCGTTGAGGCGATTAACCGCGTGGAACAGCATTTTAGCCGTGAGGCGCTGGCGGTGGATCGCACCGATGGCATCAGCATGACCTTTGCCGACTGGCGCTTTAACCTGCGCTCCTCCAACACCGAACCGGTGGTGCGGTTGAATGTGGAATCGCGCGGTGATGTGCCGCTGATGGAAGCGCGAACGCGAACTCTGCTGGCGTTGCTGAACGAGTAATGTCGGATCTTCCCTTACCCCATTGCGGGTAAGGGGCTAATAACAGGAACAACGATGACAAATCTAAAAAAGCGCGAGCGAGCGAAAACCAATGCATCGTTAATCTCTATGGTGCAACGCTTTTCAGATATCACCATCATGTTTGCCGGACTATGGCTGGTTTGCGAAGTGAGCGGACTGTCATTCCTCTACATGCACCTGTTGGTGGCGCTGATTACGCTGGTGGTGTTCCAGATGCTGGGCGGCATCACCGATTTTTATCGCTCATGGCGCGGTGTTCGGGCAGCGACAGAATTTGCCCTGTTGCTACAAAACTGGACCTTAAGCGTGATTTTCAGCGCCGGACTGGTGGCGTTCAACAATGATTTCGACACGCAACTGAAAATCTGGCTGGCGTGGTATGGGCTGACCAGCATCGGACTGGTGGTTTGCCGTTCATGTATTCGCATTGGGGCGGGCTGGCTGCGTAATCATGGCTATAACAAGCGCATGGTCGCGGTGGCGGGGGATTTAGCCGCCGGACAAATGCTGATGGAGAGCTTCCGTAATCAGCCGTGGTTAGGGTTTGAAGTGGTGGGCGTTTACCACGACCCGAAACCGGGCGGCGTTTCTAACGACTGGGCGGGCAATCTGCAACAGCTGGTCGAGGATGCTAAAGCGGGTAAGATTCATAACGTCTATATCGCGATGCAAATGTGCGACGGCGCGCGAGTGAAAAAACTGGTCCATCAACTGGCGGACACAACCTGTTCGGTGCTGCTGATCCCCGATGTCTTTACCTTCAACATTCTCCATTCACGTCTCGAAGAGATGAACGGCGTTCCGGTGGTGCCGCTGTATGACACGCCGCTTTCCGGGGTTAACCGCCTGCTAAAACGTGCGGAAGACATTGTGCTGGCGACGCTGATCTTGCTGCTGATCTCCCCGGTGCTGTGCTGTATTGCGCTGGCGGTGAAACTCAGTTCACCTGGGCCGGTTATTTTCCGCCAGACTCGCTATGGCATGGATGGCAAGCCGATCAAAGTGTGGAAGTTCCGTTCCATGAAAGTGATGGAGAACGACAAAGTGGTGACTCAGGCGACGCAGAACGATCCGCGCGTCACCAAAGTGGGGAACTTTCTGCGCCGCACCTCGCTGGATGAACTGCCGCAGTTTATCAATGTGCTGACCGGGGGGATGTCGATTGTCGGTCCACGTCCGCACGCAGTAGCGCATAACGAACAGTATCGCCAGCTCATTGAAGGCTACATGCTGCGCCACAAAGTGAAACCGGGCATTACCGGCTGGGCGCAGATTAATGGCTGGCGCGGCGAAACCGACACGCTGGAGAAAATGGAAAAACGCGTCGAGTTCGACCTTGAGTACATCCGCGAATGGAGCGTCTGGTTCGATATCAAAATCGTTTTCCTGACGGTGTTCAAAGGTTTCGTTAACAAAGCGGCATATTGATATGAGCTTACGTGAAAAAACCATCAGCGGCGCGAAGTGGTCGGCGATTGCCACGGTGATCATCATCGGCCTCGGGCTGGTGCAGATGACCGTGCTGGCGCGGATTATCGACAACCACCAGTTCGGCCTGCTGACTGTGTCGCTGGTGATTATCGCGCTGGCAGATACGCTTTCTGACTTCGGTATCGCTAACTCGATTATTCAGCGAAAAGAAATCAGTCACCTTGAACTCACCACGTTGTACTGGCTGAACGTCGGGCTGGGGATCGTGGTGTGCGTGGCGGTGTTTTTGTTGAGTGATCTCATCGGCGACGTGCTGAATAACCCGGACCTGGCACCGTTGATTAAAACATTGTCGCTGGCGTTTGTGGTGATCCCCCACGGGCAACAGTTCCGCGCGTTGATGCAAAAAGAGCTGGAGTTCAACAAAATCGGCATGATCGAAACCAGCGCGGTGCTGGCGGGTTTCACTTTTACGGTGGTTAGCGCCCATTTCTGGCCGCTGGCGATGACCGCGATCCTCGGTTATCTGGTCAATAGTGCGGTAAGAACGCTGCTGTTTGGCTACTTTGGTCGAAAAATTTATCGCCCCGGTCTGCATTTCTCGCTGGCGTCAGTTGCGCCGAACTTACGCTTTGGTGCCTGGCTGACGGCGGACAGCATCATCAACTATCTCAACACCAACCTTTCAACGCTGGTGCTGGCGCGTATTCTTGGCGCGGGCGTGGCAGGGGGATACAACCTGGCGTACAACGTGGCCGTCGTACCGCCGATGAAGCTGAACCCAATCATCACCCGCGTGTTATTTCCGGCATTCGCCAAAATTCAGGACGACACCGAAAAGTTGCGCGTGAACTTCTACAAGCTGCTGTCGGTGGTGGGGATTATCAACTTTCCGGCGCTGCTGGGGCTGATGGTGGTGTCGAATAACTTCGTACCGCTGGTCTTTGGTGAGAAGTGGAACAGCATTATTCCGGTGCTGCAATTGCTGTGTGTGGTGGGGCTACTGCGCTCCGTGGGTAACCCGATTGGTTCGCTGCTGATGGCGAAAGCGCGGGTCGATATCAGCTTTAAATTCAACGTATTCAAAACATTTCTGTTTATTCCGGCGATTGTTATTGGTGGGCAGATGGCGGGCGCAATCGGCGTCACGCTCGGTTTCCTGCTGGTGCAGATTATCAACACCATTCTGAGTTACTTCGTGATGATTAAACCGGTTCTTGGTTCCAGTTATCGCCAGTACATCCTGAGTTTGTGGCTGCCGTTTTATCTCTCGTTGCCGACGCTGGTGGTCAGTTATGCGCTGGGCATTGTGCTGAAAGGGCAACTGGCGCTGGGGATGCTGCTGGCGGTGCAAATAGCCGCGGGCGTGCTGGCGTTTGTGGTGATGATTGTGCTGTCGCGCCATCCGCTGGTGGTGGAAGTGAAGCGTCAGTTTTGTCGCAGCGAAAAAATGAAAATGCTTTTACGGGCGGGGTGAGTTGCTGTTTTCGGTTCCGACAACGGTTGCCGGATGCGGCGTAAAACGCCTTATCCATCCTACGGTTCTGTGCTCGGGACCTGTAGGCCTGATAAGACGCGTCAGCGTCGCATCAGGCACTGAATGCCGGATGCGGCGTGAACGCCTTATCCGTCCTACGGTTCTGTGCTCGGATCTTGTAGGCCTGATAAGACGCGCCAGCGTCGCATCAGGCAAAAAACGGCAACGAACACAACAAACACAGCCTCACCTGGCATCAAATTTATGAGGAAAAAATGAAATTACTTATTCTGGGCAACCACACTTGCGGCAATCGTGGCGACAGTGCCATCTTGCGCGGCTTACTTGATGCCATCAACATCCTCAATCCACAAGCCGAAGTGGACGTGATGAGCCGCTATCCGGTCAGTTCTTCCTGGCTGCTCAACCGCCCGGTAATGGGCGATCCGCTGTTCCTGCAAATGAAACAACACAACAGCGCGGCGGGCGTTGTCGGGCGCGTTAAAAAAGTCCTCCGTCGCCGCTATCAACACCAGGTATTGCTCTCACGCGTCACCGACACTGGCAAGCTGCGTAATATCGCCATCGCCCAGGGATTCACCGACTTCGTGCGCATGCTCTCAGGTTACGACGCCATTATTCAGGTCGGAGGATCGTTTTTTGTCGATCTCTACGGCGTGCCGCAGTTTGAACATGCGCTTTGCACGTTTATGGCGAAAAAGCCGCTGTTTATGATTGGTCACAGCGTCGGCCCCTTCCAGGATGAGCAATTTAACCAACTGGCGAACTACGTTTTTGGTCACTGTGACGCGCTGATCCTGCGCGAATCGGTCAGCCTTGATTTGATGAAACGTAGCAATATTACTACCGCAAAAGTTGAACATGGCGTTGATACCGCGTGGCTGGTCGATCACCACATCAAAGATTTCACCGCCAGCTATGCCGTTCAACACTGGCTGGACGTTGCCGCACAACAGAAAACGGTAGCAATTACCCTGCGCGAACTGGCACCGTTCGACAAACGTCTCGGCACCACTCAGCAAGTGTATGAAAAAGCCTTTGCCGGGGTGGTCAATCGCATTCTCGATGAAGGGTATCAGGTCATTGCGCTCTCCACCTGTACGGGCATCGACAGCTATAACAAAGACGACCGCATGGTGGCGCTCAATCTTCGCCAGCACATCAGCGATCTTGCCCGTTACCACGTGGTGATGGATGAACTCAACGATCTGGAAATGGGCAAAATTCTCGGTGCCTGTGAACTCACCGTCGGTACGCGCCTGCACTCTGCCATTATCTCGATGAATTTCTCCACTCCGGCAATTGCCATCAACTACGAACATAAATCCGCCGGGATTATGCAGCAGTTGGGACTACCAGAGATGGCGATTGATATCCGTCATTTACTGGACGGCAGCCTGCAAGCGATGGTTGCGGATACCTTAGGCCAGCTTCCGGCGCTGAACGCACAACTTAGCGAAGCCGTCAGTCGTGAGCGTCAGACGGGAATGCAGATGGTGCAGTCCGTACTGGAACGCATCGGGGAGGCGAAATGAAGGTCGGCTTCTTCTTATTGAAATTTCCGCTGTCGTCGGAAACCTTTGTTCTTAACCAAATCACTGCGTTTATTGATATGGGCTTTGAGGTGGAGATTGTCGCGCTGCAAAAAGGCGACACCCAGAACACCCACGCGGCATGGACGAAATACAACCTTGCCGCCAGAACCCGCTGGTTACAGGACGAACCTACGGGCAAAGTGGCGAAGCTGCGCCACCGCGCCAGCCAGACCTTACGCGGCATTCATCGTAAAAATACCTGGCAGGCGCTCAACCTCAAACGCTATGGTGCTGAGTCGCGAAACCTGATTTTGTCTGCCATTTGCGGCCAGGTCGCAACACCGTTTCATGCCGATGTCTTTATCGCTCATTTTGGCCCTGCGGGGGTAACCGCAGCAAAACTACGCGAACTGGGTGTCATTCGCGGCAAAATTGCCACTATCTTTCACGGTATTGATATCTCCAGTCGGGAAGTGCTCAACCACTACACTCCCGAATATCAACAACTGTTTCGCCGTGGCGACCTGATGTTACCAATAAGCAATCTGTGGGCCGGAAGGCTGCAAAAAATGGGCTGCCCGAGGGAAAAAATTGCCGTATCGCGCATGGGCGTGGACATGACGCGTTTTAGCCCGCGTCCGGTGAAAGCGCCCGCAACGCCGCTAGAAATCATTTCCGTCGCACGCTTAACCGAGAAAAAAGGCCTGCATGTGGCGATTGAAGCCTGCCGTCAGTTGAAAGAGCAGGGCGTGGCATTTCGCTATCGCATCCTCGGCATTGGCCCGTGGGAACGACGCCTGCGCACGCTCATCGAACAATATCAACTGGAAGATGTGGTGGAGATGCCTGGCTTTAAACCGAGCCATGAAGTGAAAGCGATGCTCGACGACGCGGATGTCTTCCTGTTGCCATCGGTTACAGGTGCGGATGGTGATATGGAAGGCATTCCGGTGGCGCTAATGGAAGCGATGGCGGTCGGCATTCCGGTGGTTTCTACTCTGCATAGCGGAATACCGGAACTGGTGGAGGCTGACAAATCCGGCTGGCTGGTGCCTGAGAACGATGCTCGCGCACTGGCGCAACGCCTGGCGGCATTTAGCCAACTGGACACCAACGAACTGGCTCCGGTTATCAAACGTGCTCGCGAAAAAGTCGAACACGATTTTAACCAGCAGGTGATTAATCGAGAACTCGCCAGCTTGTTGCAGGCTTTATAGAGGAGAACGTATGCCATTTAAAAAACTCTCCCGACGCACCTTCCTGACGGCAAGCTCGGCCCTTGCCTTCCTCCATACCCCTTTCGCTCGCGCACTTCCCGCCCGACAAAGCGTTAACATTAACGACTACAACCCTCACGACTGGATCGCCTCATTTAAACAAGCCTTCAGCGAAGGGCAAACGGTCGTCGTGCCTGCCGGATTGGTTTGCGACAATATCAACACCGGCATCTTCATTCCTGCAGGTAAAACGTTACACATCCTTGGAAGCCTGCGCGGCAACGGCAGAGGGCGATTTATCTTACAGGACGGCAGCCAGGTGACAGGGGAGGAGGGCGGCAGTATGCATAACATCACCCTGGATGTGCGAGGCTCTGACTGCACCATCAAAGGGCTGGCGATGAGCGGCTTTGGCCCGGTAACGCAGATTTATATCGGCGGCAAAAACAAACGGGTCATGCGTAACCTGACCATCGATAACCTCACTGTCAGCCACGCTAATTACGCCATCTTACGCCAGGGATTTCATAACCAGATTATCGGTGCCAACATCACCAACTGTAAGTTCAGCGACTTACAGGGGGACGCTATTGAATGGAACGTGGCGATTAACGACAGTGATATTTTGATCTCCGACCATGTTATCGAGCGCATCAACTGTACCAACGGCAAAATCAACTGGGGCATCGGCATAGGTCTTGCGGGAAGTACCTACGATAACAACTACCCGGAAGACCAGGCAGTGAAAAACTTTGTCGTGGCGAATATCACGGGATCGGATTGTCGGCAGTTGATCCATGTTGAAAATGGTAAACATTTTGTTATTCGTAATATCAAAGCCCGCAATATCACGCCGGATTTCAGTAAGAAAGCAGGTATTGATAACGCCACAGTCGCTATTTACGGTTGTGACAATTTCGTGATTGATAATATTGAAATGATTAATAGCGCCGGGATGTTAATCGGCTATGGGGTAATTAAAGGCAAATATCTCTCGATACCGCAAAATTTCCGAGTGAATAATATTCAACTGGATAATACCCACCTTGCTTACAAATTGCGCGGTATCCAAATCTCTGCCGGGAATGCCGTCTCCTTTGTGGCACTGACTAACATTGAGGTGAAGCGTGCGTCGCTGGAGTTACACAACAAACCGCAACATCTTTTTATGCGTAATATCAAAGTGATGCAGGAATCCTCAGTTGGACCCGCATTGAGCATGAACTTCGACATGCGCAAAGACGTTCGCGGCGTCTTTATGGCGAAAAAAGAAACACTGCTGTCACTTGCAAATGTTCATGCGGTGAATGAAAGAGGGCAAAGCTCCGTCGATATCGACAGGATTAATCACCATATTGTTAATGTGGAAAAGATTAACTTTAGATTGCCGGAACGGAGGGAGTAGATTTGCGACCATTCCTGGAAAAATGGAGCCATACTTAGGAACAATGCTACTGCAATCCACAACGAAGCGGCGTAACATCACAAGTAATTCAGTAATCAATTCAGGGTAATTGATGCTGGCGAAAAAAATCGAACAAGCTATAATTCAGCAACCATTTTACAGGTGGATGAAATAATGACGAATTTAAAAGCAGTTATTCCTGTAGCGGGTCTTGGGATGCATATGTTGCCTGCCACTAAGGCGATTCCCAAAGAGATGCTACCGATCGTCGACAAGCCAATGATTCAGTACATTGTTGACGAGATTGTGGCTGCAGGGATCAAAGAAATCCTCCTGGTAACTCACGCGTCCAAGAACGCGGTCGAAAACCACTTCGACACCTCTTATGAATTAGAATCTCTTCTTGAGCAGCGCGTGAAGCGTCAACTACTGGCGGAAGTGCAATCTATCTGCCCGCCGGGCGTGACTATTATGAACGTGCGTCAGGGCGAACCTTTAGGTTTGGGCCACTCCATTTTATGTGCACGACCTGCCATTGGTGACAATCCATTTGTCGTGGTGCTGCCAGACGTTGTGATCGACGACGCCAGTGCCGATCCGCTGCGCTACAACCTTGCTGCCATGATTGCGCGCTTCAACGAAACGGGCCGCAGCCAGGTGCTGGCAAAACGTATGCCGGGTGACCTCTCTGAATACTCCGTCATCCAGACCAAAGAACCGCTGGATCGTGAAGGCAAAGTCAGCCGCATTGTTGAATTTATCGAAAAACCGGATCAGCCGCAGACGCTGGACTCAGATATCATGGCCGTGGGCCGTTATGTGCTTTCTGCCGATATCTGGCCGGAACTTGAACGCACTCAGCCTGGTGCATGGGGGCGTATTCAGCTGACTGATGCCATTGCCGAACTGGCGAAAAAACAGTCCGTTGATGCCATGCTGATGACTGGTGACAGTTACGACTGCGGCAAAAAAATGGGCTATATGCAGGCGTTTGTGAAGTATGGACTACGCAACCTGAAAGAAGGGGCGAAGTTCCGCAAAGGGATTGAGAAGCTGTTAAGCGAATAATGAAAATCTGACCGGATGTAACGGTTGATAAGAAAATTATAACGGCAGTGAAGATTCGTGGCGAAAGTAATTTGTTGCGAATATTCCTGCCGTTGTTTTATATAAACAATCAGAATAACAACGAGTTAGCAATAGGATTTTAGTCAAAGTTTTCCAGGATTTTCCTTGTTTCCAGAGCGGATTGGTAAGACAATTAGCGTTTGAATTTTTCGGGTTTAGCGCGAGTGGGTAACGCTCGTCACATCGTAGGCATGCATGCAGTGCTCTGGTAGCTGTAAAGCCAGGGGCGGTAGCGTGCATTAATACCTCTATTAATCAAACTGAGAGCCGCTTATTTCACAGCATGCTCTGAAGTAATATGGAATAAATTAAGTGAAAATACTTGTTACTGGTGGCGCAGGATTTATTGGTTCTGCTGTAGTTCGTCACATTATAAATAATACGCAGGATAGTATTGTTAATGTCGATAAATTAACGTACGCCGGAAACCTGGAATCACTTGCTGATGTTTCTGATTCTGAACGCTATGTTTTTGAACATGCGGATATTTGCGATGCAGCTGCAATGGCACGGATTTTTGCTCAGCATCAGCCGGATGCAGTGATGCACCTGGCTGCTGAAAGCCATGTTGACCGTTCAATTACAGGCCCTGCGGCATTTATTGAAACCAATATTGTTGGTACTTATGTCCTTTTGGAAGCCGCTCGCAATTACTGGTCTGCTCTTGATAGCGACAAGAAAAATAGCTTCCGTTTTCATCATATTTCTACTGACGAAGTCTATGGTGATTTGCCTCATCCAGATGAAGTAAATAATAACGAAGAATTACCCTTATTTACTGAGACGACAGCTTACGCGCCAAGCAGCCCTTATTCCGCATCAAAAGCTTCCAGCGATCATTTAGTCCGCGCGTGGAAACGAACCTATGGTTTACCGACCATTGTGACTAACTGCTCTAACAATTATGGTCCTTATCATTTCCCGGAAAAATTGATTCCATTGGTTATTCTGAATGCTCTGGAAGGTAAAGCATTACCTATTTATGGCAAAGGGGATCAAATTCGCGATTGGTTGTATGTCGAGGATCATGCTCGAGCGTTATATACAGTCGTTACTGAAGGTAAAGCAGGCGAAACCTATAATATTGGCGGACACAACGAAAAGAAAAACATCGATGTAGTGCTTACTATTTGTGATTTGCTGGATGAGATTGTACCGAAAGAGAAATCTTATCGTGAGCAAATTACTTATGTTGCCGACCGCCCGGGACACGATCGCCGTTATGCGATTGATGCTGAGAAGATTAGCCGCGAATTGGGCTGGAAACCGCAGGAAACGTTTGAGAGCGGGATTCGGAAGACAGTGGAATGGTATTTGAATAATAATGATTGGTGCCGACGAGTTCAAGATGGCTCTTATCAACGTGAGCATTTGGGGTTAGTTAAATGAAAGGAATTATTTTAGCCGGTGGTTCTGGGACAAGGCTTTATCCAATTACAATGGGGGTTTCAAAGCAGCTATTGCCCATTTATGATAAACCGATGATTTATTATCCTTTGTCAGTGCTGATGTTGGCAGGGATAAGAGATATTTTAATAATAACTACGCCAGAGGATCAACATGGTTTCAAACGTCTACTTGGTGATGGTTCATCGCTTGGGATAAATTTACAGTATGAAATACAAAATTCTCCTGATGGCCTTGCGCAAGCTTTTATCATAGGAGAGAAATTTATTGCCAATGATTCTGTCTGCTTAGTTCTGGGTGATAATATATTCTATGGGCAAGGTTTTTCACCAAAGCTAAAAGAGGCATTCATACGGGCTAAAGAAAAAGCTACGATATTTGGTTATCAGGTAAAAGATCCTGAACGATTTGGTGTAGTAGAATTTGACAACCAACGAAATGTTTTGTCAATAGAAGAGAAACCGAGCAATCCCAAAAGTAACTATGCAGTGACAGGTTTATATTTTTATACTAACGAAGTAGTAGAATACGCTAAACTTGTGAAGCCCTCTTCTCGAGGAGAACTCGAAATCACATCGATTAATCAGATGTATCTAGAGAATGGAAAGTTGGCTGTAGAAATGCTAGGTCGTGGTTTCGCTTGGCTTGATACAGGTACCCATGAAAGTTTGCTTCAAGCTTCCCAATTTGTTGAAACGATCGAAACTCGTCAGGGATTTAAAGTAGCATGTTTAGAAGAAATAGCATTTGCTAATGGTTGGTTGACAAAAAAAGAATTATTAATTCGCTCAAGCTTGATGTCAAAAAATAGCTATGGGCAATATTTATTGCAATTAATCAAGTGAAATATCGTGGCAGAACTAAAATACAAAACAATAAATAGCTTAAAATGGAGTGCATTGGAAAGGATATTTTCACAAGGTATTCAATTAATATTAATGCTTGTTTTGGCAAGATTACTTGGACCCAAGGCATTTGGTTTAATTGGAATGCTTGCAATATTTATCGCAATTGGGCAGGTATTTATTGATAGTGGTTTTAGTTCTGCCTTAATAAGAAAAAATGATCGTACACATATTGATTATGCTACAGCATTTTATTTCAATATTACAGTGGCAATCTTATTTTATGTTGTCCTATTCTTTTCAGCACCATTAATTGCAAAATTTTATCATCAACCGGAACTTGAACTTCTATCTAAAATAATAGGGTTATCATTGATAACTAATAGCTTTTGCGTTGTGCCGCGAACAATTTTGACTATTGCCATGGATTTTAAATCTCAGGCAAAAGTATCTGTTTTGTCGGTAGTGTTAGGGGGGGCATGTGCTCTATTTCTGGCATGGAAGGGCTTTGGTGTTTGGTCTTTAGTAGCTCAAACGTTGACTGTATCAATGTGTAATGCTCTATTATTAAATATTATAACCAAATGGATACCTGGATTATTTTTTTCAAAAAAATCATTTCTATATCTTTTTGGGTTTGGTGGGAAATTATTAATATCAGGTCTACTTGATACAATATATAACAATATGTATCAAATAATAATTGGCAAGAAATTTAGTGCCGCAAACGTGGGGCAGTATACTCAAGCGAATCAGATATCCAGTATTCCTGCAATGACACTGACGAATATAATACAGAGGGTAACGTACCCAATGTTCAGTCATATGCAAGATGATGAAGATAAATTGAAAAAAAATTATTTGTTGACACTGAAATTGGCGGCATTATTCATTTTTCCAATTATGGCCGGTATTGGGATTATCGCACAGCCACTCTTTTTTATTATTTTAGGGCCTCAATGGATTGATGCATCTAGGCTGATTATAATACTATCTTTTGCTTATATGATTTATCCCATTCATGCTGTGAATTTAAATATTTTACAAGTAAAAGGTAGAAGCGACTTATTCCTCCAACTTGAGATAATGAAGAAGTTAATAGGTGTCATTGTTATTTTGATAACAATGAATTATGGGATTTATGGCATGTGCTTTGGGTTAGTATTTCATTCCTATCTTTGCCTGATTGTTAATACGTACTATACAAAAAAAATGACAAAACTAACTCTTAAGCAGCAAATGATTGAACTCGGTCCAGTTTGGATTATAACTATTATATCTTGTACCATTGCATATATTGGAGCATTGCATATAAGTGATGATGCACTATTACAAGTGCTATTGATGGTCGTAATAGCAGTGGCATTATATATTGGATTAATATTTCTACTACAAAGAAATTTATTGAAATTAGCCTTATCAATTAGAAAATAGAGTATATTTAAATGAAAAAAATCCCAGTAACACAACCTTTTTTACCGGATTTAAATGAATTTATCCCGTATCTTGAAAAGATTTGGGAAAATAAATGGTTGACAAATAATGGTCCGTTCCATCAACAACTCGAAAAAGAACTGTGCAAGTATTTAGGAGTTGAATACGTTTCTATATTTAATAATGCAACGATTGCACTGATTACAGCATTACAATCTTTGAGAATTACAGGCGAAGTTATAACAACACCATATTCTTTTGTTGCAACAAGTCACTCTATTTTATGGAATGGATTAAAACCGGTTTTTGTGGATATTGATCCTGAAACATTCAATATTGATCCTAAAAAAATTGAAGAGGCAATAACACCGGAAACAACAGCCATCATGCCCGTGCATTGCTATTCTAATCCTTGTGAAGTAGAGGCTATCCAGGAGATTGCAGATAATTACGGCTTAAGAGTTATTTATGATGCTGCTCATGCATTTGGAGTAAATTATAAAGGTCGGAGCTTATTAAGCTATGGTGATATGTCGGTCTTGAGTTTTCATGCAACAAAAGTGTTTAATACTTTTGAAGGTGGTGCGATTATCTGTCAGGATGCAAAACTAAAGCAGCGTATTGATAGGTTAAAGAATTTCGGGATAGCAGATGAGTTAACTGTTACAGCTCCTGGCATTAATGGGAAAATGAGTGAGCTAAATGCTGCATTTGGTTTAGTTCAATTAAAATATATAGATACAGCAATTGCTCAACGTAAATCAATTGATTTTCTTTATCGCAGTGAGTTATCGAAAATAAATGGCATAACAATACCGAAGCCATCATCTAATTCAAATAGTAATTACTCATATTTTCCTGTTTTGGTTGAAAGCAACTTTCCGCTAAGTCGAGATGAGCTCTATGAGGAATTAAAACGGAATAATATTCTTTCTCGGCGTTATTTTTATCCGCTCATAAGTAATATGCCTATGTACAAAAGCGGGAAAACATCTTCTGTACATCATTTGCCGATGGCAAATGATGTGTCAAATAAAGTTTTATGTTTGCCTATTTTTAACGAGTTAAGCGAGGAAGATTGTTGTGGTATAATTGAAATAATAAAGAATTGCTGACATTTAATATAATAAATGTAATCATTTAATGACTAATATATCGTTGGTCATTTGAGCAAAGAAGTGTCTGTTTTATTGCTTTTAATCAGTAATTTGACAAATAAGATTGTATGTCAATTTTATCATTATGGTGAGAATGTGGAAGAAGTGGTTGTAAGCATATGCTGTATTACATTTAATCAAGAACTTTATATTTCAACTGCCATTGAAAGCTTTTTAGCACAAAAAACAGATTTTCCATTTGAAATTATAATTTCTGATGATAAAAGTAATGATAATACAGTAGGTATTATACAAGAGTATGTAGAAAAATATCCTGACTTAATTAAGTTAAATGTTAACAGGGAAAATATTGGAGCGAATGCAAACTTGCTTCAAGCCATAAAAAGAGCAAGGGGGAAATATATTGCTTTATGTGAAGGAGATGATTATTGGATCGATGAACTGAAGTTGCAGTTACAGTATGAAACAATGTTAAAAAACCCACAATCATTATTTTGCTTTCACTCTTGTCGCCTTCATAAAAATAGTAAACTGGAGGAAAAAGTTTACTTTGATAAGGGGGGGGATGTCCGGCTTTTTGGTGTAGATGATATTTTGCAGGACTTAAAACAATTTGCCCCTACCGCTTCATATATGTTTGCCCGACATTTAGATCAGCTGTTACCTGATTGGTTTTCAGCTGCCCCTGTGGGCGATTTATTTCTTGAATTATACGGTATGAAAAATGGAGGAGGTGTATATATTCCGCGACCTATGTGCGCATACAGGATTTCATCGCTTGGCTCATGGACTGAAACGACACAAAGCAAAACAAATATACATAGAAAAAGGCATTTAGAAATAATAAGATTTTTAAAAAAATCACAAATAGATTTCCCTCTGTATAAGTCCGCATTCGATAAAAAAATCTCACATATATATTTATCGTTGGCCATAAGAGCTGTAAAAAATAAAGATTACATTGATTTTAGACGATTCATTGAGCAATCCATTTGCTATAATAATGAAATATCAATATCACAAAAAATATGCAATAAGCTAAAGTCTGCGCCTTTAATGTTATATTATTTGTTATGTCTGAAAAGTGTGTTTAGTATAAATCAGAAAAAATATTAATAATTAATTAAAAGTAAATATATGACCAGAAAATATCTAGCAGTGTTATTTGCTTTTTTTAACATATCCTGCGCATTTTACTTTGGTATGCTGAACTCACTTGGAGGGGATTTCAAATATGAGTTTACAGCAGATGTTAGCCTTTTGCTATTATCAACTATAATAGCTTTGTTAACGTTTTTTTTTATACAGGTTGTCGTTTTTTCATTTTTTGAAAAAATCCGCATGGATAAAAAAATATTATATAATAATAACATCTCGCTAGATTTTATTATAATAATTATAACGAGTTTTGCCATATTTTTCTCATTGTATTATAAAGTGGGCGTATTAGGCATTAATAAAGATATCATAGAAGATGCACCAAAGATGGTTTTTTATTTTAACTCTATATTTCAACCATCTTATTTGATTTTGGTTTACCTTTTTTACAGATATGATAGCGTCCGTTTGATATACTATGCTAATTTTATATTATACATATTACTTTTGCTGGTAAGTGGCCAAACAGGCCAATTGCTTATTTTGTTTTGTTTATATATAATGCGTAAACGCAATAATTTTAATTTATTGCGTCTTTTTGTTCTCTCATTAATGGGGATAAGTTTTTATCCTATAATAAGAATTTTTAAAGATGCCATTGTGCAGTCAGTTAATGGTAATGAATCTTTAGTGGGAGCTTTAGTTAGTGTTTATTCTAATTTGGATTCCGAACTCTATTTCAGATATTTGTTCATTACGCTCGAAAGGTTTCAGATAGTAAGTAATATCCATTACATCATTGAGAATGGTCGGGTGCTCTATTCTGGTTTCCTTCACACTGGATCATCTGATACATTTTTCTCTCTCTATTGGATATTTTCTGCAATTTCTAAGTTGCTAGGTTATCATACAGCTCATATAATTTCTGCACAGGATTTTATGGCTATTAATATTAATGGTATTCCGACTTGGTCTTCTCAAATAGGAGTGTTAGGTTACTTTTATTTTTACCAAGTTTATGCAGTATTAATAATAATGTTTATGTTCTTTATACTATTTATATCAATAACTCTTAGTAAATATTTAAGCCGTAATAAAGAAATAATAAATTTAACTTGGTTTTTATCATTAATGCTCTTGTGTCATGGTTGGTTTATTCCGTTCATAAATTATGTCCAATGCTTGGCTGTATTTGTAGCGCTGATCTCTATTCTAAAGACTAGAACTCAAAAATTTGTTCGGAACTAAAGAGGGCAATTAGTGAAAAGGAAAGTTGTTGTTTTTAGAAGTAAATTATTACCCTTTTCAGAAACTTTTATAAAAGAGCAGGTGTTATCCTATTCAAAATGGGAACCTGTATTAATGGGGCATTGTTTACTAAAAAACAGAGTAAATTTAGATGATATAACAAACAAAATTGTATTTGACTATAATGATAGTGGAGTCTCTTGTTTTAAGAGGAAAGTTTATAAGTTTTTTAATGTCTGCCCCATAAAAGATAAAAAAATAATAGCGCAACAAAGAGCTGATTTGATACATATTCATTTTGGTGTCGACGCTGTAGTTAACTGGTCAACCTTTAAGCAATTCAAAAAGCCTATTGTTATTACGCTTCATGGATACGATATTAATATAAAAAAAGAATGGTGGGCTTCTGGTAATGAGGGTAGACACTTAAAAAGATATCCAGAACGATTATTAGAAATTTCTAAATACAACAATGTGTATTTTATTGCAGTATCTAAAGCTATAAAAGAGAGAGCGATAGCATTTGGTATACCACCTAAAAAAATAAGCGTATCATACATTGGGATCGATACTTTTAGTTTTAAAAATAGTATGACTCCTTTTAATGAACGTAGACAAATATTATTTGTCGGTCGTTTAGTTGAAAAAAAAGGATGTGAGATTCTAATAAATGCATATGCAAAACTACATCGACAACATTATGGTTATCCACTTAAAATAATAGGGGATGGCCCATTAAAACATCAGTTGGAAACCTACGCAAAAAAGCTAAATTTAAATGTACAATTTACTGGAGTATTATCAAAGCGAGAAATTATTGCTGAGTTAAACAAAACAGCAATTTTTTGTTTACCAAGTATACATGCCTCAAGTGGTGATGCTGAAGGATTTGGTCTGGTTTTACTGGAGGCTGCTGCGTGTGGTGTTCCTGTAATAACCTCAGCATTCGGAGGGGCTGAAGAGGGGGTGATTCATGGTTTGACTGGATTTTCATTCCCAGAAAAAGATACTAACAGATTATCATACTATCTTAATCTACTTCTTTCTGATCCAAATCTAATGGAGTCAATGGGTAAAGCCGGTCAACAGTTCGTGGCTGATAACTTTGATTTGAAAAAATGTACTGAAGAATTAGAGGTTATCTACAATAGTATAATGGAACAATTTTTTGAAAAATAATTGGAATTGGTATGTTAAATAAGAGCAAGATAGATGTTGTAGTTCCAAGTTATAATCGTCTGGATTACTTATTGCAATCAATTAAAAGTATTAAAAAACAATCGTACACGGCCAACCAAATAATAGTAGTAGATGATGATTCTGAGTTTTCTGAGAAAGACTTTTGGTCAGGTTTAAAAAGGGAAAACATTTGTACTGATAGAATTCTTTTTTATAAGAAAGAAAAAAATCTAGGTGCATGCCATTCAAGAAATCTTGGAGTACAACTTAGTAAGTCTGAATATGTCGCATTTCTTGATGATGACGATCTCTGGGAGATAAATCATCTTGAAGGACTTATAAATTGTTTTCAGAATGATGATATAGTATTAGCTTATTCTGGGAAATTGATTAAAAATTTCACTACAGGTAAAGAACGAAAAAGTCTTAATGTAATTCCTGATGAACAACAGTTTCTTTCATTATTAAAATGCAATTACCCGGGTTCAACATCTTCAATAATGGTAAGGAAAAAAAGTTTTTTTGCTGCTGGAGGGTTTGATGAGACTCTCCCTGCAATTCAAGATTATGACTTTTATCTCCGCATTGTAAAAGAGGGGAGAATCACGACTAGTAATATTTTTACTTTAATCTATAGAGTTGATACTCCCGTAAAAATTACTAATCAATTATATAAAGCCCGTAAGGCTTATTATTTAATTATTGAAAAGTTAGTGCCCCAGCATCGAAAAGTGCTTGCTAAAACAATATCTATTCAAAATATTAAGAAAGCAGTAATAAATAAAAAAATGAATTATATTATTCTCTTTAGTTTTGATTATATTAAAAATGCGTTGAGGAAAGGCTGAAAATGAAATATGATTACCTTATTGTCGGTTCGGGACTTTATGGTTCCGTGTTTGCTTATGAAATGAAAAAAAGAGGATTTACGGTAAAAATCATCGAGAAAAGAGAACATGTGGGTGGGAATGTCTACTGTAAAAATATTGATGGTATAAATGTGCATGTTTATGGGGCACATATTTTTCATACTAATGATAAAAAAATATGGGATTATGTAAATGAATTAGTAGAATTTAACCGTTTCACAAATTCTCCTCTTGCCTTTTCAAAAGGAAAATTGTTCAACCTGCCCTTTAATATGAATACATTCTATCAATTGTGGGGCGTAACAAGTCCAGATGAGGCAAAAGCAATAATTGAACATCAAAGTAAACAACCAAATGTTATTGAACCACAAAATCTTGAAGAGCAGGCTATATCTCTAGTAGGTAAAGATATATTTAATACTTTGATCAAAGAGTACACAGAAAAGCAATGGGGTAGAAACTGCAAAGAGCTCCCACCTTTTATTATTAAACGGTTACCAGTAAGATTTACTTTTGATAATAATTACTTTAATGATAAATATCAAGGAATTCCAATTGGCGGATATAACAAGTTAATAGAATCCTTACTTGATGGTGTGGAAGTTGAAACCAATACTGATTTCTTTGAAAACAAAGAATATTGGCTCAAATCTGCAAATAAAATAGTTTATACTGGTCCAATAGATAGGTTTTTTGGTTTTGAATTTGGTGAATTAGCTTATAGAACACTTGAGTTCGAACATGAGGAAATAAATAAATCCAATTTTCAAGGGAATGCTGTAATTAATTATATTGATTCTCAATACCCATACACTAGAATTATTGAGCATAAACACTTTGAGTTTGGCTGCCAAGAAAAAACAATTATAACTAAAGAATATCCTAAAGAATATTCTAAAGGAGATGAACCATACTATCCTGTAAATGATAGTTATAATAATAGATTGTTTTCTTATTATAAACAAAAAGCAAAAAACTTGGATAATGTGATTTTTGGTGGTCGACTTGCTGAGTATAAATATTATGATATGCATCAGGTTATTGCCTCAGCATTAACCGCGGTTGAAAAGGAATTATGTACAGAATGAAAAAGGTTATTGCTGTCGTAGTTACATTCAAACGAAAGTCTCTATTAGAAGATGTTATCAAAGGTCTTGCTGAACAGTCTTACCCTTTGAGTGAAATCATTATCATTGATAATCATAGTTGCGATGGTACTGATATTCTAGTTGACAACTTGAGAAAAGTATATGCAACGTCTAAAATAAGTTATTATGACACTGGTGATAATTTAGGGGGCGCTGGGGGCTTTGCGTATGGATTTGAGGTGGCGCAAAAAAGTGATTTTGAATACCTTTGGTTAATGGATGATGACCTTTTGCCTGAGTCTGATTGTTTGGAAAATCTTTTGGCTACTGGATGTGATGGAATTATACAGCCTATAAGATTTAATAAGGATGGTTCATGCGCAGAAATTTCGCCGATAGAATATGATCTTGACTCTGTATTCATAATTAACCCTAAGAAAAAAACCGTTAAAGATATTATTGAGTTAAAAAATGTGGATATACCTGTACCTATCGCAGGTGTTCCTTTTGAAGGCCCTTTAATCTCAAAATCTGTTGTTGATAAAATAGGTAAACCTGAGTCCAAATTTTTTATTTTTAATGATGATTTGGATTATTCTATTCGAGCGCGAAATGCCGGTTTTAAAATTTTGTGTCAACCAAAAGCTACTGCGATTAGATTATTGGTAAATAATCAAAGTAATGATCTTAAGTCCTGGAAAGGCTATTTTATGTTACGTAACCATTTTTATATATTACGTACGCATGGAAAAAATTTTTTTGTTAAATCAAGGCCGATTATATTGACATTAGGATACGCAGCATTATCTATATTTCGAGGTGATCTAGATGTGGCTCTAAAAGTATGTAGGGCTTATAGAGATTCTTACTATTTGAGTAACAATGACAGATTTAAGCCATAATAAATTTCTGTTAATATCAACTCATTAATACCCGTTATATATTTGCTTCTACGTGGTGTTGATTTTTTAGACTTCTAATTTATTAAATATTACTCAATAGAATTTATTTATTTTGACGTACGCTGATATATCGGGATTTTTTGATTGTTGCCCTAAATTAAATTGATGGTATGATATGTGCCGATATTTCATTTATCGCTAAATCTGATTTTTATTTGGATATTTTTTACATACAATAATTTATCGTAAATAATGTTTAGCCTTTAGGCTATCGCCCCTGACAGGAGTAAACAATGTCAAAGCAACAGATCGGCGTAGTCGGTATGGCAGTGATGGGGCGCAACCTTGCGCTCAACATCGAAAGCCGTGGTTATACCGTCTCTATTTTCAACCGTTCCCGTGAAAAGACGGAAGAAGTGATTGCCGAAAATCCAGGCAAGAAACTGGTTCCTTACTATACGGTGAAAGAGTTTGTTGAATCTCTGGAAACACCTCGTCGCATCCTGTTAATGGTGAAAGCAGGTGCAGGCACGGATGCTGCTATTGATTCCCTCAAACCATATCTCGATAAAGGTGACATCATCATTGATGGTGGTAACACCTTCTTCCAGGATACCATCCGTCGTAACCGTGAGCTTTCTGCCGAAGGCTTTAACTTCATTGGTACCGGTGTCTCCGGTGGTGAAGAAGGCGCGCTGAAAGGTCCTTCCATTATGCCTGGTGGCCAGAAAGAAGCCTATGAACTGGTTGCACCGATCCTGACCAAAATCGCCGCAGTGGCTGAAGACGGTGAGCCATGCGTTACCTATATTGGTGCCGATGGTGCAGGTCACTATGTGAAGATGGTTCACAACGGTATTGAATACGGTGATATGCAGCTGATTGCTGAAGCCTATTCTCTGCTAAAAGGTGGCCTGAACCTCACCAACGAAGAACTGGCGCAGACCTTTACCGAGTGGAATAACGGTGAACTGAGCAGCTATCTGATCGACATCACCAAAGATATCTTCACCAAAAAAGATGAAGACGGTAACTACCTGGTTGATGTGATTCTGGATGAGGCGGCTAACAAAGGTACCGGTAAATGGACCAGCCAGAGCGCGCTGGATCTCGGCGAACCGCTGTCGCTGATTACCGAGTCTGTGTTTGCACGTTATATCTCTTCTCTGAAAGATCAGCGTGTTGCCGCATCTAAAGTACTGACTGGTCCGCAAGCACAGCCAGCAGGCGACAAGGCTGAGTTCATCGAAAAAGTTCGTCGTGCGCTGTATCTGGGCAAAATCGTTTCTTACGCCCAAGGCTTCTCTCAGCTGCGTGCTGCGTCTGAAGAGTACAACTGGGATCTGAACTACGGCGAAATCGCGAAGATTTTCCGTGCTGGCTGCATCATCCGTGCGCAGTTCCTGCAGAAAATCACCGATGCCTATGCCGAAAATCCGCAGATCGCTAACCTGCTGCTGGCTCCGTACTTCAAGCAAATTGCCGATGACTACCAGCAGGCGCTGCGCGATGTCGTCGCTTATGCGGTACAGAACGGTATCCCGGTTCCGACCTTCGCCGCTGCGGTTGCCTATTATGACAGCTACCGCGCCGCAGTTCTGCCTGCGAACCTGATCCAGGCACAGCGTGACTATTTCGGTGCGCATACTTATAAGCGCATTGATAAAGAAGGTGTGTTCCATACCGAATGGCTGGATTAATCTGATTTAAATCAATTAATCAATGCAAGGCCCGGAGAAACCCTCCGGGCTTTTTTATTATACAAAGCGGCAGGTTATGGCCTTTTTTTATAATTTATGGTTAAAAAAGCGATATAATACAGAGCCGCACAGCAGGATCGCTGCCTTGACAGTTCATCTACATCAGCGTTAAAAATCCCGCAGTAGATGAAGTTGTGGTGGTGGATTAATGACCACTCTAAATGTTTAACCGGAAGAAGTCAGAGCTAATGAAAATAACAATTTCAGGAACAGGTTATGTTGGTCTTTCAAATGGTATTCTGATTGCGCAAAATCACGAAGTGGTTGCACTGGATATCGTTCAGGCCAAAGTGGACATGCTTAACAAGAAGCAGTCACCGATTGTTGATAAGGAGATTGAAGAGTATCTGGCGACTAAAGATCTCAATTTCCGCGCTACGACAGATAAGTATGACGCGTATAAAAATGCCGATTACGTTATTATTGCCACACCTACCGATTATGATCCGAAAACAAATTATTTTAATACCTCAAGCGTGGAAGCGGTCATCCGTGATGTGACAGAAATTAATCCCAACGCGGTAATGGTGATTAAATCTACGATTCCGGTAGGTTTCACCAAATCAATTAAAGAACGTCTGGGTATCGATAACCTTATTTTCTCTCCGGAATTTCTCCGTGAAGGTAAAGCTCTTTACGATAATCTCCATCCTTCACGTATTGTCATTGGTGAGCGTTCAGAACGCGCAGAACGTTTTGCGGCGTTATTACAGGAAGGCGCGATTAAGCAAAATATCCCAACCCTGTTTACCGACTCCACTGAAGCAGAAGCGATTAAACTTTTCGCTAATACCTATCTGGCGATGCGCGTAGCATACTTTAATGAACTGGATAGCTATGCAGAAAGTTTAGGTCTGAATACTCGCCAGATTATCGAAGGCGTTTGTCTCGATCCGCGTATTGGCAACCATTACAACAATCCGTCGTTTGGTTATGGTGGCTATTGCCTGCCGAAAGATACCAAGCAGTTGCTGGCGAACTATCAGTCTGTGCCGAATAACCTGATCTCGGCAATTGTCGATGCTAACCGCACGCGTAAAGATTTTATTGCCGATGCCATTTTGTCACGCAAGCCGCAAGTGGTGGGTATTTATCGTCTGATTATGAAGAGCGGTTCAGATAATTTCCGCGCGTCTTCCATTCAGGGGATTATGAAACGTATCAAAGCGAAAGGCGTAGAAGTGATCATATACGAGCCAGTGATGAAAGAAGACTCATTCTTCAACTCTCGCCTGGAACGAGATCTCGCCACCTTCAAACAACAAGCCGACGTCATTATCTCCAACCGTATGGCAGAAGAGCTTAAGGATGTGGCCGATAAGGTATACACCCGCGATCTCTTTGGCAGCGACTAACATCCTGTTATCAGGGCGATTTTCGCCCTGATTCTCTTATGTTCCCTTTATAATAATTCATTATTTTTATCATTTATCCTATAGCATTCATGGCGATTATCGCTAAACTATGGCGACTTAAATTTTTCGTCCGTTAGGGTAATGATGAGAGTAGAAAATAATAATGTTTCTGGGCAAAACCATGACCCGGAACAGATTGATTTGATTGATTTACTAGCCCAACTATGGCGCGGCAAGATGACTATCATCATTTCTGTCATTGTGGCTATAGTTCTGGCTATCGGGTACCTGTACGTAGCCAAAGAAAAATGGACTTCCACAGCTATCGTTACTCAACCTGATGTGGGGCAAATCGCTGGTTATAACAATGCCATAAATGTGATTTATGGTTCGGCAGCGCCGAAAGTGTCTGAGATCCAGTCGATGTTAATTGGTCGTTTCAGCACGACATTTTCTGCATTAGCAGAAACGCTGGATAATCAGGAAGAAGCAGAGAAGCTGACCATTGAGCCTACCGTTAAAAACCAGTCGTTACCATTGGCGGTGTCTTATGTTGGTGAAACACCTGAAGGTGCGCAGAAACAGTTGGCGAAGTATATCCAGCAAGTTGACGACCAGGTTAATGAAGAACTGGAAAAAGACCTGAAAGACAACATCGCGCTGCGTATGAAAAACTTGCAGGATTCTCTGAAAACTCAGGAAGTAGTCGCCCAGGAGCAGAAAGATCTGCGTATCCGTCAGATTCAGGAAGCGTTGCAGTATGCGAATCAGGCGCAGGTGACAAAGCCGCAGATTCAGCAGACACAGGACGTAACCCAAGATACTATGTTCCTTTTGGGGAGCGAAGCGCTGGAGTCGATGATTAAGCACGAGGCGACTCGTCCGTTGGTGTTCTCATCAAACTACTATCAGACTCGTCAAAACCTGCTGGATATCGACAATCTTGACGTTGATAAACTTGATATTCATGCTTACCGCTATGTAATGAAACCGACGTTACCTATTCGTCGCGATAGTCCGAAAAAGGCAATTACCTTGATTCTGGCGGTGCTGCTGGGCGGCATGGTTGGCGCGGGAGTTGTACTGGGGCGTAATTTGCTATATGGATATAAATAATATCTTATACGCAAAAAAGTATCACTAATATATCTGTAGAAAATCACATCACCTTTTCAGAATATGATAAGGTGATGCTTGTTAAATTTATTTTTATTTTCTGAATAATGCTTTCAATTTTTACTACTCCAATAATCTGACGGATATTTCATAGTGTAAAAATCAGTTGTCAATCTTCTCTGTATAAAATATAGATGTTGTTTAATGTCTATTTATATCGATAATATTTTATTTTATTAAACAGTATTGTTCACACTCTACGCGAATTATCGACTATTTCTCATATGTGCTTGTTGTTTTGCAATTCTTCTTCCATTTTTAGTATGTTTTTTCTTCTGCTTTTTATTTTCTTTGCGGGAGAGCCAAACATTATTGACCACTCTTCAGTACTTTTTGTTATTAATGAGTTAGCACCAACTGCAGTGCCTTCTTTTAAGGTTATATTAGGCATAATTATTGATTGGGAACCAACTATGACATGTTTTTCAAGAGTCACTTCTCCACGTATTACACCTGTGTATTGGGATGGAACACAGGGGTTTGTCATGAATTTTCCTGAGTAATCATCACTTTTTGAGTATATTTTTACTCCCTGAGAAATACCGCTAAAATCCATCATTGTAACACCACTTCCTGCAAAAATCGCAGAATATCCACCGATGTGAATATATGAACCTAAATTTAAATATCCTCCATTATTTGCGATGATTGTTGTAAAAGCATCAATGCGTACATTACTTCCAATTGAAATATTTTCAATTCCGACTATATTACAATTTTTTGCAATAAGTACGTTTTCTCCAATATGTTTGAAACCACATTTTATTAGGTGTTCGGTATCGTAATATCCAATGTCAAATGTTTTGAGCGACATATTTTCACCTTTTATATGAGTTAGTACTTAAATTCTAATCTAAAATCTGATCGTCGTCAGCATTTATTATGAATTTTCTGATATCAGGTTGCTCTTAACAGTTCTATTGTTGTCTTTTACTTGGCTGTTATTAATATTATACATAAATGTTCCTATGTTAGGGTTGTATTGTTTTAACTATGTTATCTTTCTTGAGACACTTTTTGAAGTATTCTCGGATGCGACAACAACATCGCATCCGCTTACCCCGCAACTCACTGATGCCGTTTGCGCAGGTTCTCAATCACCGTCGTTAAATCCAGATCCTGATCCTGCAACAGCACCAGCAGGTGATACATCAAGTCAGATGCCTCGTTGGTCAGCTCAAAGCGGTCATGTACCGTTGCTGCCAGTGCGGTTTCCACGCCTTCTTCGCCCACTTTCTGCGCAATGCGTTTGGTGCCGCTGGCATACAGTTTGGCGGTGTAGGAGGTTTCCGGGTCGGCAGATTTACGTTCGGCGAGCAGTTGTTCCAGTTGATACAGGAACAGCCACTGGTGAGCGGTGTCGCCGAAGCAGCTGCTGGTGCCTTTGTGGCAGGTTGGCCCGATTGGATTTGCCAGCACCAGTAACGTGTCGTTGTCGCAGTCCGGAGCAATACTCACCACATTGAGAAAATTGCCCGACGTTTCGCCTTTGGTCCACAGTCGCTGTTTAGTGCGCGAGAAGAAGGTGACATTGCCGCTTTCTATGGTTTTGTCCAGAGCTTCCGGATTCATATAGCCCAGCATTAACACTTCGCCGGATACCGCATGTTGCACAATCACCGGCATCAGTCCGTCGGTTTTTTCCCAGTCCAGTTCGCGACGTTGTTGTTCTGTTAACATATCCTGATCTCCACGCCCTGTGTTGCCAGGTACGCTTTTAATTCACCAATATTGATTATTTGTTTGTGGAATACGGAAGCTGCCAGCGCGCCGTCAACGTCGGCATCACGGAAGGCTTCGAGGAAGTGTTCCATGGTGCCCGCGCCACCGGAGGCAATCAGCGGGACGTGGCAAACTTCACGCACTTTTTTCAGTTGTTCGAGGTCGTAACCGTTACGCACGCCGTCCTGATTCATCATGTTGAGGACGATTTCTCCGGCACCGCGTTTTTGCACTTCCTGTACCCAGTCGAGCGTTTCCCACTGAGTGACGCGGGTGCGGCTTTCATCGCCGGTATATTGATTCACATGATATTTACCGGTTTCGCCGTCGTACCAGGTATCAATACCGACCACAATACACTGCACGCCAAAGCGATCCGCCAGGCGAGTAATTAACGTCGGATCCGCCAGCGCAGGCGAGTTTATGGAAATTTTATCCGCGCCAAAGGAAAGAATTTTCGCGGCATCTTCCAGAGACTTAATCCCACCCGCCACACAGAACGGAATGTCGATCACTTCCGCCACGCGAGATACCCAGCTTTTATCTACCACACGGCCATCGCTGGAAGCGGTGATATCGTAGAACACCAGTTCGTCTGCACCTTCTTCAGCGTAGCGTTTTGCCAGCGGCACGATATCGCCAATGATTTCATGGTTGCGAAACTGTACGCCTTTCACCACCTGACCATCACGAACGTCGAGACACGGAATTATGCGTTTTGCCAGCATGCGATGGCCTCCTTCACGGTGAATTTACCTTCCAGTAATGCACGACCAACTATTACGCCGCGCACGCCAGTGCCACGCAGGGCAGCAACATCGTTAATGTCGCCAATGCCGCCGGATGACTGAAATGCCACCTGCGGATATCTGGCGCACACTTCTTCATATAAAGAGACGTTAGAACCTGCCAGCGTGCCGTCGCGCGAGATATCGGTACACAGCACATGTTTCAGGCCGACGGGCAGATAGGTTTCCACCAGTTGTTCCAGTGAAACGCCCGAGTTCTCTTGCCAGCCGCTGACCGCCACCTGCTTGTTGCCTTGCTCGTCAATACGGACATCCAGCGCCAGCACTAAGGCATCGGCACCGAAACGTTCAAACCAGCCTTTCACCATATCTGGTGATTTCACCGCGGTGGAGCCGACCACTACGCGCGCAACGCCCGCTTCCAGTAACGCCGCCACGTCATCTTCGCTACGCACGCCGCCGCCAACCTGCACCGGTACGTTAACGCCCGCCACCAGGGTTTTAATCAGCGGGATTTGACGTTTTGCCGGATCTTTTGCCCCGGTCAGATCCACCAGATGCAGCACTTCGGCACCCTGCGCGGCGTAATCCTGCAATCGCGGCAGCGGGTCGTTACCGTAATCGCGCTGTTTGCCGTAATCGCCCTGATGGAGACGCACCACGGTGCCGTCGATTAAATCTAATGCCGGAATAATCATCACATCTCCAGGAAGTTTTTCAGCAACTTAGCGCCAGCGGCACCAGAACGCTCCGGGTGGAACTGCACGCCGTAGAAGTTATCTTTTTGTACCGCCGCGGTGAACGGTTCGCCGTAATTACACTGGGCGATGGTCCACGGATTGACTGGCATTGCGTAGCTGTGAACAAAGTAAAAGTACGCGCCGTCTTCAATCCCCTGAAACAGGCGGTTGCCTGCCTGCGGGTAAACGCGATTCCAGCCCATATGCGGCAGCGGCAGACCAAAGTCGGTCATTTTCGGCACGTCTTCGTCAATGATGCCCAGCAAGTCGACGCCGTTGCTCTCTTCGCTGCGCCGACCCAGCAGTTGCATCCCTAAGCAGATGCCCAGTACCGGTTGGGTACAGGCTTTGATGAGATCAAACAGCTCGCGCTCACGCACCTGATCCATCGCTGCTTGCGCAGTGCCAACGCCGGGTAAAAATAGTTTATCGGCCAGCAACACGACGTCCGGGTCACGGCTGACTTTGGGTTCATAACCGTGGCGCGCAATGGCAGACTTCACCGAGTTCAGATTGGCGCAGCCAGTATCAAGGATCACCACGTTCATTACAGCACTCCTTTCGACGAGGGCAGGGTATCGCCTTCCACGCGGATGGCCTGGCGCAGGGTGCGACCAAAGGCTTTGAACAGGCTCTCTACACGGTGGTGATCGTTTTTACCTTTAGTTTTCAGGTGCAACGTCACGCCCATGGTGTAAGAGAGTGAACGGAAGAAGTGCTCGATCATCTCGGTGCTGAGATCGCCCACGCGCTGGTAGGTAAACTCGGCTTTATATTCCAGGTGCGGGCGACCAGAGATATCCAGCGCGCAGCGGGCAAGGCATTCGTCCATCGGCAGCACAAAACCAAAGCGACAAATACCGCGTTTATCGCCGAGGGCAATTTTTAACGCTTCGCCCAGCGCCAGGCCGGTATCTTCGACGGTGTGGTGATCGTCGATATAGAGGTCGCCTTTAACGTTGATTTCCATCCGGAAACCGCCGTGGGTAGCGATCTGATCCAGCATGTGATCAAAGAAGCCAACGCCGGTATTAATCTTGCTGCCACCTTCACGATCCAGCCACACCTGGACGTCAATTTGCGTCTCTTTGGTGTTGCGCACCACATGGGCGTAACGGTCTCGTTTAGTGAGCTGCTCGCCAATCATTGGCCAGTTCAGGGTTTCGCGGTCATAGCGTAAACCATTAATGCCCATGTTTTCCGCCAGTTGAATGTCGGTCGCGCGATCGCCAATCACATAACTGTTGGCACGGTCCATCGCTTGCTCAGCCAGATAACGCTCTACCAGTTTTACTTTCGGCTTACGGCAGTCGCACTCATCGGCGGGCAGGTGCGGACAAATCAGCACTTCATCAAACTGCACGCCTTGCGAGGTGAAGATCTGCATCATCAGGTTGTGCGGGCCATCAAAATCCGCCTGCGGGAAACTTTGTGTTCCCAGACCATCCTGATTAGTGATCATCACCAGCTTGTAGCCCGCTTTTTGCAGCTTCAGCAGTTCCGGGATCACGCCCGGTTCAAAGGCGAGTTTGTCAAAACGGTCCACCTGAAAATCACTCGGCGGTTCGCTAATCAGGGTTCCATCGCGATCGATAAAAAGATACTTCTGACTCATCAAACTTGCTCCGCACGTAAGGCGTCAATGACGCGCTGGCTTTCTTCACGGGTTCCGACGGTAATTCGCAGGCAGCCGCTTAAAGAGGGTTGTTTATTCTGATCACGTAAGATAATGCCCTGATCCCACAAAGATTTAAACACTGCACTGGAGGCTTTAAAGCGCGCCAGAATGTAGTTGGTTTCAGAGTCAAAAACCTGCTCCACGCAGGGGATCTCTTTCAGTGCGGCAATCAGGTATTCGCGTTCTGCAATAATTTGCGCTACCCGTTCGCGCATGGCGACGATTCCCTGCGGGCTTAACGCCTGGGCCGCAATGTCGGCAACCGGCGTCGAGAGCGGGTAGGGGGCGATCACTTTCATCAGCAGGTTGATGACTTCTTCGTTTGCCAGCGTAAACCCGCAACGAAGGCCCGCCAGAGCAAAAGCTTTCGACAGTGTGCGCAAAATAGCCAGGTGCGGATATTCCGCCAGCCAGCCAGCCAGCGATGCCTGCGGGCAAAACTCGATATAGGCTTCATCGGCAACCACAATCGCCTTACCGCGGGTTAACTCCAGCAGAGTGCGAAAATCCTGTGGATTGATCAGTTGCCCGGTGGGGTTGTTGGGGCTGCAAACATAGACCACTTTTACGCCGTCCAGCTTGTCGGAAATGCCCTGTAAGTCCAGTTGCCAGTTGTCCAGCGTCGGCACTGTGCGGCACTCGACGCCAATGGTTTCGGCGCTGACGCTGTACATGCCGTACGTTGGTGGGCAGTAGAGGATGGAGTCTTTACCCGGTTCGCAAAAAGCGCGGATCAGCAGTTCAATACCTTCGTCCGCGCCACGGCTGACCAGCACCTGTTCCGGTTTTACGCCTGCATATTGCGCGTAATTTTCAATCACCGCTTTCGGCTGACATTCCGGGTAGCGGTTGAGCGTTTGCTGAGTAAGCTGAAACTCCACGGCTGTGGGATATTCGTTGGCGTTCAGCCAGACGTCGCCATTACCGCCCAGACGACGCGCCGACTGATACGGCGTCAGGTTGCGGACGTTTTCACGCGCTAAATCGGTAATAGTCACGGTGCTCATGCTTGCTCCTTAAGGGCGTTAACACGCAAAGTAACGGCATTTTTGTGGGCGGTCAGGCGCTCGGCGGCGGCCAGTGTTTCTATGGTTGAAGCCAGCGCGGAGAACCCCTCTTTCGACAGTTCCTGTACGGTCATGCGCTTCTGGAAATCTGCCAGCCCGAGGCTGGAACAGGTGGCGGTGTAACCGTAAGTCGGTAGAACATGGTTAGTGCCGGAGGCATAGTCGCCTGCCGATTCCGGTGACCAGTCACCAAGAAATACCGAACCGGCGCTGGTGATGCCATCGACCAGTTCGCGGGCGTTGCGGGTCTGAATGATCAGGTGCTCCGGGCCGTACTGGTTGGAGATCTCTACGCACTGCGCTAAATCTTTAGTCACGATCAGGCGGCTGGCGCTCAGTGCCTGGCGGGCGGTTTCGGCACGCGGCAGTTCTGCCAGTTGGCGTTCGACGGCCTCGGCAACTTGATGCGCCATATCAGTATCGGGCGTCAGTAAAATCACCTGTGAGTCCGGGCCGTGTTCAGCCTGAGAAAGCAAATCAGAAGCCACGAAATCCGGCGTAGCGCCGCTGTCAGCAATCACCAGCACTTCCGACGGGCCTGCGGGCATATCGATCGCCGCACCGTCCAGACGCTGGCTTACCTGGCGTTTTGCTTCGGTGACAAAGGCGTTACCCGGCCCGAAGATTTTGTCCACTTTAGGCACAGATTCCGTACCAAACGCCAGCGCGGCAATGGCCTGTGCGCCGCCGATGTTAAACACGTCCTGCACACCGCACAGCTGCGCCGCATAAAGGATCTCATCGGCAATCGGCGGCGGTGAGCACAGCACCACTTTTTTACAGCTCGCAATACGCGCCGGAGTCGCCAGCATTAATACCGTTGAGAAGAGCGGGGCGGAGCCGCCAGGAATATACAACCCAACTGAAGCGACCGGGCGCGTGACCTGCTGGCAACGCACGCCTGGCTGCGTTTCTACATCTACCGGCGGCAGTTTTTGCGCAGTGTGGAAGGTTTCAATATTCTTTACTGCCACCGCCATCGCCTGTTTTAGCTCGTCGCTCAGGCGTTCGCTAGCGGCGGCAATTTCCTCAGCAGACACCTTCAGTGCGGTAACCGTGGTTTTATCAAACTTCGCGCTGTATTCCCGCAGGGCCTCATCGCCGCGTGCTTTCACGTTATCGAGAATATCGTTAACAGTGCGGGTAATGCTTTCAGAAGCGGAGATCGCCGGGCGCATTAACAGCTGGCGTTGTTGCTCCGCAGTACAGCTATTCCAGTCAATGATTGTGTTAAAGCTCATGGCGATCACTCCATCATCTTCTCAATCGGCAGGACCAGAATCGAACTGGCACCCAGCGCTTTCAGTTTTTCCATCGTTTCCCAGAACAGGGTTTCGCTACTGACCATGTGCATCGCTACGCGTTGTTGGTCACCCGCCAGCGGCAGAATGGTTGGGCGTTCGGCACCTGGCAGCAGGGCGATGACTTCATCCAGACGTTCGGTCGGTGCGTGCATCATGATGTATTTTGATTCGCGCGCCTGGATCACACCCTGAATACGGGTCAGCAGTTTGTCGATCAGTTGCTGTTTGGATTCTTCCATTTCGCCATCGCGCTGGATCAGGCAGGCTTTCGAGCGGTAGATAACTTCGACTTCGCGCAGGCCGTTTGCTTCCAGCGTGGCACCGGTGGAAACCAGATCGCAAATCGCATCCGCCAGTCCGGCGCGCGGGGCGACTTCAACAGAACCGTTCAGTAAGCAGGATTTAAAAGAGATGCCTTTCTGGTCGAGATATCGCTTGAGCAGGTGAGGATAAGAGGTGGCGATACGTTTACCGTTTAAGGAGAGCGGGCCGTCCCAGGCTTCATCAACCGGCGTTGCCAGCGAAAGGCGACAACCGCCGAAATCCAGACGACGCAGGGTAAAGTAGCGTGGATCCTCACCCTGGGCGCGGCGGTTAAGCAGCTCTTCTTCCAGCACGTTTTCGCCGATAATCCCAAGGTCTACTACGCCATCCATTACCAGACCGGGAATGTCGTCGTCACGTACGCGTAGAATATCAATCGGCATGTTTTCTGCCATCGCGATCAGGCGCTGGGTGTGAAGATTGATTTTAATACCACAGCGCGCCAGTAATTCGCGTGAGTCATCACTTAAACGGCCGGATTTCTGCATAGCTATGCGTAAACGAGAGTTGTCTGTCATTTTGTTATTCCTCTTTAAACCTGTCTGAACCGTTATCAACCGCGCAATAAAAAAGCCCCCGGAAGGTGATCTTCCGGGGGCTTTCTCATGCGTTCATGCACCACTGGAAGATCTGAATGTCTTCCAGCACACATCGCCTGAAAGACTAGTCAGGATGATGGTGATGATGGTGGTGTTTAAATTGAACGCGTGTCATAAAAGTCTCTGTGAATGTTTATTCAACTGATGTCTTTTAACCTAAACCACTTTCACGTTAGAAAGCAAGGGCTTTTTTATATATTTTATGGCGATGGATTTGTTTAATGAATGAGCGGGGAAAGGAGGGGGCTAAGAGGACTGTCCTCTAAGCTGACGGCACCAAAAATAGCGAAGCCTGGATTTTCATCTCACTGACAATACCTTGATCTACAAACTAATTAATAAATAGTTAATTAACGCCCATCATTGTACAATGAACTGTACAAAAGAGGAGATTGACATGCGTACAATTAGCTACAGCGAAGCGCGTCAGAATTTGTCGGCAACAATGATGAAAGCCGTTGAAGATCATGCCCCGATCCTTATTACTCGTCAGAATGGAGAGGCTTGTGTTCTGATGTCACTCGAAGAATATAACTCCCTGGAAGAGACGGCTTATCTACTGCGTTCCCCCGCTAACGCCCGGAGATTGATGGACTCAATCGATAGCCTGAAATCAGGCAAAGGAACGGAAAAGGACATCATTGAGTGAAACTAATCTGGTCTGAGGAATCATGGGACGATTATCTGTACTGGCAGGAAACAGATAAGCGAATTGTTAAAAAGATCAATGAACTTATCAAAGATACCCGCAGAACGCCATTTGAAGGTAAGGGGAAGCCAGAACCCCTGAAACATAATTTGTCAGGTTTCTGGTCCCGACGCATTACAGAGGAGCACCGTCTGGTATACGCGGTTACCGACGATTCACTGCTCATTGCAGCATGTCGTTATCATTATTGAACAGATTCATTCATAGAATGAATTGTCAGTTTTGATACGCTAGCGTAGCCTTATAGATCTAAGGTGTATCAGGAGATAACGGATGAAAAAGGTCGCAATTGTCGGGTTAGGGTGGTTAGGCATGCCGCTGGCGATGTCACTTTCAGCGCGAGGCTGGCAAGTCACCGGGAGTAAAACCACACAAGATGGTGTCGAAGCGGCCCGAATGAGTGGCATTGATAGCTATCTGCTTCGCATGGAGCCTGAGTTAGTTTGCGATTCTGACGATCTGGATGCCCTGATGGATGTCGATGCGCTGGTCATTACGCTTCCGGCACGTCGTAGCGGCCCCGGCGATGAGTTCTATTTACAAGCGGTACAAGAGTTAGTGGATAGCGCACTGGCCCATCGTATTCCCCGCATTATTTTTACCAGCTCAACATCTGTCTATGGCGACGCGCAAGGCACGGTGAAAGAAACTACCCCGCGTAATCCGGTAACCAACAGTGGACGAGTATTAGAAGAACTCGAAGACTGGCTGCACAATTTACCCGGTACTTCGGTCGATATTCTGCGTCTTGCGGGGCTGGTCGGACCGGGACGTCATCCCGGACGCTTCTTTGCCGGAAAAACCGCGCCTGATGGTGAACATGGTGTTAATTTAGTCCATTTAGAAGATGTTATTGGCGCTATCACTCTGTTGTTACAGGCACCTAAAGGCGGACACATCTATAATATATGTGCGCCAGCTCACCCTGCGCGTAATGTTTTCTATCCGCAGATGGCCCGTTTACTGGGGCTGGAGCCTCCGCAGTTCAGAAATAGTCTGGACAGCGGCAAAGGTAAGATTATTGATGGCAGTCGGATTTGTAATGAACTGGGATTTGAATACCAGTATCCCGATCCGCTGGTAATGCCGCTGGAGTAAACGATCACGCCAGCAGGACGCCGCATACACTGCAAGGGGGCGTGTATGAAACCACTGCTGGATGTGTTGATGATCCTCGATGCCTTAGAAAAAGAAGGCAGTTTTGCGGCGGCGTCGGCCAAACTCTATAAGACGCCGTCCGCTCTGAGTTACACCGTTCACAAGCTGGAAAGCGACCTTAATATTCAATTGCTTGATCGTAGCGGTCACCGCGCTAAATTCACCCGTACCGGAAAAATGTTATTAGAGAAAGGGCGGGAAGTTCTGCATACCGTGCGAGAACTGGAAAAGCAGGCGATCAAACTGCATGAAGGCTGGGAAAACGAGCTGGTGATTGGCGTGGACGACACGTTTCCTTTTTCTCTGCTTGCGCCACTGATTGAAGCTTTTTATCAACATCATAGCGTGACGCGCCTGAAGTTTATCAATGGCGTACTCGGTGGTTCCTGGGATGCCCTGACTCAGGGGCGAGCGGATATTATTGTTGGCGCGATGCATGAGCCACCATCTTCCAGTGAGTTTGGTTTTTCACGGTTGGGCGATCTGGAACAAGTCTTTGCGGTCGCGCCTCATCATCCGTTAGCTCTGGAAGAAGAGCCGTTAAACCGTCGTATTATTAAGCGATATCGGGCGATTGTGGTGGGGGATACTGCGCAGGCAGGCGCTTCTACGGCCTCACAACTTCTCGACGAACAAGAAGCCATTACCGTTTTCGATTTTAAAACCAAGCTGGAGCTGCAAATTAGCGGCCTCGGCTGCGGCTATTTACCCCGTTATCTGGCGCAACGGTTTCTCGATAGTGGCGCGTTAATCGAGAAGAAAGTGGTCGCCCAAACTCTCTTTGAACCCGTCTGGATTGGCTGGAATGAACAGACCGCAGGGCTTGCCAGCGGCTGGTGGCGGGATGAAATTTTAGCAAATAGTGCGATCGCCGGTGTTTATGCAAAATCTGATGACGGAAAATCAGCCATTTAAAGAAAAATTATTATGACAAGCCTCTCATTCTCTTGTCATTTCCCCCCCATTTAGGCACAATGCGCCGCTGTCAAAAAATGACTAAAAACCGACGTTTCATCAGCGTCGGTTATTTTTTGCTTCAAACCAATCATTCATACCAAGAGGCCGGGCTTCGTACCGGATAGATATTTACTAAAAATCGACAGTTGTTGTCGCTGAGGAATCCAAAAAAATGGGGCAATTTTTTGCTTACGCGACGGTTATCACCGTAAAGGAGAATGACCATGTCGCATAACGTTACTCCAAACACCTCTCGCGTGGAATTGCGTAAAACGCTTACGTTAGTTCCGGTTGTAATGATGGGTCTTGCCTATATGCAGCCGATGACGCTGTTTGATACTTTTGGTATCGTTTCAGGCCTCACGGATGGTCATGTGCCGACAGCCTATGCGTTCGCATTGATTGCGATCCTGTTTACGGCTCTGAGCTACGGGAAGCTGGTTCGCCGCTATCCTTCTGCTGGCTCTGCATACACTTACGCCCAGAAATCCATTAGCCCGACTGTCGGCTTTATGGTGGGTTGGTCTTCTCTGCTCGACTATCTGTTCGCGCCGATGATCAACATTCTGCTGGCGAAAATCTATTTTGAAGCTCTAGTGCCTTCCATCCCATCGTGGATGTTTGTGGTGGCGCTGGTGGCCTTTATGACCGCCTTTAACCTGCGTAGTCTGAAATCCGTAGCGAACTTCAACACTGTAATCGTCGTGTTGCAGGTAGTGCTGATCGCGGTGATTCTGGGCATGGTTGTTTATGGCGTATTTGAAGGTGAAGGCGCTGGTACGCTGGCGAGCACTCGTCCGTTCTGGTCTGGCGATGCGCATGTTATCCCGATGATTACCGGGGCGACAATCCTGTGCTTCTCCTTTACCGGCTTTGACGGCATCAGCAACCTGTCGGAAGAAACCAAAGATGCAGAGCGCGTGATCCCGCGTGCGATTTTCCTGACCGCGCTGATTGGCGGCATGATCTTCATCTTTGCAACTTACTTCCTGCAGCTGTACTTCCCGGATATCTCTCGCTTTAAAGATCCGGATGCGTCACAGCCTGAAATCATGCTGTATGTTGCAGGTAAAGCATTCCAGGTTGGTGCGCTGATCTTCTCCACCATTACCGTACTGGCGTCCGGTATGGCGGCGCACGCAGGTGTTGCGCGTCTGATGTACGTAATGGGTCGTGACGGCGTATTCCCGAAAAGCTTCTTCGGTTATGTACACCCGAAATGGCGTACTCCGGCAATGAACATCATCCTGGTTGGCGCGATTGCCCTGCTGGCAATCAACTTCGACCTGGTAATGGCTACGGCGCTGATTAACTTTGGTGCGTTGGTGGCGTTCACCTTCGTTAACCTGTCGGTCATCTCGCAGTTCTGGATCCGTGAGAAGCGTAACAAGACGCTGAAAGATCACTTCCAGTATCTGTTCCTGCCGATGTGTGGTGCGCTGACCGTTGGTGCGCTGTGGGTTAACCTGGAAGAAAGCTCAATGGTTCTGGGTCTGATCTGGGCTGCTATCGGTCTGATTTACCTGGCTTGCGTCACCAAGAGCTTCCGTAACCCGGTTCCGCAGTACGAAGACGTAGCATAATCATCTTTTCTAATAATAAACCGGAGTCGAATGAATATTTGGCTCCGGTTTTTTTATTCTTTTTTATCGACATCCTCATTAATAACCATTTGTTCTAATTTAGAGAATTTGGTTATTGGTCTGCATTCCACCAGTCATGAATAATTTCCTCATTAACATTCATCTGGTTAATTAATTTATGTTTTCAATGATATTAAGCGGGCTAATTTGTGGTGCTCTGCTGGGATTTGTCATGCAGCGTGGGCGTTTTTGCCTGACAGGTGGTTTTCGCGATATGTATATCGTGAAAAATAATCGCATGTTTTACGCCTTGCTGATTGCAATTTCGGTACAAAGCGTGGGGGTTTTTGCGTTAATTCAGGCGGGCCTACTGACTTACGAAGCCGGGGCGTTCCCGTGGCTTGGTACTGTTATAGGTGGGTATATCTTCGGGCTGGGAATTGTTCTGGCGGGTGGATGTGCCACCGGGACCTGGTATCGCGCGGGTGAGGGATTGATCGGCAGTTGGATCGCGCTTTTCACTTATATGGTGATGAGTGCGGTGATGCGTTCTCCACATGCCAGTGGTTTAAATCAAACCTTGCAGCACTACAGTACTGAACATAACTCTATTGCTGAGACTTTTAATTTGTCTGTGTGGCCGTTGGTTGCCGTTTTGCTGGTGATAACGCTCTGGGTGGTGATGAAAGAGTTGAAGAAGCCAAAACTCAAAGTCGCGACCTTACCGCCGCGCCGAACCGGGATCGCTCATATTCTGTTTGAAAAACGCTGGCATCCCTTTGTCACTGCTGTACTCATCGGTTTGATTGCGCTTTTAGCCTGGCCCCTGAGTGAAGCAACCGGACGCATGTTTGGGTTAGGAATCTCTTCCCCAACGGCCAATATTCTGCAATTTCTGGTCGCGGGTGACGTGAAATACATTAACTGGGGCGTTTTCCTGGTGTTAGGGATCTTCGTGGGGTCATTTATTGCAGCCAAAGCGAGCCGTGAGTTCCGCGTTCGCGCAGCTGATGCACAAACAACATTACGTAGCGGGTTAGGTGGTGTACTGATGGGCTTCGGTGCCAGTATTGCAGGTGGTTGCTCTATCGGTAATGGACTGGTTATGACTGCAATGATGACCTGGCAGGGCTGGATTGGCCTTGTATTTATGATTCTCGGAGTCTGGACTGCGTCCTGGCTTGTGTATGTTCGACCGCAGCGTAAGGCGCGACTGGCAACTGCTGCGGCAAATTAAGTAAGGTGTAAAGATGGCGATTAAAAAGCTGGATGTGGTGACGCAGGTCTGTCCGTTTCCACTCATAGAAGCAAAAGCAGCACTGGCAGAAATGGCCAGCGGCGATGAGTTGGTAATTGAGTTTGATTGCACCCAGGCAACTGAAGCAATCCCACAGTGGGCGGCAGAAGAAGGACATGCCATCACCGATTATCAGCAGATTGGCGATGCAGCGTGGAGCATCACCGTTCAAAAAGCCTGACTCAACATTGTCCTCCGCCGTACCAGCGGCGGAGGCTTCAAATTAGACGATCTCTTCCGCGTACTGCCAAAGCGCTTTTAACAGCGCCACTTTCTCTTTGTCATCGGCATATTGTTGTGCCAGCATCTGCAATTCATCTGCATAACCTTGTAAAAACTCGGGCGTGAAGACCTGGCGGCGGTGCTCCAGCCAGCGTTGCTGCTCGGCATAATCCAGCGTCCCCGGGAAGTTGCGCGCCCGATAATTGAACAACAGCTTTTCAATCCGTTTATCGACAAAAGTGATATCCAGTGCCGGTAAATTACGCGGCTCGGTTTCCAGCACAATTTTCATTGCTGCACGATCGGCGTCACTGAAAAAGCCGTTATAAAGCTGTGCATCCACGTTATCTGAAGGCGTAAACGGTTCGGCTTCCGCGAATATCGCCACCACTTTTTCGCGCACTTGCGGATTTTCACGCAGAATTTTCAGGTTATCGAGGCAATGCTGACGATTAATTCCCAGTCGGTCGGCATCTTCCGGGCGTAGCGTATTCGCCTGGGCCAGCACCGGACATTTATTGATATGCACCAGCTTAACCGGAACGGCGGCGTTATCGCCAAGATCGGTTTTTGCGGTATATAAACGCTCGCGTAATGTGTCGCTATCCAGTTCCAGTAATGGCGAAATGTCTCCTGCCAAATCCACCATAATTACGGCATTGCGATTTTCAGGATGCCACGCCAGCGGTGCCACCCAGCTGGTATTGCCGCGCCATGCTCCAAACATTCCGGAAACGTGCACCAGGGGTTTCATCTGCGGAACATCAATCAACGCCATCAGTTTGTGTTTATTACGATGGGTAAAGAGATAATCAAACAGGCGTGGCTGACGCGTTTTTACCAGCTTTGCCATCGCAATAGTGGCGTACACATCAGCCATCGCATCGTGGGCGTTGCTATGTTCAATACCATTCGCTTTGGTTAAATGCTCAAGGCGAAAGCTCGGTAGACCGTCATCATTTTCAGGCCAGTTTATTCCTTCCGGGCGCAGGGCATAACAGGCACGCATAACATCCAACAAATCCCAGCGCGAGTTATCATGCTGCCAGCTCCAGGCGTAAGGATCGTAGAAATTACGATAAAAAACGTTGCGTGTGACTTCGTCGTCGAAACGCACATTGTTGTAGCCCAGAATACAGGTCTTCGGTACGGTAAAAAGCGAGTGAATACGGGCGGCAAACGCGGCTTCGTTTTCTCCTTTCGCCCGTGCTTCCTGCGGGGTAATACCGGTAATTAATACTGCTCCAGGCTGGGGTAAATAGTCATCCGCGGGCTTGCAGTAAAAGACTTCGGGTTCGCCGATGACATTGAATTCGCTATCGGTGCGAATGGCTGCGAACTGTGCAGGGCGATCTAACGCGGGGTGCGTGCCAAAGGTTTCGTAATCGTGAAACAAAAAGGTAGATTGTTGCTTACCGTCATTCATCATTAGGTTAAATCCGTTATTTCTGCTGTCTGCCAGAGTATCAAATATCACCGTGCTAATCAGCTTTAGCGCCACAATTTGGCAGCGAGTGGCAACAGATCATGTCAGATAAAAATGAGAGGGTAGTCACATTTTCTTGCACTTTATTCCAGCCAGTTCATAAGTATTTCCGTAAAAAGAACAGCTATTTGAAACTCCTGAGGGTTTGCTGTTGAAACGCCGTCTTATTATTGCTGCTTCTTTGTTCGTTTTTAACTTATCGTCTGGTTTTGCGGCGGAAAACATTCCTTTTTCACCTCAGCCTCCAGAGATTCATGCCGGGTCCTGGGTATTGATGGATTACACCACCGGTCAGATCCTCACCGCGGGTAATGAGCATCAACAGCGCAATCCCGCCAGCCTGACAAAGCTGATGACGGGTTATGTCGTGGATCGCGCTATCGATAGTCATCGCATTACGCCAGACGATATTGTCACCGTGGGGCGCGATGCGTGGGCGAAAGATAATCCGGTGTTTGTCGGTTCTTCACTGATGTTTTTGAAAGAGGGCGATCGCGTATCGGTACGTGATTTAAGCCGTGGTTTAATTGTGGATTCCGGAAATGACGCTTGTGTTGCTCTGGCTGACTATATTGCCGGTGGGCAACGGCAGTTTGTTGAAATGATGAACAACTATGCCGAGAAGCTGCATCTCAAGGATACGCATTTTGAAACAGTGCATGGTCTGGATGCACCTGGCCAGCATAGCTCGGCTTATGATTTAGCTGTGCTTTCTCGCGCTATCATCCACGGCGAGCCCGAGTTTTATCATATGTACAGTGAGAAAAGTCTCACCTGGAACGGTATCACCCAGCAAAACCGTAACGGGTTGTTGTGGGATAAAACCATGAATGTTGACGGCCTGAAAACGGGTCATACTTCTGGTGCCGGGTTTAATCTCATTGCTTCGGCTGTAGATGGGCAGCGTCGTCTCATTGCAGTGGTAATGGGGGCTGACAGTGCAAAAGGTCGTGAGGAAGAGGCAAGAAAATTACTGCGTTGGGGGCAACAAAACTTTACTACGGTGCAAATTTTGCACCGTGGGAAAAAGGTCGGAACGGAACGCATCTGGTATGGCGATAAAGAAAATATCGACCTGGGAACGGAACAAGAGTTCTGGATGGTGCTACCGAAAGCCGAAATTCCACATATCAAAGCCAAATATACCCTTGATGGTAAAGAGCTCACCGCGCCAATTAGCGCCCATCAGCGGGTAGGGGAAATTGAACTTTACGACCGTGATAAACAGGTGGCGCACTGGCCGCTGGTTACCCTGGAATCTGTCGGGGAAGGCGGCATGTTTTCCCGCCTGAGTGATTATTTCCACCATAAGGCCTGACCTTTCTTTTGCAGCAGACTGGCAGGAGTGCGAGTCTGCTCGCATAATCAACACTCATTCCTTGTGGTTTTAATATTGCAACTATACTGTATATAAAAACAGTGTTAATGGAGGCGTCATGAACTACGAGATTAAGCAGGAAGAGAAACGTACCGTTGCAGGTTTCCATCTCGTTGGCCCGTGGGAACAGACGGTAAAGAAAGGCTTTGAGCAGTTGATGATGTGGGTAGATAACAAAAATATTGTGCCGAAGGAGTGGGTTGCTGTCTATTACGACAATCCAGATGAAACACCCGCCGAAAAATTACGCTGCGACACCGTTGTGACGGTGCCGGGTTACTTTACGCTCCCCGAAAACAGTGAGGGCGTTATTCTGACAGAAATTTTAGGTGGTCAGTATGCGGTTGCGGTGGCTCGTGTAGTCGGTGATGATTTTGCTAAACCCTGGTATCAGTTCTTTAATAGCCTCTTGCAGGACAGTGCTTATGAAATGTTACCAAAGCCCTGCTTCGAGGTTTATTTGAACAATGGCGCGGAAGATGGGTACTGGGATATCGAAATGTATGTTGCGGTGCAGCCAAAACATCACTAATTCATCTCAGGGCGGTGTGTTAACGCGATGACCACTCTTTTTTTTGAAAGCGAAAAGAGTAAGATGCGCCTTTCAATTTTTTCGCTCCTGCCGGGAAATTACACTGTTCCCGGTATGTCCGTCGGATAACTCAGAGGCGCGCCTTCTGGCCGACAGATGTGTTATGAGCGCTTTTAATCTTCATTACGGAGTTTCTGCGTGCGTGCCGATAAGTCATTAAGCCCGTTTGAAATCCGGGTATACCGCCATTACCGCATTGTGCATGGTACTCGGGTCGCGCTGGCATTCCTGCTCACTTTTCTCATTATCCGCCTGTTTACTATCCCGGAAAGCACCTGGCCGCTGGTCACCATGGTGGTGATTATGGGGCCAATCTCGTTCTGGGGTAACGTTGTCCCTCGCGCCTTTGAGCGTATTGGCGGTACGGTGTTGGGTTCGATTTTAGGTCTTATCGCTCTGCAACTGGAGTTAATCTCGTTACCGCTGATGTTAGTCTGGTGCGCGGCGGCCATGTTCCTTTGCGGTTGGCTGGCGCTGGGCAAGAAACCGTATCAAGGTTTATTGATTGGGGTGACGCTGGCAATTGTTGTTGGTTCCCCGACAGGTGAAATTGATACGGCGTTATGGCGAAGCGGCGATGTGATCCTCGGCTCTTTACTGGCAATGTTGTTTACCGGTATCTGGCCACAACGGGCGTTCATCCACTGGCGCATTCAACTGGCGAAAAGTCTGACCGAGTATAATCGGGTCTTGTATTATCCCTCCAGTGCAGAGAAAATCGGCCAGTTTTCTCTGCCTGCAGTCCGCATGCCGTATCGGGCCTTGG
>ENA-UEOW01000011-UEOW01000011.1-human-gut-metagenome-genome-assembly--contig:-NODE-11-length-130499-cov-5.361733_pt1 | contig 130499 bp, 113 predicted proteins | sample MGYA00242894_ERZ507904 | MGnify/ENA primary metagenome ERZ507904 (study PRJEB26167, sample SAMN06115426) | human gut metagenome | host: Homo sapiens | place: China:Chongqing | collected 2015-04-10... | reverse complement strand
CAACATAGCACGCTATACCGCTGGCATGCCCCTATTGCCTTCGGCACTTCCCCCGAAGGGGGAAGCAAGACGTTACGCAGCTAACGATTTCCTTAACTTAATAGCATTACCCATGGAAGGGGGATGCCTGAAGGGCAGGGGCGGGCCAGTCAAAAATGATGAGAAGCCGGACAACCTGATTCCTGTCCTCCGAGGATCAACCAAATCCCTAGCTACTACATATTCAAAGGAGTAAGAACAATGGCAGCAATTACTGATCTGCACGCAAGAGAAATTTTGGATTCCCGTGGAAACCCGACTGTCGAAGTCGATATGCAGCTCGAAGACGGCACCTTTGCCAGAGCCGCTGTGCCGTCTGGTGCATCCACCGGCATGTTCGAAGCCACCGAACTTCGTGACGGTGATAAGGACCGTTATGACGGCAAAGGCGTGCTGCAGGCAGTGAATAACGTCAATGGCGAAATCGCTGATGCGGTCCTTGGCTGGGATGCCAGCGACCAGAGAGGCCTTGACCACATCCTGATCAATCTCGACGGCACCGAAAATAAGAGCCGTCTTGGCGCAAATGCGATTCTCGGCGTCTCCCTCGCTGCCGCGCATGCAGCAGCCCAGTCTGCTGGTCTTCCGCTCTACCAGTACCTCGGCGGCGTGAACGCACACAATCTGCCGGTACCAATGATGAACATCATGAATGGCGGCGCACATGCAGACAACAACGTCGATATCCAGGAAAGCATGATCATGCCGGTCGGCGCACAGAATTTCAGAGAAGCTCTCCGCATGTGTGCGGAAGTCTACCATGCCCTGAAAAATGTACTGAAAGCCAAGGGACTTTCCACTGCGATCGGTGATGAAGGCGGCTTTGCACCGGACCTTCCGTCCAATGAAGCTGCGATGGAAGTCATTTGCGAAGCCATCGAAAAAGCCGGCTACACCGCAGGCAAGGACATCGTCCTTTCCACCGATGTCGCAGCTTCCGAACTTTTAGGAGATGACGGCCTCTACCACCTCACTGGGGATCACGCAGCCAAGACCGCAGAGGAAATGATCGACTTTTATGAACACCTGATCGACCAGTACCCGATCATCTCCATTGAAGACGGGCTCGGAGAAGAAGACTGGGAAGGCTGGAAGAAACTGACCGACCGCCTCGGTAGCAAAGTCCAGCTCGTCGGCGATGATCTCTTTGTCACCAATACCAAACGCCTTTCCAAGGGCATTCACATGGGTGTAGCGAATTCCATTCTGATCAAGCTGAACCAGATCGGCACCCTGACAGAAACCTTCGAAGCGGTACAGATGGCACAGCGCGCAGGCTATACCGCTGTCATTTCCCACCGCTCTGGTGAAACTGCAGATACCACCATCGCAGACATTGCCGTCGCTCTGAACGCAGGTCAGATCAAGACCGGCGCTCCGGCAAGAAGCGAACGTGTAGCTAAGTACAACCAGCTCCTCCGTATCGAAGAAGATCTGGATGCAGATTCCAGCTACGGCAATGGCAGCCTCACTCATAAAATGAGACGCTTTCATTGATAAAAGCTGAGTAAGAAGGGCCATGACATCTTGTCATGGTCCTTTTTGTTTGACGTTTAGGGCTAAGCAGGTTCTCATGGATCCACGTGGGCAGCAAAAAATGAAGTGCCGATAGACTTTTTCGCTCTTAGCATCCGGAGCCAAGTTATGACGGAACGGGAAGCAGGCCATCTGCACTGTTTCAGAAAACAGATATGTCCCATTGCAAAGCACGGATCCCTGTTTTTCCCTTGCGATGCACCTTCTGTTTTGCTACAATAAAACCTACAGGTTTTCGATAAAAAGCCTGTTATCTATCTGAAAAAACAGGGGGAACGGATACGCCGCTCCCGTCGCTTGATATGAAATGGGATTTCAATAGGAGGAAACTATGGCAGAATTTACCGCCGTTATTTTAGCTGCCGGACAGGGCACACGCATGAAGTCTGAATTTCCAAAGGTGCTGCACCGCGTATGCGGAGTACCGATGGTCGAGCAGGTCATCCGCCTCGTGCGAGAAGCGGGCTCGGATCATCAGGTCGTGATCACCGGATTCAAGGAACATCTGGTAAGAGAATATCTTGGAAATCAAGAGGTGTCCTTTGTCCATCAGGAGGAGCAGCTTGGGACCGGCCACGCTGTCATGCAGGCGGTGCCGGAATTTGAAAAAGAGAGAGACAGCTATGTGCTGGTCATCTGCGGGGATACGCCGCTGCTGCGCGCGGAGACGATCGCGCATCTGGCAAAGACCTGCAGGGAGGAGGGGGCGGCTGCTTCGGTGCTGACCGCGATCCTCGATGATCCTTTCGGCTATGGCCGTGTGCTCCGGGATGAAGCGGGACACATGACATGCATTGTGGAACAGAAGGATGGCACGCCGGAACAGCTCGCCGTCCATGAGATCAATACAGGCACGTATGTCTTCCAGGTGGGCGCCCTGCTCGATGCACTTGAAAAGATCGACAACAAAAATGCGCAGGGTGAGTACTATCTGACGGATGTTTTCGGGATCATGATCAAAGAAGGTCTCAAGGTCGTTCCGGTCGCGGCGGACGATGCCGATGAGACGATGGGGGTGAATTCCCGCATCCAGCTCGCAGCCGCTGATCGCATCCTGCGCCTTCGCAAAGCAGAAGAGCTTATGGCTTCCGGCGTCAGCATCATCGATCCGGAACATACCTATATCGAGCAGGATGTTAAAGTCGGCTGCGATACCGTGTTGCTGCCGGGGACTATGCTTCAGGGGAAGACAGTCATCGGCAAGCACTGCGAGATCGGACCGGATACCCAGCTGACCGATGTACACTGCGGTGATTTCACGCATCTAAACCGCGTGTACGGTCATGAATGCAGCATTGGCAGCTATGACGAGATCGGGCCTTTTGTCCATCTCCGCCCGAATACGGTACTGCATGACCATGTGAAGATCGGTAATTTCGTTGAAGTCAAGAATTCCAATGTGGGTGATGGCACGAAGCTGCCGCATCTCATCTACTGCGGCGATTCGGATTTGGGCAAGAATGTCAATTTCGGATGTGGTACAGTGACTGTCAATTTTGACGGGAAGGACAAGCATCGCTGCACCATTGATGACCACGCCTTCATCGGATGCAATACAAATCTGGTCGCTCCGGTCCATATCGGAGAGAGGGCCTTCACTGCCGCCGGCTCCACCATCACAAAGGATGTCCCGGCAAAGGCGCTCTCCATTGCAAGGGCAAAGCAGAGAAATATCGAAGGCTGGGTCGACGAGAATACGTATAAAGATTAACGGATCCCGGGTTTTACCGGTTCTGCGGTCAAAGGGAAACTATATGACGCCCTTTAGGTTTTCGCTGCATCAAATGGCTTGATTTCTTTTCATCAAAATCTTGCGGCGTTTTCGATTTTCGTCCTGCGATCCTGTGGAGCCTTTGGCCCGTTGCACTGGCGATTTTCAGGCGATCATCAAACTTTTTTTGGCATTTTTGCAAAGGATTGGTATAATATAGAGGCAGTATGCCTGCCGGGGCAAAAGGGAGTGACGCTCCGGCGGCAGAAAATACATTTTACAACTTTCAAAGAAATGAAAGGAAAGGGAGAGGCAGCAAAATGGACATGGAAGACACTTCTAAATTGAAGATTTTTACAGGGAATTCTCACCCCGCACTGGCAAAGGAAATTTCCGACTACATCGGAGTTCCGCTTGGAAAAGCCATCTGCGGCAAATTCAACAATGGTGAAATTCAGGTGATGATCAATGAAAGTGTCCGCGGCAAAGACTGCTTCATCATTCAGCCGACCGGCGCACCGGTCAATGACAATCTGATGGAAATGCTCATCATGATTGACGCACTGAAGAGAGCATCTGCCCGTCATATCACCTGTGTAGTACCTTACTATGGTTATGCACGTCAGGACCGCAAGACTCGCGGCCGTGAACCTATTTCCTCCAAGCTGGTCGCTGACCTGATGTCGGCAGCCGGTGCGACCCGTGTAGTGACCATGGATCTGCACGCAGGACAGATTCAGGGATTCTTCAATGTCCCTGTAGACCACCTCATGTCTGCATCTCTGCTCGCAGACTATGTAAAATCCAAGAATCTGGAAAACCTCACCATCGTTTCTCCGGACCTCGGCGGCGTTACCCGTGCAAGAGAGCTGGCTGACCGTGTCGGTGCTCCGATCGCCATCATTGAAAAACGTCGTCCGGAACCGGGCGTAGCCAAGGTCATGAACATTATCGGTGATGTGAAGGACAGAAACTGCTTCGTCGTCGATGATATCGTAGATACCGCAGGCTCTCTCTGTGAAGGTGCCAAAGCCCTTGCAGAAGCCGGTGCAAGAGATGTCTATGCAGCCGTATGCCATCCGGTACTGACAGATCCGGCTACGGAAAGAATCAGCAAATCCAATATCAAGGAACTCATCGTCACCAATTCTCTGCCTGTTGAAAAAGAAAAAGTGGAAGGTCTTGGCAGCAAGCTGACCCAGCTCTCCATCGCTCCGCTCCTTGGCGAAGCTATCCTTCGTATTTTCCACGACGCTTCTGTCAGCTCCCTCTTTGATAAATAATGAAGATCATTGCAGGCCTGGGAAATCCTGGAAAGGAATATGAGCACACGCGGCATAACATGGGTTTCGATGTGATCGACATTCTGGCGGATCGCTGGAAGGTCGCCAGCTGGAAGAAGGACATGAAAGCCGACATTGCCACCGTCATCGTGGGCGGAGAGAAGGTTCTTCTTGTGAAGCCGCTGACGTATATGAACCTTTCCGGCGAAGCGGTCAGTGCGATCGCCAAGTACTACAAGGTGGATCTGGATGATATTTTCATCATCTGCGATGACCTTGACCTGCCGCCGGGAAAGACGCGCATCCGTAAGAAGGGATCGGCAGGCGGGCATAATGGGATCAAGTCCCTCATAGCTTGTCTCGGGAGTGAGGCATTCAATCGCTTCCGCATCGGTGTAGGTCATCCGAAGGACGGGCATACCGTCATCGAGCATGTCCTGCAGCGCCCTTACGGGGAGGATATCGAGCTTATCGAGGCGGCGAAGATTCATACCGCTGACTCCATCGAGGATGCCTTGGCGCACGGTGTCGATCACGCGATGAATGCGTTCAACCCCAAAAAGAAGAAATAGGAATAGCGAATGAAAAGCAACAGCTGTGGGCTGTTGCTTTTTTCGCGAGGAAATGGGAAAATAGGGAATAGGTTTAGCCCTTGGGGCGTGCCATCCCTTGATTGCGGGTGAAAGCTCCGCTCGAATGAGAAATTAGAGATGGTGGGGCGGTGAATAACAATCAGAGACGCCGCGGAGTATAAATAATGGCGATGGACGATGGTGGTATTTAGTCACCAGGCACTCCTAATCCAGATTCCCGATTACTATAAACCAAATAATAAAGGATATCACTATGACACATGGTACATTGATTGTATTAGAAGGCATTGACGGCAGCGGGAAGGCGACCCAGTCTGCCCTTTTGGAAAAGAAACTGAGAGAGGGCGGGAAGGATGTCATGCACATTTCCTTTCCTGACTACGAGAGCGACTCATCCGCTCTCGTGAAAATGTATCTCAAAGGTGACTTTGGGGCGGATCCCGGCGATGTGAATCCATATGCCGCTTCTCTTTTCTACGCGGTCGATCGTTTCGCCTCATATCGCATGAAGTGGAAGGATTTCTATGAGAAAGGCGGCATCATTATTGCCGATCGCTACACCACAAGCAATATGGTCCATCAGATGACAAAGTATGATGACGAGGAAGAGCGGACGCAGTTTCTTTCTTGGCTGGAAAAGACCGAGTACGAAGAGCTGGAGCTGCCGCGCCCGGATCTAGTCATCCTTTTAGATATTCCTCTTAGTATGTCTGAAGCGCTGGTAAAAGTCAGGGCTGCCGAGGGCGGTTCGATGGATATCCATGAGCAGCATTTGGACTACCTCAGGAAGTGTCATGATGCCTATCAGGCGCTGGTACGCTTTTACGGCTGGGAGCGGATCCCGTGTTCCAGAGAGGGTGTGCTTCGAAGTGTCACGGATATCGGGCGCGATGTGGATGCAGCGGTAGAAAAGGTCATGAAAAACAGGAAATAGGAAATGAAAGATCGACGGCTCAGGAAAGACGGATACTGTGATGCATCAGTTTTTCCCGGACCGTTTTTTTAGGGAGTGAAAATGGATCACGACGGAATCGGCGTTTCCCAAACCTCCCGTTTATGTTAAAATAGAACCGTTATCAGGATACCCCGTATGGTATCCGGGAGGTGCGTATGTTAATTCAATGGTTTCCCGGTCATATGACCAAGACGAAGCGTATGATCGAAAGTCACCTAAAGGCAGTGGATGTCGTAGCTGAACTCTTGGACGCCCGGATTCCGATGTCGAGTGCGAACCCCATGGTGGAAGAGCTGGTGCAGGGCAAGCCTCGGATCGTCATACTGAATAAAGCGGATCTGGCGGATCCGAAGGCGACGGATCGCTGGATCTCTTATTATCAGAAGAAAAATATACCAGTCGTCCCCATGAGCGTCGGGAACAGTAAAAATAAGAAAAAGCTGCTGTCTCTGATCCGGGAGACTGCAGAGCCGATGCTGGCGAAGTGGCGAAAACGAGGCATCAAGAGCCGCTCGGTGCGTCTCATGATCCTCGGTATCCCGAACGTGGGTAAATCTACGCTGATCAATTTTATTGCTGGAACGGCAGCGACACGCACGGCAAATACTCCGGGGCATACCCGGGGTAAACAGTGGGTGCGCCTCTCTGAAGGGCTTGATCTGCTGGATACACCGGGGGTACTTTGGCCGAAATTTGATGATCAGGTCGCAGCGCTCAGGCTGGCGGCAACAGGTGCGATCGCAGGCGATGTATTCAATGCCGATGAAGTCGTCCCGGAGCTGCTCGCTTCTCTGGCTGAAACGGCACCTTGGGTTTTGCAGGAAAAGTACAATATCGAAGATGTCTATCAGGATCCGCAGCTGCTTCTGGAGGCGGCCGGAAGGAGAAGAGGCTGCCTTCTTCCCGGCGGGGCCATCGACTATGATCGCGCAGAAATGGTGGTCCTCCGTGATTTCCGAAGCGGGAAGCTCGGGAAGCTGACGCTGGATCCGCTTCCGGAAAAATAATGGAAGGAAGAAGGCTCCGATGATTCACTGCGGTTTCTATTTTGGGAAAAATGTGTTTTTATCAATGAAAAATTCCACGGCGATGTATTCTTATTTTTGCGCTGCACTTTTCCCGCAGAACCTGTAGGATCTTCTGGACCAGCCAGTCCATTTTTGCGGCTGTTTTCTCTATCGTAGTACAAAATCATGTGAGGCACTATGACCATTTCTGAAATCCGTACCATCCTTTCGCAGGACGATGTCGAAGAAGAGCTTTTGCAGGAGATACTTTCGGATGAGAGGAAGGGCGTGAAGACCCTTGTAGGCTCCTATATGAAGCGTCTCGAGCGAAAGAGCAGGGAGCGTCTCCGCGTGGAGTCCATGTATGACGTGGAGAGCCGTTTCTATCAGGAGGGACTCACACATATCGTCGGGATCGATGAAGTGGGACGGGGACCGCTTGCCGGACCGGTAACGGTCGCGGCAGTCATTCTTCCCCCGCACTGGTTCTGTGCGGGGCTCAATGACTCGAAGAAGGTCACACCGAAACACCGCGAAGAGATCGCAGCGAAGATTTATGAGAGCGCATTGGATGTCTCTGTTGTCAGCCTTTCGCCGGAAGAGATCGATGCTATAAATATCTATGAGGCGACGATGATGGCGATGTATCAGGCGGTGAAGAATCTGACCGTCTCGCCGGAGGCGGTCATCATCGATGCGATGCCGCTTCATTTCAACTGTCCGACCGAGTCCTTGATCCACGGAGATGCGAAGAGTGCCTCTGTTGCGGCAGCTTCCATCGTGGCAAAGGTGTATCGTGATCATCTGATGGATGAGTATGACAGGCAGTATCCTGGCTATGGATTTGCCCAAAATAAGGGCTATGGCACTGCCGAGCATATCGCGGCGCTGAAGACACTGGGCATCACGCCGATTCACCGAAAGAGCTTTGAGCCGGTAAAGAGCATGGTGCTTGGAAAGTGAGAAGGCTTTGAGACGTCAGATGAGAGGCGAATAGACATTAGACGGATAGACTGTCATATCGCCATCCGGTGACTAAAGATAGTGGCCGCCAGTTACGTACAATATATGAGGTATATCAAATGAAACAATGTATGGATGAAGAAAATCTGCATCGCCGTCTTCGAAAAATCATCGGTCAGGTGCAGGCGATTGATCGTATGATCGAAGAAGACATTCCGTGTGAGGATGTCATCACTCAGGTGAATGCGGCAAAGTCTGCTCTGCACAAGGTGGGACAGATCATTCTCGAAGGTCATCTTCAGCACTGCGTCCGAGATGGTATCGAGCATGGTGATGCCGATGAGACGATCGCTCGCTTTGCCAAAGCAGTAGAACGGTTCTCTAATATTGTATAATCAGAGATAAATTCAGGATAAATATATTATAATAAAGCACAATAAAACAAGCCCTATATTCTAATGGGCTTGTTTTATTGTGACGGCTATCTTTTTGATGTATAATTTAAAATACTGGTATTTGGTCATTTGCCATCATTTTTTTATGAATCAGGGCAAACGAGATCCAGAGTTTATTAATTATTGTGAGGAGATTTTTTTGTATCCTGTGAATCTCAAAGCGGCAGGCCTTCGTGCGCTGGTCATCGGCGGCGGCCATGTGGCTCTTAGAAAGGTGAAAAAGTTAATAGCAGAGGGAGCAGACGTGACGATCCTTGCGCCGGAAGTCGTTTCTGACATCGAGGCGCTTTCCGAGGCAAAAAAGGTGCACTGGGAAAAGCACCTTTTTCGTGGTGACGATCTCTCTTCCTATGGACTGATAGTGACAGCCTGTGGTGTGAGGAAAGTGGCAGAAGCGGTGCAGCAGGCATCGAAGGAGAGCCATTTCCTTTATAATGCTGCAGATTTTCCTTCGCTGGGGAATTGCTCACTGCCGGCTGCTTTTGATGCAGGGGGGATCCAGATCACCGTTTCTACGAATGGCCGATCGCCTGCGATGGCGCGGTATATGAAAGAGTGGCTTTCTCTGAAAATACCCGAAAGCTTTGGCCTGTGGCTGGACCGGGTGGGAAAGATGAGAGTGGAAATGAAAGAAAGGATCAGCACCAGCGAGGCCAGAGAAGCCTTCTGGAGAGCTGTTTTTACTGAAGATATCATGCATCTGGTGATGCAGGGAAAATTAGACGAAGCAGAGGAGTGTGTACGTCATGCAGTTGGTCGTTTTGGGGCTGAATCATAAGACAGTCCCGGTAGATATTCGTGAGCAGTTTGCGATTTCGCCAGACAGTGCGAGAAGCGGGCTGATTCATCTGGATGAACAGGAAGGGATCGAGGAAGCCGTCGTGCTTTCCACCTGTAACCGCACTGAGATCTATGCGGTACTCAAGGATGAGACAGCGAAGGAAATACTGTACGATTTCTTTTTAGCCCTTTCCGGAAACAGCGAGGCGAAGGATGAGTATTTCTTCTATTTTGAAGGGGAAGCCTGCATCCGACATCTTTTCGAAGTGGTCTCAGGTCTGGACTCCATGGTCATCGGAGAGAGCCAGATCCTGAATCAGATCAAGACAGCGTACACGATGGCGCTTGAAGAAAAAGCGACCCGCACCATCCTGAATACTCTCTTTCACCGTGCCATCCGTACGGGCAAGCGTGTGCGGACGGAGACGCAGATTTCCTACAGTGCGGTATCTGTCAGCTATGCAGCGGTGAAACTCGCGGAGAAGATCCTGGGCGGCTTGGACGATCGTACTGCCATGGTCTTCGGGGCAGGTGAGGCGGCTGAGCTGCTGGTGAAGAATCTGCAGGGCAAAGGTCTCAAAAAGGTCATCGTGACAAACCGTCACATCGAGAAAGCAGAAGAACTCGCAAAGAAGATCGACGGCGAGACGGTCCCGTTCAAAGGAGCACTCCAACATGCTGAAGATGTCGATATCATCGTGACAGCGACCGGAGCTTCTCAGTACATCGTAAAAGCATGGGATGTCAGAAACCTCATGATGAAGAGAAAGACACGCCCGCTGGTTGCCATCGATATCGCAGTGCCGTGCGACATCGAGCCGTTGGTCGGTGATATCCGCCATGTGACGCTTTACAATATCGATGATCTGCAGGATATAGTCGAGAGCAATATCCGTTTCCGCGAAGGGGAGGCGGAGCGTGCGAAGAGCATCATCGAGGAAGAGATAGAGTCCATTGAGGACCGCTTCACGTATCTGTCTACACGTCCGGTTATGGTGTCTCTTTCGGATAAGGCCGAGGAGATCCGTCAGCGCGAGCTGCGTCATATTTTTGCTAAGATCGATGGACTGACAGAGGAGGATAAACGTGTCCTGCAGTACATGACCCGCATGATCGTCCGCAAGATCCTTCGAGAACCGATGATGCATCTCAATGAACACGCGGGAACCAAGTGGGAAAATGCGGATAAGTCAGCCGTGACCCGTCTCTTCAAGCTGGATGTCAGAAAGGGGCAGGCACTTGAAAAATAAAATCACCATCGCGACCAGAGAAAGCCTTCTGGCTCTCTGGCAGGCGAAATACGTTGCTCATGCTTTGGAAGAAGCACATCCGGGGCTCACTGTCGAGCTCTTCCCCGTCACCACAAAAGGAGACCAGATCCTCGATCGTCCGCTGGTTGAAATCGGAGGGAAGGGACTTTTCATCAAAGAACTTGAGGTCATCCTGCTCGAAGGAAAGGCGGATATCGCCGTCCACTCTTTGAAGGATATGACAGCGGAATGTCCGAAAGGGCTCACCATCGCCGCGGTCACGAAGAGAGAAGACCCCAGAGATGCCTTCGTGTCGAATAAATACCGGTCGCTGGACGAGCTTCCGCTTCATGCGAAGGTGGGGACATCGAGTCTCCGACGCCAGGCGCAGCTTCTGCACCTGCGCCCAGATCTGGAAATCAGATCCCTGCGCGGCAATGTGCAGACCCGTCTCCGGCATCTGGATGAAGGTGACTTTGACGCTATCATTCTTGCGGCAGCAGGGCTCAAACGTCTCGGCCTTGCTGAGCGCATCTGCTCTTTCATTGATACAGAGACAAGCATCCCGGCTGCAGGGCAGGGTGTCATGGCGGTCGAAGCCAGATCAGATGACAAGGAAACACTGGATCTGATCTCCTTCCTGCATGACAGCGATGTGGCTTCCTGTATCACCACGGAGCGTGCGTTCCTTGCTAAAGTCGGCGGGGACTGCAAGGTACCGGCTGGTATCTATGCGACAGCGAAAGATGGCGGCATTGAGGCCCATGCCTTTATCGCTTCCACCGATGGAAAGAAACTCTATCGCAGCGAGAGATCGGCTGCTGTTTCTGAAGCCGTATCTGTCGGGAAGGCTCTGGCGGCAGAGCTTTTGGATGCCGGCGGAAGAGAAGTGCTTGAAGAAATGCAGAAAATTTAAAAACAGGTGTAAGATCCGAGGGGCCTAATTGTGGTATTTCAGTCACCCGTTACGTCTGACCCCTCATCCTACCAAGAACTACCCACTAACGAACATGAGGAGATTTCTATGAAAAAAGGGAAAGTATATTTGATCGGAGCTGGTCCGGGAGATCCGGAACTTTTGACACTGAAGGGCAAGCGTTGCCTGGAAGAAGCCGATGTTATCGTCGGCGACTATCTGGCAGATCCGCGTCTTTTGAGATATGCGAAGCCCGGCTACGAATATATTTATGTCGGGAAAAAAGCAGGCTGTCACACCATGAAGCAGCATGAGATCAGCGAGCTTCTGGCCGAAAAAGGCGAGGCTGGGAAGATCGTTGCCCGCCTCAAAGGCGGTGACCCCTTCGTCTTCGGACGCGGCGGGGAAGAGATCGAGGTACTCCGCGCACATGGCGTTCCTTTCGAAGAAGTACCCGGCATCACGAGCGCCATCGCGGCGCCGGCCTATGCGGGCATTCCGGTCACACATCGCGGTGTGGCAGCATCCTTCGCCGTCATTACCGGACATGAAGACCCGACGAAAGACCAGTCTTCCATTCACTGGGACAAGCTGGCAGGCGGTGTCGATACTCTGATCTTCCTGATGGGCGTCGGCCATACTGCGATGATTGCCTCCCAGCTGATGAAGTACGGACGCGCGGGTGAGACACCGGCAGCATTTGTACGCTGGGGGACGCGCCCGTATCAGGAGACCTATACCACGACACTTGAAAAAGCGGCAGAAGATGTGAAGAAGCTCGGGATCAAGCCGCCGGCTGTCTTCGTCGTCGGGAATGTGGTAAACCTGCGAAGCACCATGGACTGGTTTGACAATCGTCCGCTCTTCGGAAAACGCATCGTCGTGACCCGTTCCCGCAGTCAGGCGTCGAAGCTCGTGCATGTACTCGATGCCAAAGGCGCTCTCTGCGAAGAGATCCCTACGATCTCCATCTCCGCTCCGTCAGATGACTATGCTGGTCTTGACAAAGGCATTGCAGAGATCTCCTCCTTCCAGTGGATCGTTTTCACCAGTCAGAATGGGGTAAACTGTTTCTTCGACCGTCTCTTCCGGCAGGGCAAAGACGTCCGTGCGCTGGGACACGTAAAGATCGCAGCCATCGGACCTGTCACGGCGAAAGAGCTTAGAAAATACGGTCTTTCCTGTGACTGCGTGCCGGAAAAATACAAGGCGGAAGATCTCCTGGCAGAAATGAAAAAGCACGTGCAGAAAGGCGATCGCATCTTCCTTCCTCGTGCAAAGGAAGCGAGAAATATCCTCCCTGAAGGAATCAATGCGATGGGCGCACATTGCGTCGTCGCTGAAGCATACATGACCACGCCGGATCTGGAGTACAAGGATCAGCTGATTTCTCTTCTGACACATCATGAAGTCGATATCATCACTTTCACAAGCTCATCGACCGTTCACAATCTCATGAAGCTGCTGGATGGGAAGAAGGAGCTCTTGGAAGGCGTCGCGCTCGCCTGCATCGGACCGATCACCGCAGACACCTGCCTCAGCTACGGCTTTGCACCGCATATCGTTTCTGATGTCTATACTATCGATGGACTGGTGGAAGCGATCGAGAAGAATCCGGGAAAATACTGATGGAATCGCTATCAGATAGAATCAGCAATTCCTCTTATTCCCTATCCAAGCAGAGCTTCAAACAGAATCAAAGGGGCTCTCCCGATAACCTTGCACCCTGCGTATCATTTTCGCCTGTGGAAGCAGACGGTATATCACTTATTCAAAGGAGTCTGACAATCATGAAACTCAATACTCTTCGCCCTCGTCGTTTAAGAAGAACAGCTGCCATTCGCAGCATGGTCAGAGAGAACTCTCTGGAACTGAATGATTTCGTCTACCCGATCTTTGTCGTACCAGGAACGAATGTGAGGGAAGAAATCCCGAGTATGCCGGGACAGTACCATCTCTCCGTCGACAATGCGGTCAAGATGGCAGAAGAAGTATACAAGCTCGGTATCCCAGCGGTAGAGATCTTTGGTTTGCCGGAATACAAAGATGACAAGGGATCCTCCGCCTGGGATATGACGAGCCCCGTGCAGCGTGCCATTCGTGCCATCAAAGAAGCCGTACCGGATCTGGTCATCGTGGGGGATGTCTGCCTTTGCCAGTATACGACAAGCGGGCACTGCGGGCAGCTGAAAGGCCATGAAGTCGATAACGACCCGACACTGGAGCTTCTGGCGAAAGTCGCACTTTCTCAGGCAGAATGCGGCGCCGACATCATCGCACCGTCCGATATGATGGACGGCCGTATCGCAAAGATCCGTGAGACACTCGATGCGAATGACCTCGCGCAGGTATCCATCATGTCGTATGCCGTGAAATATGCATCCGGCTACTATGGTCCATTCCGCGATGCGGCTGACTCTGCACCGCAGTTTGGCGACAGAAGAGGATACCAGATGGATCCGGCAAACAGCCGCGAAGCGATGAAGGAAGTGGATCTCGACATGGAAGAGGGCGCTGACATCATCATGGTGAAGCCGGCTCTCGCTTACCTCGATATTGTCCGTCAGGTGCGCGACCGCATTGATCGTCCGGTGGCCTGCTACAATGTATCCGGTGAATACGCCATGGTCAAAGCGGCTGCTGCCAAGGGCTGGATCGATGAAAAGAGGATCGTTATGGAGTCCCTGCTCTCGATGAAACGCGCCGGCAGCGATATCATCATTTCCTATCATGCGCCTGATGTAGCGAAATGGATGAAGGAGGAAGCAGGGAAATGATCGATCTCACGAAATCCAAAGCTGCGTTTGAAGAAGCGCGGAAATTCATGCCCGGCGGGGTCAATAGTCCTGTCCGTTCCTACCCGCACATGGGCTGCCCGCCGCCCTTCATTGCGTCGGCGAAAGGTTCTCATATCACAGATATCGATGGAAATACCTATATCGATTACGTCGGCTCCTGGGGACCGATGGTCCTCGGACACGCACATCCAGCTGTCATTGCTGCCATTCAGAAAGCAGCTGAGCGAAGCACCTCTTATGGTGCGCCGACACCGATGGAGACAGAAATCGCTGAGCTGATTCACGAAGTCTATCCTTCCATCGAAAAACTCCGTATGGTGAACTCCGGCACTGAAGCGACGATGAGCGCACTTCGTGCAGCGAGAGGCTATACCGGCCGTGATAAGATCTTGAAATTTGAAGGCTGCTACCATGGACACGGCGACAGCCTTCTCGTCAAGGCGGGTTCCGGCGCAGCGACCTTTGGCAGTCCGGACAGTGCGGGTGTCACGAAAGGCACCGCAAAGGATACCCTCGTTTCCCCTTATAATGACATCGATGCGTTCAAAAAGCTGATGGATGAAGAGGGGGATGAGATCGCTGCTGTCATTGTTGAGCCGGTCGCAGGCAATATGTGCTGCGTGCCTCCGGTCAAGGGTTTCCTTGAAACGCTCCGAGCAGAGACTGAAAAGCATGGCACTGTCCTCATTTTTGATGAAGTCATGTGTGGCTTCCGTACCTCTTTCCACGGGGCGCAGGCGCGCTACCATATCAGCCCGGATATGACCTGCCTCGGCAAGATCATCGGCGGCGGCCTCCCGGCAGCGGCTTACGGCGGAAAGAGAGAGATCATGAACTGCATTGCTCCGGATGGCTCTGTCTATCAGGCAGGCACCCTTTCCGGAAATCCGCTCGCTGTTACAGCCGGGATCGAAACGCTGAAGCAGATGATGGCGATCCCGCATTTTGATGAGATCCTTGAAAAGAAAACCGCCTCTCTGCTTGAGGGCTGGAAAGAGGCGGCTGACAAAGCGGGCGTCCCGCTCATCTGCCACCAGTCCGGCTCCATGTTTGGCATTTTCTTCTCTGAAAAAGAAGTACTGAACTACCCAGATGCCTGTGAGGCGAATGCTTCGCAGTTCAAAGCCTGGTTCCTCTCTATGCTCGATCAGCATATTTATCTGGCTCCGTCTCCTTTCGAGACACTCTTCATGTCCTATTCTCATAGCGACGAAGATATCGAAAAGACAATTAAGGCTGCCAAAACAGCTATGGAAGCAGCAGCCAAAGCGTAGAGCCGCTGGCTCCGATCTTTTTACATACCGTCCTGCCTTTTATACGGCAGGGCGGTTTTTGTATGCGCCCAGTCGCCCTGCTGCCATCAGAAATGGGAACCATGGACATTTTGACATACGATCCGCATTTCTTTTGATGGCATGGAGGTGGCTCCCCCATGCTCCTTGCGCATAGGTATGGATAAAAGACAGGTATTTGCGATGAAGAGCGATTCTCTTTATACTAAAGTAAAAACAGGGAAACACGGATACCTGAAGGAAGGAACTATAAAACTATGACATACCGGAAAACATGCTTTGGAGCAGCACTCGCGCTTTTGGCGCTGGCAGTCTCTGCCTGCGGTGGAAGCACGGGAAAGGGAGGCTCTTCCCCTTTTTCTTCGGTGATTCAGACGATGCAGCCGCAGGCTTTGCGCCAGATCGTAGCAGCGGATAATGCCAAAGAGCGCACGATCATGTGGCAGCTCAAGACAGAGAAAGACTGCACGCTGGAGTATCGCATGAAAGAGAGCGATAGGATCTCCTCTGAGAAAGCCACGTCGAAATCATACAAAGGGAATAACGGTGTATCGGATAGCTATCTCTACACGGCGCGTCTCACGAATCTCACTAGGGGCACAGACTACGAATATCGCACGCGCACAGGGGACACGGTCAGTGAGTGGTATCCGCTGAAGACCGACGACGGCAAATCTTTCAAGGCAGTCGTTGTCTCTGATTCACAGAGCTCGGACTATGCGGACTGGGAGAAGTTGTTCAAAGGCGCGATGGCACGGAACAAGGATGCGGATTTCTTCGTCGATCTTGGGGACATTGTAGACAATGGCGAGGATGAGTACCAGTGGCAGACCTGGCTGAAATCGGTTGAGCCCACCATTTCGGATATTCCGCTTGTGCCGGCGCTCGGAAATCACGAGGCGTACACGCTCGACTGGAAGATGATGCTCCCGGAGCGCTATACATCACATTTCAACGTGCCTCAGAATGGAGACAGCACTCTCCCGAACCACTACTACTCTTTCGACTGGGGCGATGTTCATTTCACGGTACTCGATACATCGCTCTATGAAGAAAAGGAATGGATACCGGATCTCTACGAAAAAGAAAAGGTCTGGGCGAAAAAGGATATCCTGCAATCTAAAAAGAAATGGAAAGTGGTCCTGATGCACAAGGATCCTTTCCAGTACAGCTTCGCCGATCCCTCGCGGCCGGCCCGTCAAGAGGGCTTCTCTGAAGAAGGGAAGACCTTCATGCCGATCTTCGATGAGACAGGCGTGGATCTGGTACTCTCCGCCCATCTTCATACCTATCGTGATCGCGGTCATGTATATGTTTTTAAGAGAAATCCAGAGGGGCCGGCGTATGTGATCCTTGGACTTTCCGGTAATGTTCGTTATCCGGGACTTTGGAAAGAGCATGTTCTCGATGAATACACGGCGCCGCAGCCGGAAACAGACAATTATGTGGTACTTGAGGCCAGCGAGGATGCGCTCATACTGACAGGCTACCTCCCTGATGGCAGTGAGCTCCATCGGACGGAAGTCAGAAAAAGTGAATAAAGAAGCGCGGATGACATAGGAAAAGGGTGTCATCCGCGTTTCTTTATGGCGGTCAAAGGGGAGATCCTTGTCGTTAGTCCATCGCTCCTCCTATATGTTACAATAGAGAAAACCATTCGCAGGGAGGAAGAGAACGATGCAGGATGTACTGGCAGGGCTCAATGAGCGGCAGAAAGAAGCTGTGACGACGACAGAGGGTGTGGTGCGTGTGATCGCAGGTGCAGGGAGCGGAAAGACGCGCGCTTTGACGCATCGATTCGCATACCTTGTGAATGAGCTCGGCATCCTTCCCAGTCATATTCTCTGCGCGACATTTACGAATAAAGCTGCGCGGGAAATGGCGATGCGTATCCATCAGCTGACGGGAGATGAAGATACGGGCTATATTTCCACCTTCCACTCCTTCTGCGTGTCAGTCCTGCAGGAGGACAGCTATGCTGTGTCGTATCCGAAAAGCTTTCTGGTGATAGACAATGCAGACATTGATGATATGCTCTCGATGGTGTATGAGGAAATGGAGCTGACACTGCGTGATATGCCTTTTTCCAAAGCGCGTGACATGATCGAGATGAAGAAGTGCGTCTTTGAGCCAGAGTACTATCGGGATATGATCGCGATGCCGATCTCCACACTCTACGAAAAATACCACAAGGCGACCAATGTGGAAGACATCATTTTCTACGGATACCTTTATCAGGAGAAAAAATGCTTCGCCCTTGATTACAATGACCTCATCAAGTTCACGCTTTATATTTTTGAAGAGCATGAAGACATCCGCCGGAAGTGGCAGTCACGTCTCGAGTACATCATGGTGGACGAGTTTCAGGATATCGACCCGCTCCAGTACGAGCTGATGCGTGTGCTGGCCGACTATCATAAGAACCTTTTCGTCGTGGGTGATCCGGATCAGACGATTTACACCTGGCGCGGGGCGAATATCCGCTTCCTCTTGGACTTTGACAAGCATTTCCCCAACGTGAAGACAATCATGATGAATGACAACTACCGATCGACGCCGGAAATCCTTGCAGCGGCCAATTCGCTGATTTCAAAGAATCAGAATCGCATGAGGAAGGATCTCATCGCTCATCAGCCGAGCGGGCAGAAGGTGACCTGCTTCCATCTTAAAACAGCAGAGAATGAAGCCCGAAGGATATGCGAAGGAATACACATGCTTCATGACCATCACATTCCCTACAAGGACATGACGCTTCTTTATCGGGCTCACTACGTGACAAGGAATCTTGAGGAAGCACTCCTCAAAGAAAAGATCCCCTATACCATGTACAGCGGGACGCAGTTTTTCTCGCGGATGGAGATCAAGGATGCCCTCTGCTATCTTCGTATGCTTGCATACAAGGATGATATGGCTTTCAGGCGCATCGTGAATGTCCCGAAACGAAACATGGGTCCTAAACGCATGCAGTTTTTGGAAACGATTGCCCGGGAGCAGGGGATCACTCTCTATGAAGCACTCACATCACACATGGACGATCCGATCTTCAAAGGGACAAGGGCTTCTGATTTCGTTGAACTCATCGAAACCTTTTCCAAAGATAGGGAAGGGAAGTCCGTTTCGGAGATCCTTTCTGCTTTACTGGATGAGAGCGGTTATGAGGAAATGATGCGTACCGTGGGGAGCCAGGAGCGTCTGGATAATCTTGCGGAACTCAAGCAGTCCGTCTTCGAGTATGAAATGACCGCCGGCGAAGAGACGGGCATCGCTGACTATCTCGCACATGCAGCCCTTTTCTCCAATCTGGACACATCGCCTTCAGAGGACAAGGTGAAGCTCATGACCATTCATACGGCGAAAGGGCTGGAATTTCCCTACGTCTTTCTCTGCGGTATGAATGAAGGCATTTTTCCATCAAGGAAGACGCGCACCCGTCAGGCGATGGAAGAGGAGCGGCGGCTCGCTTTTGTTGCTCTGACTCGCGCTAAAAAAGGGCTCTACCTCTCCGAAGCAGGCGGATGGGGGATCGATGGTGCGCCTCGCTATCCGTCCCGATTCGTTTTCGATATCGATCCGGACACTCTTTTTTATGATCCGCCGCTGACAGACGAATACAAAGCAGAAAGTCTCTCCTATATCGAGCGCATGGAAGAAGGCCTGCGTGAGGATGCGTCTTCCGGGCTTCGATTCAAGGCAGGCGATCGCATCCGCCATCGCGTCTTTGGCGAAGGCACTGTGGAAGAGGTACAGGAAGCCGAGCAGTCCTATACCATTCACTTTGATGGCATGATGACCGAAAGAAAGATCGCCTTTCGCGTGAAGATGGAAAAGATGAGGTAAGGCCCCTCGTTCTCCGTTTGCAGAGAGCGTGATATGCCGTATGCGGGTGACAGGGGAGCCTTTTAAAGAAGGCCGATGCAGGGACGGAAAAAGTTTTTCATAAGGGCTTTTATACAAGGCGCTGCCATAGACTTTTCTGCTGGATTAAAAATACTTTGAAATTTGAAAAAAGAGGAGACAATCGTGGTATAATAAAAAATAGTGAGTCTTATCATATAGTTCTATGAGGAGGAAGGATGAGTAAAAAAGGCGAATATGAGACAGGGAAGAGCAAGGCGCTGCGCGTAGCGATCATTGGCTGCTTTGCCGTATTCACTGTCTTTGCCATGATCGCAAGTCTTCTTTTCGGATCGGCAGATATTTCCTTTGGGGTGATCCTGCATACGCTTATGGGAAATGTTCAGACGACAGATGAGATGGTCATCTGGAATATCCGATTTCCGCGCAATATCGTAGGGGCGCTGGTCGGGGCCAATCTCGCCGTATCGGGAGCGATCCTGCAGGCGGTGATGAAGAACCCGCTGGCGGATCCAGGCATCGTGGGTGTTTCTTCCGGCGCAGGTCTTGCCGGGGTCATTATGCTGATTTTCATGCCGGAGGCATCGCTTCTGCTGACGCCAGTGGCTTTCATCGGTGCGATGCTTTCCGCAGCGGCGGTGTATGCTCTTGCGTGGAAGAATGGTATCCGGCCTAGCCGTATCATTCTGGCAGGTGTTGCCGTCAGTGCATTTCTGGGGAGTGGGATTTCGGCGCTACTCGTCTTCTATTCGGATAAAGTACAGGGGGCGCTTCTCTGGATGGTCGGTGGTCTCTCCGCACGCAGCTGGCCGCAGGTTGAGTCTCTTTTCCCGTACACGATCTTAGGGCTTGTCTTTGCCATCTGCGGATGCAAGGCACTCACCATCCTCTCTCTTGGCGATGAGACGGCGCGCGGGCTTGGCCTTCCTGTCGAGAAAGTCCGCTTCACAATGACAGCCGTAGCAGCGCTTCTTGCTGCCGGTGCGGTCAGCATCGCGGGACTTATCGGTTTTGTCGGTCTTGTTGTGCCGCATATTGTCCGCCTGATCGTCGGGACGGACTACAAGTATGTCGTACCGGGCTCAGCTATCCTGGGGGCGGGGGTACTCGTCTTCTGTGATACGCTCGGACGTGTCCTCTTCTCACCGATAGAGATCCCTGCGGGCATCATCATGGCCTTTCTTGGTGCTCCATTTTTCCTGTATCTGTTAAGGAGGAGCGCATGATGGCTGATATTGCAATTCGAATTTCTGACATTCATGTGACCTTCGGCGATCATAAGGTACTGAAAGGGGCGAGCGGCCTCATCAGAAAGGGCAGCATCGTCACCTTCCTTGGACGGAATGGCTGCGGGAAATCAACGCTCCTGAAAGCAGTGACGGGAAATCTCAAGCCGGATAAAGGGAGCGTGGAAATAGCGGGTAAACCCCTTGGTGCCTACAAAGCGGATGAACTCTCACGCGTCGTTGCCTTCCTGCCGCAGTTTCATGAGATCCCGAAAGATATGACAGCGGAGGAGCTCGTTTCCTGCGGACGCTATCCGTACCAGCACTGGTGGTCAGGAGTCTCCACGCATGACAGAGAAGTCGTGGAAGAGGTCATGAGAAAGACGAATACGCTTCATCTGAAAGATCGCCTGGCAGCGAGCCTTTCCGGCGGTGAGCGACAGCGCGTGTGGATCGCGATGGCACTCGCGCAGGAGCCGAAGATCCTCATCCTGGATGAACCGACTACGTATCTGGATATCTGTCACCAGCTTGAAGTCATGGAGCTTGTTTCAAAGCTGAACCATGAAGAAAATCTGACCGTCGTCATGGTCTTACATGAGATCAATCAGGCTATCCGCTATTCGACAGACCTTCTCGTCCTTGAGAATGGCGTCATCGAACGCTCGGGGCCGCCGATGGAGGTCATGACTCATGAAGCTATCGCGGAAGTCTTCGATGTCGATGCGGACATAGAGATGAGAAATGGCCGTCCGAGTATCGCCATCAACGGACTGCTTCAGAAATAAGGAATACGAAAGCCGCAGTAAGACTGCGGTTTTTTGCTTGGCTTGGGGTTGACCCGTTGTGCGGGCAACGCCTCCTGGATTCCCTTCGAATCTTATCCCTGCAGGCCGGTCATCCTGCGTTCCTGCTTCCTGGGTTCATCGTGTTTTGCGGCGCACCACTTTTACAGAACCCGCAGAACCCATAGTCCCTCTTAAAAAAATTTGCATGCCTTGCCCAAGTCAAGTATAATGTAGAAATACTTTAAGAATCACTAAGGGGGTTTATCATGAAAGGCAATGACATTCGCGAAAATTATCTTTCGTTTTTTGAAAATAAAAAAGACCATCTGAGGCTGAAGAGTTTCTCCTTGATTCCAAAGGATGACCCCAGCCTTCTCTTGATCGGTGCCGGCATGGCGCCACTGAAGCCGTACTTCACCGGTAAGGTAGAACCACCGAAACACAGAGTGACGACCAGCCAGAAATGTATCCGTACCGGAGATATTGAAAATGTAGGCCGTACCGCTCGCCATCATACTTTCTTCGAAATGCTGGGGAATTTCTCCTTTGGCGATTATTTTAAGAAGGAAGCGATTTCCTGGGCATGGGAATTCCTGACCGAAGTCCTGAAGCTCGATCAGTCCCGCCTCTACGTCACCATTTATCCCGATGACAATGAAGCGCATGACTACTGGCATAAAATGATCGGCCTGCCGGAAAACCATATCTATCCGCTTTCCGATAACTTCTGGGAAATCGGGGAAGGTCCATGCGGCCCAGATTCTGAAATTTTCTTTGATCAGGGCGAAGAATTCGGCACGGATCCGGAAAACCAGATGGGCGGAGACGGAGATCGTTTCCTTGAGATCTGGAACCTTGTATTCTCCCAGTACGACCGCCAGAAAGATGGTTCCTACCTGCCGCTTGCCAAGAAGAACATCGATACCGGCGCAGGTCTGGAACGTCTGGCTGCTGTTCTTCAGAAGAAAAAGAATAACTTTGAAACCGACCTGTTTTTCCCGATCATTGAAGAAGCTTCGAAGCTTTCCGGCGTATTCTATGGACAGAGTGCCGAGGGCGATGTGGCACTGAAGGTCATTTCCGACCATGCGCGTGCTATCACGAATATGATCGCTGACGGCATCCTTCCGTCGAATGAAGGCAGAGGCTATGTCCTCCGCCGCGTACTGCGCCGTGCCGTTCGTTTTGGCAAGCTTTTGGGCATTCAGGATGCCTTCATGGGGCAGATGATCGATGTCGTCATCCAGATGATGAAGCCGGCCTATCCAGAACTTGTTGATAAGCAGGCTTTCATCAAGAAAGTCGCCGGCGTCGAAGAAGAACGCTTCCATACAACGCTGAATGCAGGCTGTGACCTGCTTTCTGAAATGCTGGAAGATACCAAGAAAAAGCAGCAGACCATTCTTTCCGGTGATCAGGTTTTCAAACTTTATGATACCTATGGCTTCCCATGGGAACTGACCGATGAGATCGCCAAAGAACAGGGCCTCACCATCGATGAGAACGGCTTCGAAGCGGCCATGGCTGAGCAGAAGGAAAGAGCAAGAGCAGCGCGTGCGAAAGTCTCTGCGAAAGTCGCTACACCGGATACCACAAAACTCGATGCAAAAGAGCTCACCACGGAAGACAAAGATGGCGAAACGAAGCTGCTCCTTCTTGGCCAGGATGGCAAAGAGATCGTCTCTGCAGCAGACGGCACCGAAGTCACTGTCGTCCTCAAGAACAACCCGTTCCATGCAGAAGGCGGCGGACAGATTGGTGATTCCGGCACCATCGTTGGCGAAGAGGGTACCATTCAGGTCGAAGACACGAAGAAGCTGCCAGATGGTATCGTCTATGTCATCGGTACCGTTTCTGAAGGCATCATCCGTGAAGGGGAAACGGTCACTGTCACAGTTGACCGCGTCAGAAGAGAGGACATTGCGAGAAACCATACGGGCACACACATGCTTCAGGCAGCACTTCGCCGCGTACTTGGCGATCAGGTGAATCAGGCCGGCTCTCTCGTTCTTCCTGACCGTCTGCGCTTCGACTTCACATGGCCGGAACCGCTTTCTGAGAAGCAGCTCGCTGCCGTTGAACAGATCGTTAATGAGGAAATCCTCAAAGCGACACCTGTCGATATCCGTGAAATGCCGATCGAAGAAGCGAAGAAATCCGGCGCTATGGCGCTCTTTGGTGAAAAATATGGTGACGTTGTCCGTGTTGTCTGCATTCCCGGCTACAGCAAGGAGCTCTGCGGCGGCAGTCATGTAAAGAATGTCGGAGAGATCGGTTCCTTCCGTTTGCTTTCCGAAGGCGGCATCGGCTCAGGCATTCGACGTATCGAAGCTGTCACGGGGAAAGCCTCCTATGAAGACATGAAGAAGGACAGAGCACTTCTCCGCGAGGCAGCGGCTCTCTTGAAAGGTAAACCAGAACAGCTTGCAGAAAAGATCGAAAAGACGCTGGCACAGATGAAAGATCTGGAGCGTGAGCTCGACAGCCTGAAACAGCAGCAGGCCAAGAATGAACTGGGCGATCTGATGAAAGATGTGCAGGAAAAGAATGGCGTACCGTTCTTTGGCGCTATCGTTCATGCAGGTAATATGGATGAGCTCAGAAAAGCAGCTGACGTAGCGAAAGCTAAGCTTTCTGGCGGTTGCTTCCTGCTCGGTGCAGTTTGTGGTGACAAAGTGAACCTCGTCGGTATGGCTTCTCCGGAAGCCATCAAGGCAGGTGTCCATATGGGCAAAGTCATTTCCAAAGCTGCTAAAATCTGCTGTGGTGGTGGCGGTGGCAAGCCGGCTGTCGCACAGGCAGGCGGCAAGGATCCGTCCAAGATCAATGAGTCTATCGCTGAAGGCGTGAAAGCTATCGCAGAAATGATCCAATAAAGGAATCAGGCTTGAAGGAGCTCCTTTTGGTTATAGCCAAAGTGGATTTATCAGGCCTAGAAGGCTCACAGGATTCGATGAGAGGCACTCCGCAAAAATAAGGAGGGTCTCGTGGAACTGCAAGAGCGAGGATACGGCATCCGTCCAAGATTGGAAAACACTGCATCCCATTGAATCTTGAGAACCATTGAAACCTGCTACACCTGTTTTTCCTTTCCCTTTTCTCGTGGACTGAACTGTCAAAGGAGGTATACCCATGTCAGTTTCTGATGAAACGATTTTATTCAATACGAATGTCGATGAAGGCGAGAATCGCCAGGCTGCCATGATCCTACAGGAGGTGTACAGTGCTTTGAAAGAAGCCGGACACAATCCGACCGTGCAGCTGGTGGGATACCTGGTTTCCGGCGAACCGACCTATATCACCAGCCGTCATGATGCAAGACGTCTGATCTCTGGCATCGAAAGAGATGAACTGGTGGAAGAACTGGTCCGTTTCTATGTCAAGCACAAAGGACTTTGATATGCGGATCATGAGTCTTGATGTAGGATCCCAGACCATCGGCGTCGCGGTGAGTGATCTTTTCGGCTGGACGGCGCAGGGACTGGAAACCATCCGTCATACGACGAGGGAAAAAGATTTTGAACGGCTTCGTCAGCTGACGGATGAATACAAGGTCGAAGAATTCGTCCTTGGCATGCCGCTTAATATGAATGGTACGAAAGGCATGCGTGCTGAGCGGACAGAGGAATTCGCTGCTGAGCTTGCGGCTGCTTTCCCCGATATTCCTTATCACTTCTGGGATGAACGTCTGACGACGGTGATGGCGCAGAAACAGCTCATCGCCGCAGATGTCAGCCGCAAGAAGCGTAAAAAAGTCATCGATAAAATGGCCGCCGTGGTGATCCTGGAGGGCTATCTCCAGCACCTGGCTTTTAAAAACAGAGGATAAGCCCATGGCAGAGAAAAAAGAAGAAGCGATCATTATCACCATTACCGGTCCGGATGGTGATGAAAGAGATTATGCACAGGACGTGGTCATTCCTTTTCAGGGAAAAGAATTCGCCGTCCTGGTCTCCATTCCGACATCAGAAGATGATGAAGAAGAGCCGGATATCATTCTGGCACGCATCGATACTGATGAAAATGGAGAAGCAGAATACGTCCCTCCGACGGATGATGAATATGATGCAGTCGCAGATATCTATGATGCGATGTGAGAAACACTACAAAAGAGCAGCTGATGTGTCAGCTGCTCTTTTTATTAAGATGTGCTAAGGAAACTTTGATGTCGCATTTTCTGAACCTTGAACCCTTCCCCGGCATGCGATATAATGGAATCAGGAAAGCCTATATTTTCATAATTCTCTCATTTAATAATAAGGAGGATTCAAATGGCAAAGGTATATACAAGAACGGGTGACAAGGGCAAGACCTCTCTCTACACAGGAGAACGCGTATCGAAAGGCTGTCAGCGTGTAGAAACCTATGGCACCATTGATGAAGTGGATTCTGTGCTGGGCGAGGCGCGTGCTTTTGCGACCCATGATAATGTCAAGGAAACGATCTATGCGCTGCAGAAAGAACTGTGGCTTTTGATGGCGGATGTAGCGAGCGTCGGCAAAGAAGCAAACATTACGCCGGATCATGTGACGAAGCTGGAACAGATCATCGATACCTATACGGATGAGCTGGCACCACTTGATCATTTTCTGGTGCCGGGGGATACCCAGAGTGCCAGCTTCCTTGATGTAGCACGTACTGTTGTTCGCCGTGCAGAACGTGACATGTGGCGTCTTTCCGAAGAGGAAGAGGTGCATGAAGTGGATATCCGCTACCTGAATCGTCTGTCTGACCTTTGCTTCACTCTTGCCCGTTACGAAGCTGAAGTCAAATAAGAGATAAGTGACCGGAATGGTGGAACCGCCAAGCGACATTTTCTCGTTTGGCGGTTTTTGCATGTGGGTGGACAGGGGATTGGGGATCAGGCTGGTTCTTCGCTTTCAGGCTTATCATTGAAACTATCCGGCTGTTAGTATACAATAAGACGAGTTTATTCATGGGGAGAGCGCCGGGGTGAAGCGCTCTCAGCAGAAATGCTGCGCCCCTCGCAAAGCCACTTTTCTGGGGGAAGAGAGTACGACGAGACGTGCGATCCCTCATCCACAATTCCTAATCATCAGTCACTAGTTACCATTCATTTTCAAAGGAGAAATATCATGGAACTTTTAGCACCAGCCGGATCTCCGGCGCATCTCATCGCAGCGCTTGATGCAGGCGCGGATGCTGTGTATCTTGGTGGGAAACGCTTCAGCGCACGAAAATTTGCGGGCAATTTCTCTGATGAGGAGATGAAAGAGGCCGTCCGTATGGCGCATGGAAAAGGCGCCTCGGTGTATGTGACACTGAATACATTGATCGGCGATATGGAGAATCAGGATCTCGCAGAGTATCTTCAGTTTTTAGGGACAATCCCGATTGACGGACTTCTGGTGCAGGATTTCGGTGTCGTTTCCATGGTGCGAAAGATCGCTCCGCACATTCCGCTCCATGCCAGCACACAGATGACGGTGTCAAATCTGGATGGCGTTCGTTTTCTGGGGGATCATGGATTCCAGCGTGTGGTGCTTTCGCGCGAGCTTTCTCTGGCGGAAATCAAGGAAATCACTGACCAAACGAATGTGGAGATCGAAGTTTTTGTTCATGGCGCACTCTGTGTGTGTTACTCGGGGCAGTGTCTCATGAGCAGCTTCATCGGCGGGCGCAGTGGAAACCGTGGTTCCTGCGCGCAGCCCTGCCGCATGCCCTATGAGCTGGTGGATGATGCGGGCCGTCCTCTAGTGCAGGAGAAGGGGAAGTACATCCTAAGCCTCAAGGATATGATGGGGCTTCCTCGGATCCCCGACCTCTTGGCCGCCCATGTGTCCTCTCTCAAGGTGGAAGGCCGCATGAAGAGTGCAGAGTACGTCTATAATACCGTATCAGCGTATAGAAAAGCGATCGATGCAGCGAAGCAGCATCTTCTGATCGATACCGAGCCGTTGAAGCTCGAGCTGGAAGAGGAATTTAACCGCGGCTATACGACGGCATATCCGGATGATACCGCAGGACCGTCTATGATCACGGAGTACGCGCCAGGAAATCATGGCGTCGAGGCAGGACGTGTGGAAAGCATCGGGCGCGCTGCCTTTGTTTTTACATCAGAGGCAGATAGGCGTCTTGTGGATGTGACGGGTATTTCCTATGAGACAGAAGAAAGAACAATCGCCTTTATTCCTGTAGAACGGCTGTCTTCTCTGAAAAAGGGGAAATATCGTGCTCTTTTCGAAAAACGCCCTCTCGCGCATGCACATGTCTACTGGAATGTGAAAATACCGAAGAAGTCACTTGCGATGAAGGATCTGCAGGGAAAGATCCCGCTCTATCTCTCCTTGTCAGCGACTCCCGGGGAAGTGCTGTCTTTGACTGCTGCCGATGATAAGGGGCATGCGGTGACTGTTATGTCCGATGTCCTCATGGAAAAAGCCAAAGCGCACGTGACGAGTGCGGAAGAGATAGAGAAGCAGATGAGCCGTCTTGGTAATACATGGTTCACACTCGCAGAAATATCGGCATCCAATGAGGGATGCATGGTGCCGAAAAGCATTCTGAACCATCTGCGGCAGGAAGCGGTAGAGTCCCTTTTGGCAAAGCGAAGAGAGGCACATGAGGCAGGCATCCCGCACCCACTCCCTGCCTCGATGACGCCTGCTTTTTCGAAAGTCCCTTCTGAGGAGGGCGCACATGTGACAGTCCGGACGACGCTTCTTTCTCATGTGAAAGAGGCGCTGGCAGCCGGTGTACATCAGGTGATTTTTGGTGGCGAATCCTTCTCGCATAGGCCGATTCCATGGAAAGACTATGAGGAGGCGGTGCGTCTTTGTCACGAGGCGGAGGCAGAGATCCTCTTCCCCACACCGCGCGTGGTACGAGAAAAATATCAGGCCAGAGCGCAGGCGCAGCTGCGAAAGCTTTTGACGCTCCTTCCCGATGGCGTGGTGCTGGAATATGCCGGAGCCATCGAATGGGTAAAGGGAGAGGAAAGCCTCGCTGTCTGGGCGGGACCGTCCATGAATATTTTCAATAGAGAAGCTGAAAATGAAATCGAAAGGCTTGGCTTTTCAGGCTGCTTCCTTTCACAGGAGCTGACGATCCCGCAGATCCATCATATTGCGAAAGGATCGGATATACCGCTCGGGGCTTATGTGTATGGACGGACGGAGATGATGATTTCCGAGTACTGCGCGATCAATGCGGTGATGGGAGATAAGGACAAAAAGCACTGCCCTATGTATTGCATGCGGGGGCGCTTCGCCCTGAAGGATGGGGAAGGACGCCGTTTCCCTATCCATACCGATGAATGGTGCCATATGCATATCGCCAACTGCCGTGTCCTGGATATGCGTCCGTACTTTGCTGAATTGAAAAAAGCAGGCCTTTCTGCGCTGACACTGGACGTTCGCGGGAATGAAGGCAGCATCCTCTCGCTTTGTAAGGATGCCTGTGATATACTATGCGGCCGGAAAGAGGCCCCCGGAGCAGGCAGGGGAGACGATGTCACCCGTGGTCACTTCTTTAGAGGAGTTTTATAAATGAAACAAGATGTACTGGAAACACTGGAGTTCGACAAGATCCGCGAAAAGCTCGCAGAGCTCGCCCCCTCGCAGCTTTCCAAAGCTATGGCACGGACGCTCATGCCGTCCGTAGAGCCGGAGATCATAGAGAAAAAGCTCACGGAAACAGAAGAAGCATCGATTCTTCTGGAGCGCGAGATCACGACCCCTTTGGGGGAGACGCATGACATCACCGAGACACTGGAAAAAGCTGGGAAAGATATGATCCTGATGGCGAAGGAATTCATTGATCTCGCCGCAACGCTCGAAACGTATAAGAAGATGCATCACTATTTCGAAGGCGAGCGTCATCTGGTCTATCCCGCGCTCGAAGAGCTTGCTTCGCTCATCATCCCGCAGGAACAGCTGATTGCAAGGATCCATCAGGTCTTCGATGAGCATGGCGAGGTCAGTGACCGCGCCTCCCCGCGTCTTTCCCGCATCCGCACGGAAAAGGAAATGATTAAGAATCGTATCCGCAAGACGATCCAGCAGATCATCCAGGATAAGGATCAGTCCTCCTATTTTCAGGACGCCATCGTGACACAGAGAAATGGTCGCTATGTCGTACCGGTCAAGGAAGAATACCGGTATAAATTTGAAGGGATCGTGCATGACAGATCATCCACCGGGCAGACGCTTTTTATGGAGCCGATGGTCTCGGTGCGTCTCAATAACGACCTCGCCGAACTCACGGCTTCGGAAAAGCAGGAAGTCCAGGAAATCCTCCGTGCACTTACCGAGCAGGTGAAGAAGACACGGGAAGTCACGAAGAACAACTGTCACCTTGCGGCCGAGCTGGAGTTTATTTTTGCGCGTGCGAAAATGGCACTCTCCATGCAGGGAGTAAAAGCCATCCACTCCACTCATGCGCTCGACCTTCGCCGTGCCCGTCACCCGCTTATTCCTGCGGATAAGGTGGTGCCGATATCCTTGACGCTGGGGATGGATTTCCAGATCCTCATCATCACCGGGTCGAATGCAGGCGGCAAAACCATCGCGATCAAAACAGCGGGGCTTCTATCGCTCATGAATCAGTCCGGTCTCTTCATACCGGCGGCTGAGGGCTCGATGCTTCCGATTTATAAAAATATCTATGCCATTATCGGTGACGAGCAGAGCATCCAATACAATCTTTCGACCTTTTCTTCCTACATCACACAGCTCACGGATTTTCTTTCTCATGTGGGGACAGAAGATCTGGTGCTTCTTGATGAACTGGGTTTAGGCACAGACCCTGTTGAAGGAGCCGCGCTTGCACAGTCCGTTACGGAGTATCTGCAGATGCAGGGCGTACCCGCTATCATTACGTCCCATTTCAGTGAAATGAAAAAACTCGCTTACGAGACGCGCGGCATCGAAAATGCATTCGTAGAGTTTGACGAAGAGACACTGACGCCGACCTACCACCTTATCATCGGCGTTGCGGGGAACAGCAATGCCTTCAGCATTTGCAAGCGACTTGGTATGCCGCCTCTTGTACTTTCGCGTGCCAGTCAGCTGAAAGAAGGCTCTCCGCTTCACAATATGGAAGAAGTCATGGCACGGCTGAACCGCCAGACGCGGGAAGTCGCGCATGAAAAAGAAGCGGTGGAAGCCCAGCTGAAGAAGGCTGAGGAACTGCGGAACGAACTTAGAACAGAGACGGATGCTTTCTATAAAAAGAAAGACCAGATCTTGGAGAAAACCAGACAAGAAGCGGAGACTATCAAAAGAGATCTTAGAAATCAGTCAGAAGCCATCATCAAAGATCTCAAGAAAAAGGCCTCGGCGATGGCGAAGGATGATCTCCAGCAGCATGTTTCCAAAGTGCGTGGCGCGATCGATGCCATGGCGCTCCCCGGAAGAGAAAACCGAAGAAATCCGCTTCCCAAGGAGCAGATCAAAAAAGGCACCTATGTCTATATCGATACGCTGGACAGTGATGGCACCATCACCAAAGTGTCGGGAAATAAGATCACCATCGCCTGCGGTCTGATGCATGTCACCGTGACTCCGGAGCATTGCTTCGAGACGAAGAAACCGGTGAAGAAGGTCAGGAAGCCGGTCAGTCGTCCGTTCGCTACCCGGGGTGCGGCGAGTGTTCGTACCGTTCATACCACGCTCAATGTCATCGGGAAAACAGTCGATGAGGCCGTCCCTGAAGTAGATCGTTTTTTGAATGAATGTTTCATGGCAGGCGTTTCGCCGGTGCAGATTATTCATGGAAAAGGGACTGGCGCACTGCGTCAGGGGATCCAGGAGTATCTTCGTACGCTAAATTTCGTAAAGGAATTCCATGAAGCTGACTATAGAAATGGGGGCGCGGGCGTGACAGAGGTCTTCTTCTGACGATAGGCTGCTAGACAAAGAGGATATGATTTTCTCGTCAACAAACATAAAAAAGAAGGAAGCCCATCCTTCATTTCTGATACGCAAAAAAACGAGCCTCTCCGGCTCGTTTTTTGCGTTAAATTTTGCACTGGGTAAAGGAACGTGATAAAATAGGTAAAATATTTTTGTCAGCACGGTTCAGCTTGGCAGACCGTGAGTGAAATGAGGAGGAGTATCGTGGGCGAGCTCAATTTACTGCAGAAGAAAATTATGAAAGACGGCGTCATCAAAGCGGGAAATGTACTCAAAGTCGACAGCTTTCTGAACCATCAGATCGATGTCCCTTTCATCAGCGAACTGGGGAAGGAGTTCAAGAAACTTTTTGGTGACCGTCAGGTGGATAAGATCCTGACCATCGAAGCGTCCGGTATCGGCATTGCCTGTCTCACTGCAGTATATTTCGGTGTTCCGGTCCTCTTTGCCAAAAAGTCGGCAGGCAGCAATATGGATAAGGATGTCTATGCAACCGAAGTGAAGTCCTTCACACATAATAAAGTGAATCATGTCGTAGCCTCCAAGAAATATCTGAATGCCGGTGAACACATCCTCATCATGGATGATTTTCTGGCAAACGGCTGCGCTGTGCAGGGGCTGATCGACCTTGTTAAACAGGCCGGCGGCATCGTAGAAGGTGTCGGTATCTGTATCGAGAAAGGATTTCAGGGCGGCGGTGATGAGCTCCGTGCTTCCGGTATCGATGTGAAATCGTTGGCTATTATCGAAAAGATGGATGTAGAAACAGGCACTATTACTTTTAGATAATGTGCGAAGATGCAAAGCAGTGAATTTATGTAGGTATTTATTACAGTTAGGAGTGTATTGTGGAAAAAGATCCGATTTATGAAACCAATGGGAAAATCACAATCAGAAAAGCGGTTCCTTTCGGACTGCAGCATGTACTTGCCATGTTCGTGGCCAATATCGCGCCGATCCTCATCGTAGCTGGTGCTGTTAAAATGGATTCTGCGGAGTCTGCTGCACTCGTGCAGTCTGCGATGATCGTAGCCGGCATCGGTTCTCTTCTCCAGCTTTTTCCGATCTGGCGTTTGGGCAGCGGTCTGCCGATCATCATGGGAATCAGCTTCACCTTCGTTTCCGTAGCCTGCATCATCGGAACCAAGTATGGCTATGGTGCAGTCCTTGGTGCTGCGCTCATCGGCGGTATATTGGAAGGTATTCTTGGCCTTGGCGCCTCCTGGTGGAGGAAATTTATCCCGCCGATCGTGTCTGCGTCCGTCGTGACGGCTATCGGTTTCTCCCTGCTTCCCATCGGGGCCAATTCTTTTGGCGGCGGCTTTGGCAACCCAAATTTTGGCGCTCAGAATTACCTGATCGTCGGCACCATCACGCTTGTCGCCTGCCTTGCGTGGAATCTTAAAGCACACTCTTTCTATAAGCAGCTTTCCGTCCTCTTCGGGCTTGTCGTTGGTTATATCGCCGCGTACTGCTTCGGCATGGTCGATCTGTCTCGTCTGACGGAAGTCCCGCTTATTTCCCTTCCCGGGATCATGCCGATCTCGCTTGAATTCCATGGAGATGCCATTTTCTCCTTCTTCCTGATTTTCCTCGTCTCCGCAACAGAAACGCTGGGGGATACCAGTGCTCTTGCCATGATGGGATACGGCCGTCAGGCGACGAGCCGTGAAGTCTCCGGCTCCATCGCGGTTGATGGCTTCGTGAGCTCGCTGTCTTCCCTTTTCGGCTGCATGCCGATCACATCCTTCAGCCAGAATGTCGGTCTTGTCGCTATGACCAAGGTCGTAAACCGTAAGGCTATCGGATGCGGTGCGGCACTTATGATTCTGGCTGGCATCATCCCCGGCCTTGGCGTCATCCTGGCGTCCCTTCCGGATGCCGTTCTAGGCGGCTGCACGCTCATGATGTTCGGCTCTATCGTTGTTTCCGGTGTCCGTATGCTCGGAGAATGCGGTTACTCGCAGAGAAATATGAGCATCGCTGCTCTCTCTCTCAGCATTGGTCTCGGTTTCACACAGACCCCGCAGATTTTCCATATCTTCCCGGAACTCTTCCGCAGTGTCTTTGCGGAAAACTGTGTGGCTGTAGTCTTTGTTGTCGCTGTTATTCTGAACCTCGTCTTCCCTAAAGAAGAAAAGGAAAAGCTGATTGTGGAATAATCAAATTTAGAAAAGCCGCCCGGTCTTTGAGGCCAGGCGGCTTTTTGCGGGTAGGAAGAGGTTCATCTGTCACCTTTCCCAATTCAGCTTTTTTTCAAACGTACCCTTCCGTTTTACAGGTGGATTCTCATTTAAAATCAAACATAAAAAATGTTTAGATATACTATAGCAGGGTTCCTTGAAAATGCATTGATTTCCTTGAGAATATCAGTACAAAATGGTGCAAAAAACTTGACCAAAATCAGCTTGGGCGATATAGTTAAATACAGTGGATAAATATAAAATCGAATAGGTGATAAAATGTTTAATTTACCAGAAAAATATGTCATGATTGACGGCTTCAAGATTCCTGCGGACAAAGGCGAAGAGTACAAGCGTCTTCGCGACAGCATGGCGAAGGAAGCAGATAAGTTTTTCCATACCTTCTGTGAAGAAGTGAAGAAGCAGAAGCTGGTGGACATCCTTGGCGAAGGCATCGTCGGCTATTCTTCGACCGGTGAAATGCTGGCAAGAATTTCTCTCGATCCTTTTGAGCTGTCTGCGCTGAATGTAGCAAAACAGAGAAAGAAGCTGCATGAATATATGCTTGCGACCAATGGTTACGATGATGATGACTACCAGCAGCTCCTGAAGGAATTCAAGGAACGTCAGGCGGAAAGAAAAGCAGCCAAAGAGAAAAAAGCGTAATGCGTTTCAGGGCATCCATGCATTTGACCGGCATGGATATGTTTGACATGAGAAATGGCATTGTGATCTTGCGGAAAGACGCCGATCGATATGTCACTTCGGTCATGATGCGCTCTTACAGATGCCTGCCAGCTCTTAACCGCTAACATAATAACAATAGGAAGGAACATACTGCTATGATTCATTTGATTCTGGACAGTACCTCCGGCGTTGGTGCAGATTTTCTAGCCCTTCACCCGAATGTACACTGTATTTCCCTGACCATTGAAATGGGAGAGAATTACGTACCGGAAAGCGAGGCAACCATTAAGGCTGTCATCGACTATTCCGAAGCGACGAAGAAATCGGTACCTACGAGCCAGCCGAGTACCGGCGATTTTCTGAAGCTGTTCTCCGATATTCCTGCCGAAGACCCGATCATTGTGCTCTGCCTTTGCTCCACCATCAGCGGCACGTACAACGGGGCGCTTTTGGCTGCCCGACAGTCGGGACGTAAGAATATCACGGTCATCAATACGAGAACGACGGCGATCGGCATGATCCATCTGCTGGAGGATGGTCTGGATATGATCGAGAAGGGGCTTTCCTATGAGGAAATCGCGAAAGCGCTCGAAGAAGCCTCGATGCGGACGGGACTCACCGTCGCGCTTGATACCATTGACTATCTGAAGCGCGGAGGACGCATCGGGAAGGCTGCCGGCCTCATTGGAAGCATTCTCAAAATTAAGCCGGTGATTTACCTGAATGAAAACAATGAAGTAGATGCTTTAGGGAAGGTGCGCACGACCAAAAAAGCAAATGCTCTCATGATCGATTATCTGAAAGAGCAGGAGCCGCTCAAGAGACTCGGCATCGTACACATCGAAAATGAAGCCGGAGCGAAGATGCTCTATGACAAAGCGAAGGAAATGTATCCGGATATGGACATTACACTCACGACGGCGACCCCGGTTCTGACAGCCTATCTGGGACCTGGTCTTACAGGATTCATTTTTGAAAGAGCCAAATAAATGGGGGAGAGAATGATGTATACCGTTATTGATGGGAATTGTTTCAAAAATATGCTGGTGGGAGCGTATCAGCTTTTCCAGAAGAAATATGAAATTATCAATCAGCTGAATGTTTTCCCCGTGCCGGATGGCGATACAGGGAATAACATGCTGAATACCTTGAAGTCCATGTACAGCATGATTGCGGAAGTCAGCCCGGAAGAGCCGGTCGGCATCATCGCTGAGAAAGCCTCTGCCGGTGCTATCATGGGGGCACGCGGAAATTCCGGGGTCATCCTTTCACAGATCATTCATGGCATCAGCCGCGGTCTGCATGGCAAGAAGACCGCCTCCTGCGGACAGATGAGCAAGGCTTTCCAGTACGGCATCCTGTATGCGTATCGTGCTGTCACCAAGCCGGTGGAGGGCACCATCCTTTCCGTAGCTCGCGGCATTGCCAAAGGAACGCATGATGTATACCGCGTGGAAACGGATTTCAGTAAAATTTTGGAAGCCTCTATTGATGCGGGAGAAGAAGCACTCGCTAAGACTCCGGAGCAGTTGCAGATTTTAAAAGATGCGAATGTTGTCGATGCCGGCGGTCAGGGACTGATCTTCTTTTTAATGGGTTGTCTGAATGGTCTGACCGGAAAAGTCGAAGATATCGAAGTCGATGTGAAGCCGGTCATCAGCCGTCTGGAAGCAAAAGGAGAGTCCTTCTCCATTGAGTATCCGTACTGCACGGAATTCATCATCAGCCCATGTAAAGTAAGTGCTCGTGAGGTCCGCCAGAAGCTTTCTTCCTGGGGCGAATCTATGATCGTTGCTTCAGGCGATAATCTGGTGAAGGTCCACATCCACGCTCAGCGTCCGGGCCATGTCCTGGACATGGCAGCGGACTGGGGTACGCTCCATGACATCAAGTGTGATAACATGGTCGACCAATTTCATAGAAATAAAGAAAAGCAGCAGAAGATGGAGAAGAAACCGCTGGGTATCCTGACCGTGGTCTCTGGGGAAGGCTGGACAGAACTTTTTGAAAAATCCGGCTGTGATGTTGTCTCCGGCGGCCAGTCCATGAATCCATCCGTGCAGGAGCTTTCGGCAGGTATGGAAAATGGACAGTATGAGAAATACATCATCCTGCCAAATAACAAAAATATCATTCTTGCTGCGCAGCAGCTGAAGAAAATGCTTGGCGAAAAAGTCCATATCGTACCATCCACGAACCCGATGGAAGGGCTGGCAGCTGCTATGGTTTTTGATGGTAAGGCCACTATCGCGGAAAATCTTGATGCCATGGCTGACCGTCTTTCAGACATCAGGAGTGGTATGATCACGACCGCTGTTCGTGACAGCATCGTCGGTGAATCCACCATTCACAAGGACGACTTCATGGGGCTGGTCAAAGGTTGCGAAGTCATCTCCGTGCCGGAGCTTTCCGACTGCTTCATGCAGGTGCTTGGTGAACTTATTGATGAAGATACTGAAATCGTCACCATTTACTACGGAAAAGACCTTTCGGAAGAAGACTGTCAGAAAGAGATCGAGAAGGCAGAAAAAGCCTACCCGGATGTCACCTTTGAAATGTACGAAGGCGACCAGCCGCTGTATCCGATGTTTATCGCAGCAGAATAAGGAACATGAAAAGCAGAGCGAGTGCTCTGCTTTTTTTATGGGAATGATGAGGTTCTTTACACAAACACTGAATACTTCTGACTCTGCGATTGAATCAGCGTTTCTTCAGGTTATCAGGATTTGAAGGGATAACGCACAGCAATCGGAAAGTGCGCATCGGCTGCTTATGTCGGTCCTCCAGTATCATAAGTCAATAAAATCTCTTGACATTAGTGGGAAATAAGAATATCCTATGAAAAGGTTAGTAAGTGATATTTACAGGGGAATCCGGTGAGACTCCGGAACTGTTCCGCAACTGTATAGGGAGTTTTCTCATGGCAGTTCCTTCGCACGGACATGGGAGAGCAGGGAACCAAGTCAGAGCGCCTGAAAGATGTAGTCTGATCGTAAGCCATCGAGAGAGTGGCCGCAGGATCTTGGGATGGAGAAGTCCATCCTGACTTCGTGCGGCTTTTTTAGGTGTTACAGCGATGAATTTCTCATTTTTAAGGAGGAATGAAAATGAAAAAGAAAATGCGTGCCTTTATTTTATGCTTCGCCCTTCTTGGTGCGGGATGCGTCTTTGCAGAGGAGGAGAAGACGAGCCCGGAGGTCGATCCGGCAGCGACACAGATGACAGAGGCATATCCATCTCCGGATGCCATCCTTCCGCCAGTGCCTGTACCGCCGGAGAAGGGGATCCAGGATGCAGCCGCTTTTCAGAAATATGCAGAAGAAGTGGATCTGTATGTGAAAGCCTGCCAGCACTACATTGACGGAGCGACAAATGATGCGAATGCCATCATCGAAGCCCGAAATAAAGCTGTAAAAAAAGCGCAGGAAGCGGTAGATGTGTACAATCGCTTTTTTGATAAGAAATAAACTGTTCCAGTCAGATACATAGAAAAGGATATACTCCGATGAAACAACTGATCAGCTACTATCGTATGCCGGGTGACCGGGAGGAGGAGATCTCGCGTCTTATCCATGCGGAAGGTCTGGATGGGGTGGAAAACCTCATATATGGCAGTCAGGCGGGGAGTCCGCCATTTTTGCAAATCACTGTGGGGACGCATCTCAGGTACTGGCCCTATTGGATGGATTTCTATGAATGGGATAAGGATCGTCTGTTTGAAATTTTTACAAATCAGGAAAATATACGCCAAATGTATGGTGCAGAGGATAGAGAAGGCTGGATACAGGTCATCCGTGCGAATATCCGTGCAGCACTGGCTGAGAAGCCCCGCTATCTGGTCTGGCATGTGCAGGAGAGTACGCCTGAAGAGGCCTTTTCCTGGCGCTTCCGCCATACCGATGAAGAAGTTCTGGCAGCGACGGCAGAGCTCTATCAGTCTTTCCGCGATCTGATCCCGGACGGGGTATTCATTCTCTTTGAAAATATCTTCTGGCCAGGGCTTTACCGGCTTGAACCAGAGAAGGTGGAATACTTTTTCACAAGACTGGATGATCCCGCTCATACAGGCCTTATGTTTGACAGCGGACATTTCATGATCACGAATCCGGATCTGACAAGCGAAAAAGAGGCCGCGCTCTATATCAGGGAAAGCATGAAGCAGCTGGGGGAAATGAGAGCGCTCGTGAAAGGTATTCATCTCTCCTGCTCTCTTTCCGGAGCATATATCCGTGAGTTCAGGAGGGAAATGCCGGTTCCGCTGACGAATCAGGTCATGATGCGTCATATATGTTCTTTGGATCATCATGATCCGTTTCAAACGAGAGCCGCCAGAGAGATCGTCGAGGCTATCGAACCGGACTATGTGACGCATGAACTTTTCGGGAATACGTTCGCCGAAGCGGTGGAGAAGGCGCGAGAGCAGGCGTTACTGGTGACAGGGGCAAGGGAAACGCAAGTATAGCACAGCGTTTGACTACACAAGCATTTTTAGGCAAAGCATAAAATCAAACAGCAATTTCATCGGCATTTTCCTAAATCTGTGAGGCATAGAATTTTTTTCTTTGTCATTTTCCTGTAGGCCCCTTACACTGGTAAAAATACCTGAAATCGAAAAAATTCAAAATACCATATTGACATTTTTCGAATAACCTGCTATAATACATTCAGAAAGTTAAATATACTTCGCGAGGGTTCGATACGAATCCTCTGCGAGAGAGTATTTCGTATAAGGAGGAATCTCAAATGTCTCTCAACGGTAAAAAAATTAGCGAATTCAAACTGAATGCATTCCAGCAGAACGATTTCATCGAAGTCACCGATAAGGATCTTCTCGGCAAGTGGAGTGTGCTCTTCTTCTATCCGGCGGACTTCACCTTTGTGTGCCCGACCGAGCTTGAAGACCTGCAGGGCAAGTATGCTGACTTCCAGAGAATCGGATGTGAAATTTATTCTGTTTCCTGCGATACCCACTTTGTTCACAAATCATGGCATGAATCGTCTCAGGCGGTCGGCAAGGTCGAGTACCCGATGATCGGTGATCCGACTGGCAAACTGTCCAAGGAGCTGGATATCTACATCGAAGACTCCGGCCTCACAGAAAGAGGTACCTTCGTCATCAATCCGAAAGGCGAGGTCGTACTGTACGAAGTGAGCGCAGGCAATATCGGCCGCAATGCGGACGAGCTGCTTCGCAAGGTGGAAGCCGCTCAGTTCGTGTATGAGCATGGCGATGAAGTCTGCCCGGCTAAATGGCAGCCAGGTGCAAAAACACTGAAACCGTCCTTTGATCTGGTAGGAAAATTATAAAAAAGGAGCGGCATCATGGAAAAGCGATATGATGCCATTATAGTAGGCGGAGGACCGGCAGGGCTCTCCGCCGCTATTTATATGGCACGAGCACGTTTTCATGTCCTTGTCATCGAAAAAGAGAAGATGGGCGGACAGATCACGATCACATCTGAAGTAGTAAATTACCCCGGCGTTTACAAAACGGACGGGGAAGCGCTGACCCGTGAAATGGTGCGACAGGCAGAAGCCTTCGGTGCAGAATTTTTGACGGCAGAAGTAAAGGGTCTGTCGCTTACCGGAGAGATGAAGGTGGTACATACCGATCGCGGGGATTTGGAAACGATGGGGATCATCTATGCAGCCGGTGCGCATCCCCGCCTTGCCGGATTTTCCGGTGAGAAAGAATTTCGCGGGCATGGTGTGGCCTACTGTGCGACATGTGATGGGGAATTCTTCACCGGAAAGGATATCTTTGTCGTTGGCGGCGGGTATGCTGCCGTGGAGGAAGCCCTTTTTCTCACCAAGTATGGACGTAAAGTCCATGTACTTGTTCGCGGAGATGACTTCTCGATCTCGTCCGCAGCTGTCGATGAGCTGAAAGAGCATCCTGATGTCACGATTTCCTATCATACGGAGGTGGTGCGGATCGAAGGAGACAGCGCTGTCCGCCGTCTCGTCCTGAGAGATCGGAAGAGCGGGGAAGAGCGTCTTGTAGAAGCCAAAGATGGTGACTATTTCGGCGTCTTTGTCTTCGTCGGATACGCGCCTGAGAGCGGGCTCCTGAAAGGACAGGTCGAGCTGGATCCTGCGGGCTATGTGATGACGGATCGTGAGCAGCAGACGAATCTGCCCGGCGTATATGCAGCGGGCGATATCTGTGTGAAGCAGCTTCGCCAAGTCGTGACGGCTGTCAGTGATGGTGCGGTCGCTGCTACTTCGCTGGAACGGTATCTGGGGAATCTGTATCGACGTCTTGGCCTTCACCGTACCTATGCGCGAAAGAAAGTCATCAAAGAGGAAAAGACAGCTCCTAAAGCTGTGGCAGGAGCTTTTCTTGATGATGCGATGCGTGAAGCTTTATCGCCGGTCCTTGCTCGTTTTGAGAAGCCTCTCCTCCTCAGAGTATCAAGTGACGGCACTCTGCTTGCAGACGAAGCAGAAAGTCTGGTACGGGAACTTGCCAGCCTTTCAGATACACTTTCCTATGAAGTGGTGAGAGAGGGGAATCCGGATGTCACCATTTCTATCTGCAGCGCAGAAGGAAAGGATCTGGGACTCCGTTTTCACGGTGTTCCCGGCGGGCATGAATTTAATTCCTTTGTTCTGGCACTCTACAATGCAGCAGGTCCTGGGCAGGATGTGGGAGAAACCCTGCAGCAGCGCATAGAAGGGATTTCTCGCGATATTCACATAGATATTGCGGTCTCTCTCTCTTGTACCATGTGTCCTGATCTCGTTGCCGCTGCCGAACGGATCGCTGCGGATAACGACCATGTCTCTGTCGATGTGTATGATCTTGCGCACTATCCGGACATGCAGAAGAAATACAACATTATGAGCGTCCCCTGTCTGATCATGGATGGAAAGACGTATTTTGGGAAAAAGAGCCTTGAAGAGCTCCTGCAAATCATAAGATAAAAGAAGGAACCATTGCTTAAAGGGATGCGGCAAAATGCACAAGCATTTTGCTGCATCCCTTTTTACGTTGGCCTTGCAGCTGGTTAGAAGATGTATTTAGAAAAAGAACGCGTCGTTTTAATTGCAGGATCAGACTTCATTTGTATTTCTTTAAAAGTATGAAAAAACAGGCAATGTCAAGTATTATCTATTATCAAATAACAAAAGACTTGACATCTAATTGAGAACGATTATTGACACCTTTCGTTGTCTTTAGTAATATTACAGCATCAATTAATTAGTTATGCCTAATATTATAAAGTTGGCACGTCTATAATTAGATTTAACAATACTTGCTTTTGCAATAGAAAGGAAAACCAATGAAAGAAACCGTGGTAGGAAAGGCCATGGGCACATTTCTTTCGGTCACGTCCTATGAAGGAAAGGCGCAAGAGGCGGATGCGCTTGTCCGCAGTATATTCCATCAGGTAGAAATGACAGCGAGCCGATTTCTTTCTTCGAGTGAAGTGAGCCGGATCACGCAGGCAGCTGGGGATCATCCTGTCAGTATATCACCGCTCTGCCGTTCGTTGCTTTTTGATTCTTTGCGGCAGGCAGCTTTTACAGGAGGGATTTTTGATCCGACCGTCGGTGCCTTGACACGTCTTTGGAATGTCGGGCAGCCGGAGGAAATCATCCCTGTCAGGGAAAAACAAGAGAAGGCAAGATCACTCGTTTCCTATCTGGACCTCATAGTGAAGGGAGAGACTGCCTTTCTGAAGAGGGCGGGGATGGCGCTTGATCTAGGTGGTATGGCAAAAGAGTATGCGCTGCACCTGGCTGCAAAGCGTGCATCATTTTCTTCTATGGGAGCGATGATGATTGATGCAGGGGGCGATATGGCTCTCATCGGGAAAAAGCCGGACGGCACTTCCTGGCGAATGGGTATTCAGCATCCCCGCAGGAAAGATACTCTCGCTGCCTCTGTCGTCATGACGGAGTGGGATACCATCGAGACATCGGGGGATTACCGCAGGTTTCTTGCCAGAGACGGTATCTTCCAAAGTCACATTTTTCAGTTGAAAGAGGAGAGCACATCTCTTATCAGCGCGACGCTGATCTATCAAAGAGGGGAAGTGATGCTTCCGATTACGGGCGCCGCGTGTATCGCTGGTGGGCTTGCCCGCGTGGTTTCCTGGCTGGAGCATCTGCCCGGTGTTGAAGGGATTTTCATCACAGAGGGACGTGAAGTCTACGTGACGGAGGGGATTTCATCTGTCACGAAAGTCTTGATGAAGGATCTCACAAGAAAAGCGCTTATTTTGCATCGAGCCGGCTGAGGATTCTTTCCGGAGAATACTTCTGCTGATTCTTTCCTGTTTAAATGATTCAATCCTGAATTCTTCTTTTCCCAGCAAAGGAGCTTTGCTTTATGGATCTCTTCGAGTTATTTATAGCCGGCGGACCTGTCATGGGTCTGATGCTTTTGGGATCGCTGGCAACGGCAGCTATTATGATCGATAGGTTTCTTTTTTATCGCCATGCAGATAAAGGTATGAATCGTTTTATCGAAAAGCTGCCTTCTCTGATGGAGAAGGCAAGCTGGCAGGAAATGCATGTTGCTGTCAGCCAAGAGGAGAATGCTGCGGCTTATGCAGCAGGCGAAGGAATCAGAGCGATGATGGAAGGCAAGGACGCTGAACTGTCACTGGAGGTGGCGTATCAGACCGTTGCAGCGCTCCTGCGTGCAAGATTGAACTACCTCTCTATGCTAGTCACACTCTCGCCGCTGCTAGGGCTTCTTGGGACGATCGGAGGCATGATTTCTTCATTTCAGATTTTCAATCTGCAGGATGGTGCGCCTTTGGCGATTACCGGAGGGATCGGAGAAGCGCTGATCGCGACAGCGACTGGGCTCTGTGTGGCGATCTTTGCTCTCGTTGTGCATACATATTTTGCACAGTGGCTCGATGATATTCTGACTGCTGTCGAACGGGCTGAAGCACTTGTCACCGCTGAGGTGAGGAAGAGGGGCTGCTGATGAGGCATCGGGATTTCCATTCATTGAAGCAACCGGCGGTCATCATCATCCCGATGATTGACATCATGCTTTTCCTTCTCGTTTTTTTCATGGTGAGCACGATGTACATGGTCCACTTGAATACACTTCCTGTGAATCTTCCGGCGGCATCTTCACCGCCAAGAGAGGATAAGCCTACTGTCATTTCTGTCACTGTGAACCAGAAAGGGAATGTTTTTTACGACATGGATACAAAGCCATCGCTGGAGATCAGAGAACAAGCACAGAAGTCGCTGCAAGATAAACCGGATGCGATCTTTGTCATACGGGGGGATCGGGAAACAAGCTATCAGGATATCACTCGAGTCCTTGATGCATTGAAATCAGCTGGAGCGAAGCATGTTTCTTTGGCAGCAGATGTGAAAAAGTAGTTTAGCGACTGAAATTAAGGAAAGGCTGATCCAATCGCAGAGGCTAATTTCATATGGATATTCATGTACTCTTCGGTATCCTCTTCTTTATAATTAGATCGGTGCCCTCGGCAGCGTATTCCTCGCCATATATAAAATTCTAAGAGTAACATCTTACAATGATTGGATTGATGCTTTCTTAAAGTCGTAAGCAGCGTCTTTTCGGTCCATCCTTTTTGAGCGAGTGCCCAGGTACAGTTGCTCTTGGGGCTGCATTCTGTTTTCTTATTTTACTTACGAGGTATTCTATGCTTTATCGAACGAATTGGCCGCTTGTGCTTTTTCTGGCACTGGCGCTGCACGGCGGCGTTTTTGGTGTTTTTCAGATGCTGCGGCCGCTTCTTTTGAAAGATGAGCCGGTTCCGACAGAAATGGGACAAATCATCGACCTCGGAGATGCAGAGGAAGGCGGGGAGGGAGAGGATTCCAATGATCCCGGATTTATCGAAGGGACAGAGGATGGCTCTCTTGTTGGTGAGGCACTTCCAGATGCAGGGATAAGCGGCATAAGGGAAGCGGATATAGCAAGTGGACCGGACGCAGAAAAAGATATGTCTAAGGTGAAGGAGGCCGAGCAAGTCCCGGAACCTTTGATGCAGGATGAGGTAAAAGTTGATCCGGAGCCAGAGGAGGATCCCATTGTCGCCAAAGATGAGGCAGACGCGATCAAGCAGTATCAGAAACAGGTGGCAGAAGCCCAAAAAGAGCCCAAAAAGAAAGTATCAAATACCATCGTGATCCAGAAAAAAGGCAGCGGCAAGGCCAAGCAGATGGGACAGCCGCCGATCACGCTTTCAGATTCTTATCCACCAGAAGGTATGTATACCTTTAAGGGAGTCATTCGCGTCTTTACGACCATTGGTGAAGATGGAAAAGTGAAGGCGACGAAGGTCGCTGTTTCCTCTGGTCGTCGCAGTGCAGATGAATTGGCACAAGCCTTCTGCCGACGCTGGACATTCAAGCCGGCCAGGGATGGAGAAGGAAAACCGATGGAGTCGGTGAAACTCATCCGTATCCCTTTTAACCTGTCTCCGGAAAAAATGAAGGATCAGATGGATAGGAATGGATGAGAGAAATCTCTGCATCTCTTATACAGGTTTTAATTCGCAAAAGACAAGGAGATCCCTATGATCAAAAAAATACTGACAGCGTTCCTTATGTTTATGCTGGTGGGGGCTCTGAGCAGCATGCCGGCACAAGCCGCGCAGGACTGGATGCAGTCTTATCACCACATAGAAACGATGCTGGGCAAGGCAGAAGAAGCCTATGCAGCAGGCGATAAGGAGGGGGCAAAAAAGATCGTCAATGATTCCTACTATGGCGTCTATGAAACTGATGGCCTTGAAAAGGCGATCCGTACGACGATTTCCTCGAAAAATGCAAACCTAACAGAGTACCAGTACAGCAAGCTGAAAAAGGCAATTCGTGATGATGCGGGGATAGCTGCAGTGAAGGCTGAGAAAGATCAGCTGCTTTCCATGATGAAGACGGATATTTCCACGTTGGACTCTAAAGAAGGAAGCGGCGGTCGGTGGGCCTCATTCTGGCCAGCCTTTCTCATCCTTCTTCGTGAAGGTATGGAAGCGATTCTTATCATTGTCGCCATCATGGCATATCTTGCGAAGTCTGGGAATAAGAAATATCTGAATACTGTATACAACTACTCGATCGCAGCCGTGATCGCCAGCTTCGCTTCTGCCTACGTTTTCAGTGTGGTGCTGGATACATTCACCGTAGGAGCTTCCCGCGAACTGATCGAGGGACTGACGGCTCTCTTTGCAGTCTTTGTCCTGCTCTACATGAGCTTTTGGATGGGAAGCAGAGCCAAGGCATCGGCGTGGAAACAATATTTAGAAACAATGATTCACACGACGATTACGACCGGACGCGCCAGGTCTCTCGGCCTTGCGGCTTTCCTGGCGGTATATCGTGAGGGCGCGGAAGTGATCCTATTCTATCAGGCACTCTTTAACGGGGCGTCTGGTGATACCGATATGATCTGGTTTGGATTCCTTGCCGGAGCACTTGTTTTGGCAGTGATTTTTGTATTCATTCAGCTGGGGCTTTTCAAGATCCCGCTTCGAGCTTTTTTTATCGTGACCAGCGTCCTCATGTACTTGATGGCGGTTTCCTTTGTTGGCGGGGGAATCAGCGAATTGCAGGAAGCTCAGGTGATTTCGCAGACAGTCATCGAAGCCTCCTGGTATCCGAATATTGACTGGCTGGGTCTCTACCCGACCGTAGAAACGACAGCGGCTCAGCTTGCGCTTCTTCTGCTCGGCGGTGGGATCGTGTTTTTCCAGATTTTCCAAGCGGGGAAGAAAACGATATAGGGCCTATTATTCATCCAGCCACATCTCGCATTTTATATATTGGAATGATTTATAATACGTAGTCCTATGGATACATCTTTATCTTTTTTCTTTTTTAATATATCAGACAGCCTTGATCTCCAGGGCGTCTCTTATATATAACACTATTTTCATTTTTTTATAAGGAGAGATTCACATGAGCAATTTCAAAAAAGCTATGGCAGCAGCAATGGCTGCTTCTGCACTCGTATTCGGCGGTATGACCGCATCGGCTGGCTTCCAGGAATACCCGATCGGGGATGAGCAGGAAGATACTGTAAACCATTTCAAAGTGGCTCTGGTATATTTCCAGCCAGTACAGATGGAACCGGCAGGCATGGCTCTTGCAGCAGATAAGGCTGACATCCATATCGAAACCGATATCCATGCCACAGAAGGAAATGAGTGTGGCTTCGGTGTCGGTGAATGGATCCCATACATGACTGTTCATTACAAGCTGACCAAACAGGGCACCGGTGAAGTCATCGAAGGGACCTTCATGCCGATGAGCGCAGATGACGGCCCACATTATGGTGCGAATGTAAAACTCGCTGGTGCTGGTACGTATGACTGCGAATTTTCCTTCGACAGCCCATCCCGCCAGGGGTATGCACTCCATGTAGACAAGGAAACCGGTGTTACGGGTCATTTCTGGGAAGAACCTGTCGTTATGCACTGGACTTTTGACTACGTTCCGCGTAACTGGTAATCCCCCAGTCTAAGAAAATTTGGTATAGGCGCGTCATCTTCCGCCTGTAGGATACATCCTTCGGTGGGATGTTTCTACAGGCGATCATGCCGCGGCTTTTTTATATGGGTTGACCATAAGGCAGGAAAGAGAAAGAGGCAGTTCCTTCAACTGGTACCTTTTGTTTTCCGGACGCCACCCCATGTTTTCTGCCCTGTCCTGTGGTCAACCACCTACTATCCGATGAAAGGAGAGTATCATGCAGTTACAAATGTTCCTGCAGCAGTTCATCCCCGCGATGGAGTTTGCCACGGCTATGATGACGCCGTTCGCTGTCCTCTTTGCGATCCTTTACAGTTATCATGGAGGTGCACTCCGAAAGACCTTCCGCAAGGCAGCATACTGGGCTTTCTGGTGCTCCCTCTTTGTCATCGCGGTGAAGCAGGGAACGAGAAATGCAGTCAGCCGCGAAGGTTTTGAAGGATTGATGGCCTTTTTTGCTCTGTTCAGTGAGATCGTGCTCGCGCAGCTTCTTCTATCTTCTCGCGAAAAGATGGAAAGAAGATGGAAGATTTTCCAAAAAGCCGTTGCCGTCAACGTTCTGGCGGTTACGTTGTACTATGGCATGGAAATCTGGCTCATTCCTGTTACGACGGTACTGAATGTTTCAGACATCGTCTCTGTAGAAATGCTCATTCGTATGCTTGGCTTTGCAAGCGGGCTTTTCTTTGGCGGGCTTTCTTCATGGCTGATCTATCATGCGGCAAAATCACTGAATGACACCAGACTGCATTACGTATACCTTATTCAGCTTTTTGCCCTTTTCCTTCAGCAAGGCATTTATCTTGTGCAGATCCTGATGGCTAGAGGCATCCTTCCGGCGCGTCAACTCATGAAAGTCATGGCTCCCATCATCAATCATCAGGATTGGTTTATCTTTGTTGTTTTTTTCGTGGTGTTTACCGTACCCGTGGCTTTATTCTCCCAGCGATGCCCGGAGAAAACCATTGGAGAGAATCCTGCAGAATACAGGAAAGTCGTGGCTCTCGACAGACATAAAAAACGTTGGGGAAAGGCAGCTGTTATTTCCCTTTGCGTCATGATTTTCTTTTCCAGCTTTGGCAGCATCTATGCCAATAAAAAAGAAGAACTCATCCCGGCAATCACGGTTTCTGCAAAGAACCAGCGTGTGGCTATCGACATCAGTCAAGTCAATGATGGGCATCTTCATCGTTTCATGTATCGTTCTAAGAAAGGCACGCCGGTACGTTTCATCATTGTACTGAAAGGCGGCAGTGCATATGGTGTAGGTCTTGACTGTTGTGAAATCTGCGGTCCGACGGGCTATATTGAAAGGGAAAATCAGGTCGTCTGCAAGCTATGCGACGTGGTGATGAATAAATCAACGATCGGTATGCCCGGTGGCTGCAACCCGATTCCACTGAAGTATAGTGTAAGCAATGGACAGATCCGCATCGATCAGGAAGAACTGGAAAAGGCGCAGAAATGGTTCAGGTAAGACTAGGGATACCGGGGTTCTGACCGTTCCCTTGCACTCTCATACTTGATTTCTTTTATTACGAAAGGGGGCAACGCATTTGTTCTGGCAAATGGTGAAAGGTGCGGTCTTCCGGCAGGGAAGGCAGCTCCTCTTTGTGGCGCTTACCGTAGCGCTCGGCATATCACTTGCGACAGCCATGTTGAATGTTATGTTCGATGTCGGCGATAAGGTGAATCAGGAACTGAAAGCATTCGGTGCCAATATCACAGTTACATCAAAAAATTCATCCATTCTAAAAGATATCTATGGGCTGGACTCTTCTGAAGGGCCGAAGGAATATCTCAACGAATCAGACCTCGGCAAATTGAAAACCATCTTCTGGACGAATAATATCGTAGCATTCTCTCCTCACCTCACAGGGCAGCTTATAAACGGAGATGGAAAGAAATTCACAGTGACTGGTACATGGTTTGACCACAAGCTGAAGCTTCCGACGGACGAGATCTTTGTGACAGGAGAGCAATACATGAAGTCGTGGTGGCAGCTTGATGGCAGCTGGCCCAAAGATGGAGAAGACAGTGAAGTCCTTGTCGGAAAAGAACTGGCGGCGGATATGTCTTGGAAAGTAGGGGATACGATTTCCTATACCGGAAAAGAGGGACAGCAAGGCACGTTTCGCATTACTGGGATCCTTTCTGGCGGTGGAGAAGAAGATCGTGAGGTCATAGCACAGCTTCCGGCCGTCCAAAAAGCATTAGGACTCACAGGGAAGATCGATACCATCACGGTGTCTGCGATCACGACACCGGAGAATGAACTTGCGCGCCGTGCTTCACAGAACCCGAAGAGTCTGTCCATCAAAGAATATGAAGTCTGGTACTGCACGGCGTACGTTTCTTCCATTTCCTATCAGATCGAAGAAGTGGTAGCCAACTCTGTTGCCCGTCCGGTCCGCCAGATCGCAGAGTCTGAAGGAAAGATCTTGGGCAAGACACAGCTCCTGATGCTTCTTATCACGGTCCTCTCCCTCTTGTCAGCAACCATGGGTGTATCGAATCTTGTCAGTGCAAATATCATGGAAAGAAGCCGCGAGCTGGGACTTCTCAAAGCTCTTGGCGCGACAGATATCTCTGTTGTCATCCTTGTTTTGACGGAGATATTCCTCGCCGGACTTTTGGGCGGACTATTCGGATATGGCATTGGTCTTTGTTTTGCACAGGTTATAGGGCATGCGGTATTCGGTTCGGCGATCGCCATTAATATGGTGGCTATCCCGATACTCATCGTTCTCCTGATCTTTATGCTGCTTTTGGGCAGCCTTCCGGCCATTCGCTCGCTTCTTAGCCTGCGTCCGGCCATTGTTCTCCACGGCAGGTGATCTTATGAATATGAAACGATTGCATATGTACCTCATCATGGTCACCAATGCGCTGCTCCGGAGAAAACTTCGTATGTTCATTGCACTCCTGGCAGTCGCCATCGGGGCGACGATCATCTCTGGCATGATCACGGTATACAAAGAAGTTCCTGAGCAGATGGGACGCGAATTCCGTGCCTATGGGGCAAACCTGCTCCTTCTTCCGGCGGATGGCAAAGAACGCATCGAGGAAAGCGAAATAGCAAAGGCATATCAGCTGATGGAGAATCATGAGCTGGTAGGCAAAGCACCCTTCCTGTATGAACGTCTTCGCATCAATGAGTCCCCTGTGCTGGTGGGGGGGACTGATTTTGAAGAAATCAGAAAAGTTTGCCCTTACTGGCAGATCACAGGTGCTTTTCCAGAAAAAGGAAAGAAAGAGATCCTCCTTGGAGCAGAGCTTGCCGAAAAGTATCAAGCAAAGGCAGGTTCCTCTGTCGTACTGGAAACGGGGGAATCAGCGAAGGAAGAGATGTTCACAGTGTCTGGTATCATCCGTACCGGAGGCAAGGAAGAACAGTTCGCTTACACAGACCTTTCCGTGCTTCAGGGATTTACAGGGCAGGAAGGCTTGATTTCCATGGCGCAGATCTCCATTGTAGCCTCTTCCCAGGAACTGGAAATGCTGGATCAGAAGATGGAAAAGGAACACCTCAGCATTCATCCGCAGATCGTAAAGCAGATCGCAGCCTCTGAGCAGACGGTTCTCGGCAAACTGCAAGCACTTGTTCTTCTTGTCACCGTGATCGTTCTCCTGCTGACGCTGGTATGCGTGGGCACCACCATGACGGAAGTCGTTTCCGAAAGACGAAAGGAAATCGGGCTCAAAAAGGCATTGGGCGCGACGAATCGTCACATTGCTGGCGAATTTTTTGGCGAAAGCTGCATGCTTGGCTTGATTGGCGGCATCATCGGGACTGGATGCGGGTACCTCTTTGCACTGACTGTCGGTCTCCATGTTTTCGGCAGAAGTCTTTCGATTTCTGCATCGATCGCAATCTTTTCTATCCTGCTTTCCATTATTGTCACTGCTGCCGCTACGATGCTGCCGGTCAGGACGGCTGTGAAGGTGGAACCGGCCATTGTTATGCGTGGAGAATAAGGAGCGTATTATGAGTCTTTTACAACTAAACGATGTAGGCATGCTCTATGGTGGACGCGTGCCTGCACTGGAACATGTCCACCTCACTGTCGAAAAAGGGGACTGGCTCGCTATCATGGGTCCTTCCGGATCCGGCAAGACGACTCTCATGAATATTATCGGCTGCATGGATAAACATACTTCAGGTGAGGTCATCTTAGACGGTATCAGCCTCAATGATGTCTCAAAGAAGGAGCTGACACAGATCCGGCGTGATAAGATCGGTATGGTCTTCCAACAGTTTCACCTGATCCCGTACCTGACGGCGGTGGAAAATCTGATGGTTGCCCAGTACTATCACAGTATTCCTGATCGCGCAGAGGCACTGGAAGCATTGGCCCGCGTGGGGCTCTCCGATCGAGCTGATCATCTCCCGAGGGAACTGTCCGGCGGCGAGCAGCAGCGCGTCTGTATCGCTCGCGCCCTCATCAATTATCCCGTTCTCATTCTGGCTGATGAACCGACGGGCAACTTGGATGAGAAGAATGAACAGCTCGTCATGGATCTCTTCCGTGAACTCAATGCAGAAGGCCATACCATCATCACTGTGACACATTCTGCCAAAGTCGGTGAAGCTGCCAAAAAGATCGTCATTATCGATCATGGGCATATGAAAGAAGCTTCCGCTGAAGAATGAGCAGCTTCGTCGCTTGCACAATTAATAATCGGTCTGTCATTTTATGATTTCAATTCTCTCAGTACCTGTTACTTCTTACCGTAGAAGAAAGGAAAATAATTATGAATCAGATATGGAAAACCTATGGTTCAGTCCTGGTTGCAGGAGTCACGGCACTCAGCTTTGCCGGCTGTGGTGTCAGCAAAGAAGCCCCGAAGGCAGAAAGCCAGTCCGGGCTTGCGACTTTCAAGGCACCCCAAATTGATACCCAGGGGATGTTGGCCAAAGCGAAGGATGGCACCTTTACCGGGCAGAGCAAACCGAATGATCGTGGTGGATATACTGAGCTTACCATTACCATAGAAAATCATAAGATTACCGCAGCAAAATTCGTAGGCTTCAACAAGGACGGTTCCATCAAGGGTGTAGACTACGGCAAGACCAATGGCAAGATCGAGAATAAAGTGTACTACAATAAAGCCCAGGCGGCTCTTCAGGCGAATACATCCTATGCAGAAGCACTGCTGCAGAAACAGGAAGTTAATAAAGTCGATGGCATATCCGGTGCGACGGACTCCTATATTCTTTTCTTTGATGCAGCACAGAAAGCACTCGAAGCAGCAGAGCGCGGATAAAAGATCCTGCATTTCTTCAGAACAAACTACACTATCCATATATTTTCTGAAATTCCAAGGAGGTGAATCCGATGGTTCTTGCATCCAATATTCAGGAAGAATTTCATGCTTGGCTGGCACAGGAAGTCAGCGAAGAAGAGCAGGCCTGGATTCTCCTCGAGCTTTCGTGGATCGATGCATACTTGTACAGGCGCTCAAGGCAGCATGTGTTTGACAAAGAGGAAAAGACTGCACGGGAAGAGCTTAAGCGTCTATTCACATCCCGCAGTTTCCGAAAATACATCGCCGATACCATGAAATCTCTTTGTCATACCACACTAGATGAGTACACGACCTACGAAATGACGAGATTGAAGAGCGAACAGCTTGAGACTGCCTGTGATTTCTATATCCGTTTTCTCCGGCGGCGTATCGCGTATGATCCATCTTTCGGGATTCCTGTGAAAAGAAGGGGAAAAAGGGCAGCCTCGTATATAGGTAAGAGCCTCGAGAAAAGAAAACTGCGGCGTGAGATCAAGGACTTTCTTTCTCTTTCCCCAGAAAAGGCAAAAAGGTTGCGGCAGCTTATTGAAGAGGGGAAAGATCCCTTTCAGGATCCGGAATTGCGCACCCTGTGCAAGGTGAAAGTTTTCTGTGAGATCGCCAAAGCACCTGTGACGGAAAAAGATGCCTTGAACGAAAGGTTGCCAGCACTCTTGATTGAGCCCATGCAGGAGATGCTTAAGGAGATCGAAGAGGAAGGGCTTCTCTTTAGCCGGGGGGAAAAATGGGTATTCCAGCCTGCGCTCATCCAACAGGGAAGCCTTGATGCTGCCGGATATATCGAGGATATGCCGAATAGTCGGGAACGGCTGATTCTGCACCTTCGTATTTTGGGACTCTCTCTCAAGGCCATCGGTGACAGGCTTTTCATCACCCGTGAACGCGTCCGTCAGATCGCGAGCCGTGCATTGGATAAGCGCCCGCCGCTGGCAGAAGATGCATGGCTGCCTGCCTGGGAAAGATATCATGGGGTAGGGAAAGAGAATTTTTGCTATATCTTCCAGCTTCGAGAGAATACAGTGAACTACCTTAATATGGTCTGCGGTCATGTCCCTGCAAAGAAGAATCGATCGCTCCTTCTTGCAGAAATCGCAAAAGATACGACTTTCCCTGAAGAAGTTCGCTTCCGTGCAGCTCGCATGCATCTCTCCTGATTCCTTTGCCAGAGAAAATACGAATGCTTTGATCATTCAGCATTTCTCTGGCAAAGGAATTTTTATTTTTTGTTTCATGCGGGCTTGGAGGCTCAAAATGCGTACAAGCAACTTTTAAAATCAGGATAGCTTGTTCATGGCAGTCCGCTTCCTTTGCTCGCCTGTTTGAATCACGAAAATCAACCCTCTTGACAAACGAAAATCTATTTGACGCTACCCTCGGCAGGCTCTATAATAGTAAGAACTGTTTTATCAAAAAATGTCGACAGTAACGAAAAATTTGGAAGGTGAAACTATGCACGAAAAGTACGTACCTCAGCAGATTGAAAAGAAATGGCAGAAAATCTGGGAGGACACCAAAGCATTTGAAACTCATTCTGACCCGAGCAGAAAGAAATACTATGTATTGGAAATGTTCCCGTACCCGTCTGGCAATCTCCATATGGGACATGTCAGAAACTACTCCATCGGCGACGTTGTCGCTCGTTTCAAGACGATGCAAGGATTCAATGTCATTCATCCGATGGGCTTTGATGCCTTCGGTATGCCGGCTGAAAATGCGGCTATCAAGCACGGCATTCCACCGGCGGAATGGACCTATTCCAATATCGACAACATGACCCGTCAGCAGAAAGAGCTCGGTCTTTCCTATGATTGGGGCAGAAAAGTCCTGACCTGCCGCGAAGACTACTACAAGCACACACAGAAGCTCTTTGAGATCTTCTATAAGAGAGGCCTCGCTTACAAGAAGGAAGCAAAGGTCAACTGGTGTGAAAGTTGCCACACTGTCCTCGCGAATGAACAGGTCGAAGAAGGACGCTGCTGGCGCTGCAAGAATGAAGTCGTCAAGAAAGACCTCTCTCAGTGGTTCCTGAAGATCACCGACTATGCAGACCGCCTCCTTGCAGATCTCGACCATATGCCAGGCTGGCCGGAACGTGTCAAGACCATGCAGAGAAACTGGATCGGCCGCTCCACTGGTACCCAGTTCTCCTTCAAAGTCGAAGGTACGGATGATCAGATCCCGGTCTATACCACCCGTGTCGATACCGTCTACGGCGTTACCTACATGGTCCTTGCTCCGGAACACCCGCTTGTCGAAAAACTCATCGCGAATAATCCGGAAAAGGCGAAGCTCGAAGCATTCATCGAAAAGATGAGAAATGAAAACGACATCGTCCGCACCGCAGAAGATGCACCGAAGCTCGGCATGTTCACCGGCAGCTATGCCATCCATCCGCTGACCGGCGAACGCGTGTCGATCTGGATCGCGAACTACGTCCTCTACGAATACGGCACCGGTGCTGTCATGGCTGTACCGACCCACGACCAGCGCGACTGGGATTTTGCTAAGAAATACAGTCTCCCAATGAAACTCGTCGTCCAGAATAAAGCCGGCTCCCTCTCCCTTGACGAGATGGACAAAGCCTATGACGCTGACGGCGTCCTTGTGAATTCTGCAGAATTTGATGGCCTGAAATCTGGAGAAGCCCGTGAAGCCATCACCAAGAAATTCGAGGATATGGGCATCGGTGAAGGCAAAGTGAACTACCGTCTGCGTGACTGGCTGATTTCCCGCCAGCGCTACTGGGGATGCCCGATCCCGATCATCCACTGTCCGCATTGCGGCAATGTCCTTGTCCCGGAAAAAGACCTCCCAGTCAAACTGCCGGAAGACGTCAACTTCGTCGCTGGTGCGACCTCTCCGCTCGAAACCAGTGAAGCTTTCCTCCACTGCAAATGTCCACAGTGCGGCGCGGATGCTACGAGAGAAACCGACACGATGGATACCTTCATCGACTCTTCCTGGTACTTCCTGCGTTACTGCGACCCGCACAATACCGAAGAACCATTCGCTAAGGATAAGGCAAACTACTGGATGCCCGTCGACCAGTACATCGGTGGCATCGAGCACGCCATCCTTCACCTGCTGTATTCCCGCTTCTTCATGAAAGTCCTTCAGGATGAAGGCATGGTCGACTATCCGGAACCATTCACGAACCTGCTCTGTCAGGGCATGGTCCTGAAAGATGGTGGCAAGATGAGTAAATCCGTCGGCAACGTTGTTTCCCCAGAAGAAATAGTCGGGAAATACGGCGCGGACACGGCCCGCCTCTTCATCCTCTTTGCCGCTCCGCCGGAAAAAGACCTCGAATGGTCCGATCAGGGCGTCGAAGGCTCCTACCGTTTCCTGAAACGCGTCTGGAACATTATCGGCAAGTACGAAGACGTTCAGACTGAAGAAAAAGGCAAACTTTCCTCCGAGGAATTCGCTCTCAGAAGAAAACTGCACCAGACCATCAAGAAAGTCACCGAAGATCTAGATGGAAAATTTGCTTTCAATACCGCGATCTCTGCCATCATGGAACTCGTAAACGATATGTACCGCTTCATCGAAGCCCATGATACCATCGAAGCGAGCCTTTCCGGCGAGCTCGTCAGAAATCTCCTCATTCTCCTTGCGCCATTCGTTCCGCATATGACCGAAGAACTGTGGCAGAGTGCAGGGCAGAAGGAAGAAAGCATCCATCTGGCTGCTTGGCCGGCCTGCGATGAATCTGCTCTCGTCGTCGACGAAGTCGAACTCGCTGTCCAGGTCAATGGCAAGGTCCGCGCGACAATCTCCGTTCCGGTTGCTATGGCGCGCGAAGAAATCGGCGAAAAAGCCCAGGCTCTTCCGGAAATCCAGAAATTCACCGAAGGCAAGACCATCGTGAAAGTCATCGTCGTTCCGAAGAGAATCGTCAATATTGTCATCAAATAATAAGCAAGCGAAAAGAGAAGCCGCGAGGCTTCTCTTTTTTGTTGAAACGCGTAGTCCTGCGGAGAAGGGCGCCAAAGGCGCACCGTCATCCTGAGCGGACGGAAAGGACGTCCGTGAGATGGCCGCGGTCAGAACAAGTGGGGACTATGCCAACGGATCTATGTGAAAAATGTACAGGGGAAAATCCGTCTTTCCGCATCGTCATTCTGAATTGTTTGGATTTTCTATATACTTATGTTATAATGCGGTTATAGTTTCAAGGGGGGTGGTCATGATGAAAAAGAAATCTATTCTAGCTATCGGGCTCATCGCTGCACTGCTTTTCGGCCTTACCGGAGAAGTAGAGGCATTCGGCTGGGGAGACATCGAGGGCAAAGCAGCGGATAAAGCCATCGGAAGCGTTCTTGGTTCTTCCGCCAAAAAGAAACCGGTAAAACAGTCCCGACCAAAGAGCGAGAAACAGAAGAAAAGCGAACGTGAAGCGGAAAAGTATGGCGTGAAACGGATAGAAAGTCCAGATGGCACGAATCCCACTGCCTTTGCAGGCACGCTCGATCCATGGCCGCCGGATGAACTCTCCGCGCGCCCGGACTGGTTCGACAACCGCACGCAGCCTTGGATAATGACGAATGCACGCCTCGTCGCAGAGTATGAAAGTATGATCCAATGGCGTGCCTACGCGAAACAAAATGGCCTTGGTACCATCGAATCGGACGAAATCCGCTACACCGAGCTGATGGACGAAATTCATGTCCGCGTAAGAGCGATCGAAAGGTACTGTGATGCGGCAGAATATGGAGATGATCAGTCGATGCAGTCCAGAGCCTCCAAGGGAGACTACCAGCGTGCAGTCGCCAGCAACATTGATCCGCTCAGTGGCTATGATCTGGATCTCAGAATCCCCGCAAATACACTCCCTGGCTATCATCCCGAGCGAAATTAAGGAAACACGGACTCAATCGTAGAATGTTCAGATTTTTTTTATTTTATGAAAAGGAAACCGTGTAAAATCTTGAATTTCTACGATGGTATTTCTCGGAGAGGAAAATCTTCCCGGGAGCCCAAAGCTCCCTTCGCACTCCTTCGTGCACAGCCCTATAGGAAAGGAGAGCAGAGATGGCAGACGGCAGATCCGATTTCCATTCTATCGCTCGAAAGCGTGCTAGCCGCCGGAAAGCGTAAGAAATACAAATCACAGAAAGACGCAGCAGGTCAAAAGATCTCATGCAGGATTCGCCTCGCGGGCAAACCCTAGAGCGAAGTTTAGCCGTACTTGTACGACATGAACCGTGAAATGCGCTGGTGCCAGATTGCAGGGAATGCCTCCATGGATACTTATAAAACTCTGCTGCGCCTTTGTGGTGGAAGTGACCCTTTTCGAAAAGAGGGTCACTTTTTTCGCGTATTGTCGATGACAGGGATACGATGATTCCACACAAAGCCTGAATGCCCTTCCTCGTCTTTTTTACATGTGCGACTTTTTCTTGCTTTTTCTCTCATTTATTGCTAAAATAACATATGTCGATATTGCGGGCCTATAGCTCAGTTGGTTAGAGCAGGCGGCTCATAACCGCCCCGTCCCAGGTTCGAGTCCTGGTGGGCCCACCACAATGAACGTATCCGTGCTGATTTCAGTGATTTGGATACGTTTTTTTGATAGAGAAATGGAATGGCTGCGGGATAGTCCTGTAGGGCAAGTCTTCTCTGAAAGGATTCAACTATGAAATTGACGAACCGATTACAGGCGGCAGCCGATCTGGTGCCTGTCTGTGAGAGTATGGCCGATATTGGTACAGACCATGGCTACCTTCCCATTTACCTCGTGCAAGAGGGGCGCGCCAGGCGGGCCATCGCCTGCGATGTGAATGACGGCCCTCTTGCACGTGCCAAGGAGGATGTAATTTCTTCCGGATTTTCACGCCAGATCGGTTTACGACTGGGCGGAGGACTTTCACCGATTGACAAAGGAGAGGTGGACGGTATCACCATCTGCGGGATGGGCGGCCTTTTGATGCGGGATATTCTCGCGGAGAATGAGGGAAAGGCGCAGGCGCTCTCATGGCTGGTGCTGCAGCCGCAGGGACATGTGGCGGAGCTCCGGCAGTTTCTTAGCAGGCATCATTTCCGCATTGAAAAAGAGGTGCTTTCACTGGATGGCGGGCAGCTGTATGAATTGATGCTCGTCCGTCCCGGTGAGATGGAGGAGCTTTCGATGCTGCAGGCAGAAATCGGTGCGACGGCGGCATATCGGAAGGAGCCTCTTTTTAAGATGCATATCGAGCGGCTCATCCGGAAACGGCGCTTTGTGATCGAAGGGGCAAAGGATTCGAAGAGTGAGCGGCATCGCCTGTCCAGAGAAAAAGCACTGGAGGAAGTAAGCATATTGGAGGGACTCTTATGAAAGTCACAGGAAATGATTTGATCGGATGGATGGAGTCGTGGGCACCGAAAAGTCTTGCAGAGTCATGGGATCACCCGGGGCTTCAGGTGGGGGATCCTCGCCGCAGGGTCACGAAGGTACTGATTTCCCTCGACCTCACGGAAGAGAATGTGGATCTTGCCGTCCGTGAAGGCGCTGAGATGGTGATTTCCCACCATCCATTCCTTTTCAAGGCCATCCGCGAGCTCGACCTTCGGAAATACAAGGGGCGCGTGATAGAGAAGCTCGTGAAGCATGATATCCTGTCTTTTGCGGCTCACACGAATCTGGATACAGCCAAAGGCGGCGTGAATGATGCTCTGGCAGCTGCGCTCTCTCTTTCCGATACGGAAGGGCTGGTCTTTGAGCAGGAAGCGAGAGAGAAGAAGCTTGCACTTTATGTGAAGCCTGTCACTGCGAAGGTGCTCAGACATACGCTTTCAGAACTCTATGGGGATGCCGTGAATCATTTCTATCTTTTGGATGATGAGGATGATGCGACGGATGAGGCGAAGCTTGAATGTAATGTACCCGCTGTGCTGCTTGCTTCTGTCCTTGCGAAAGTACAGGAAATCTGTGGAGATGTTCACTATGATGTGTATACGCTGGAAAGCCACGGGTGCAAGGAGTACATGGGACGGATCGGAAATCTACCTGCGCCCATGAGCGGAAAAGAGGCGCTCTCGTATATAAAGGAGAGGCTCGGCATTCCTGTCCTTCGTTATGCAGGAAATCCTGATACCACCATTTCCCGCGTGGCTGTTCTGGGCGGCGCGGGAAGTGAATTTGCTGCGCTTGCCAAAGCGAAGGGGGCGGATCTCTACCTGACGGGCGACCTCAAGTACCATGAAGCGCAGGACGCTTCCCGCCTCGGTCTTCTCATCGCGGATGGCGGCCATTTTTATACCGAGCGCGTCATCGTTCCTGCTTTGGCGAAACGCCTTCGGACGTATGCCGCAGAGCATGTCTGGGAGATCGAGGTCATCGAAGACAGCAGGGCAGAGGATATTTTCAGGGAAATGTAGAAAAACGGGTTCGTGGTTAGCTTCTGGGGCGGCACGCGCCTTAGGCTAACCACGAACCCGATTTTATCTTTCTCTTGAAAAAATCCCGTCTCCATGCTATACTGTAGCACACGAGCAGGAAAGATGATTGCGGGCCGTAAGGCGTGAGGAAAGTCCGAGCTTCGTAGGGCAGGATGCCGGATAACGTCCGGCGGGAGTGATCCTAGGGAAAGTGCCATAGAAAAGGAAACCGCCACGCAAGTGGTAAGGGTGGAAAGGTGCGGTAAGAGCGCACCAGCAGTCGGGAGACCGGCTGGCTTGGTAAACCCCATCCGAAGCAAGACCGAATAGGGAAGGGTTGAGGTTGCCCGCTGACCTTCCGGGTTGCGTCGCTTGAGCAGTCGAGCAATCGGCTGACTAGACAGATAATCATCACCACGCAAGTGGGACAGAACTCGGCTTATTGAATGCTCGCCTTGCAAGAAAAGACGCTGTGACGTATGTCACGGCGTCTTTTTTATTTGTCATTCGCGGTGAGGGTCTCACGCTTTCACCACATGTGCCGCGCACTTCTCCGCTTTTCTCATCCGTCTTTCCTGCGCCTGCTTCCTATCCGCCTCTACAGGGCATCTTCCCGGCAAGGGGGCTGACGATACGAGGTAAATCTGCTGTCAAGAGACCTTCGGGCATCGCCCCATATAATACTTGCGGCGAAGCCGCTGCCACAACCCTGAACCTTGAACCTTGAGCCTAAAAATATTTTTCCATCCCCTTGCTTTCCCCTTTTTCTTTTGATAAAATAAATAACGCATGAGTACACATGTCTGTCGGACTCTGCATCTGTGCTTGCGGGAAAAAATTCATTTCACACATTCCCGAAGTGGCTGCAGGGGAGGAAGCAGACAGAGGTTAAAAACAGGAGGTTTTTATTATGGCAGTTGTATCCATGAAACAGTTACTCGAAGCAGGCGTTCACTTTGGTCATCAGACCCGTCGTTGGAATCCGAAAATGGCACGTTTCATTTTCACGGAAAGAAACGGCATCTACATCATCGACCTGCAGAAGACTGTAAAGAAAGTAGAAGAAGCATACGCTTTCCTGCGTGAAGTCGCAGCTACCGGCGCTCCGATCCTTTTCGTCGGCACCAAGAAACAGGCGCAGAATTCCGTGAAGGAAGAAGCTACCCGTTGCAATCAGTTCTATGTCAATGAACGTTGGCTGGGCGGCATGCTCACCAATTTCCGTACCATTCAGACCCGTATCGCTCGTCTGAAAGAACTGGAAAAAATGTTTGAAGAAGGCACCACTGACCAGTATCCGAAGAAGGAAGTCATCCTGATGAAACGCGAACTGGAAAAACTGGAAAAGAACCTGGGCGGCATCAAAGACATGAAGAAGATCCCGGGCGCACTCTTCATCATTGACTCCAAGAAAGAAGAAATCGCTATTGCCGAAGCTCACAAGCTGCACATTCCGGTTATCGCTACCGTTGATACCAACTGTGATCCGGATGTTGTTGATTTCCCGATCCCGGCAAACGATGATGCTATCCGTGCTGTAAGACTGCTCGCTTCCAAGATGGCTGACGCTGTCCTCGAAGGCCGTCAGGGTCAGCAGGAAGCTGAAGCTGCTAAAGAAGCAGAAGCTGAAGAAGCTCCGGCTGAAGAAGCTGCTGAACAGGAATAATGGCTGTATAGGAAATTCGGCCTGCGCTTTGCGCAGGCTGGGGATTTCCTTTTTTTGAGAAATTTTTACAAACACCTTACTGTTTTATGATGGAGGTCATAAAGATGGCAATTACCGCTAGCATGGTCAAAGATCTGCGTACAAAGACTGGCGCAGGCATGATGGACTGCAAAAAAGCACTCGTAGAAGCTGAAGGCGATATGGAAAAAGCAGTAGACATTCTCCGTGAAAAGGGACTGTCTCAGGCTGCAAAGAAAGCAAGCCGTGTAGCTGCTGAAGGTGCTGTCGTTTCCGCTATTTCCGCTGATGGCAAAGTCGGCACCATCGTAGAAGTCAACTGCGAAACTGACTTCGTAGGTAGCAATGATGACTTCAGAGCACTGGCTGCTCGTATCGCACAGCAGATCATCGCTGTAAATCCGGCTGACGTAGAAGCTCTGCTTGCTTCTGATATGGACGGCAAGGCTGTCAAAGATCAGGTCACCGAAGCTGTAGCTAAGATCGGCGAAAACATTTCTGTTCGTCGTTTTGTTCGCTATGAAAGTGCAGAAGGCACTGTCCATAGCTACATCCACGGCGGCGGCAAGATCGGCGTTCTCGTCGAAATGAAGGGCGCAGACGCTGAGCTCGGCAAAGATGTCGCTATGCAGGTCGCTGCTGCAAATCCTTCCTACCTCGACCGCACTCAAGTACCGCAGGCTGAAATCGAACACGAAAAAGAAGTTCTGGCTGTCGAAGCTAGAAATGAAGGCAAACCGGAAAAGATCATCGAAAAGATGGTTCTTGGCCGTATCAACAAATACTACAAGGAAGTCTGCCTCGTAGATCAGGAATTCATTAAAGATGGCGATCTGACCATTGCAAAACTCCTGAAATCCAAGAATGCAGAAGTTGTACGCTTCGCTCGTTTCCAGCTCGGAGAAGGCATCGAAAAGAAACAGGACGATCTGGCTGCTGAAGTCGCTAAACAGCTGAATCAGTAATCCATAAAACAAGAAATAAGAGAACATCATCTTTGGTGTTCTCTTATTTTATGGCCTTTTTCAGGGATTGGATGGGCGACTGGAAGTGAAGAAGTCGGATGTCTAAAGTCTAAAGTCTGTAGTCTCCAAGGCTCATCTCTCAAAATTCTTATGGCAGCTATTTCTGAAATACTATATAATAATAAAGATGTATCACTGATTTTTACGGGGGTGTACAATGGCAACAGAAAACAAGAAGTATAAGAGAGTCATGCTGAAATTGTCTGGCGAAGCGATGGCCAGCGACAAAGGCTTCGGTATCGATCCGGAGGTCGTATATCGACTGGCTGGCGAGATCAAGGAAGCCAGCGATACCGGTATCGAGATCGCTGTCGTTGTAGGTGGCGGCAATATCTGGAGAGGTCTCAAAGGCAGCCAGGGTGGGATGGATCGTGCGTCGGCTGACTACATGGGCATGCTCGCGACTGTCATCAATTCCGTCGCTCTGCAGGATGCGCTCGAAAAACTTGGCGTCTCCACCCGCGTACAGACAGCCATCGAAATGCAGCAGGTCGCAGAGCCTTACATTCGCCGCCGTGCGATCCGCCATCTTGAGAAGGGCAGAGTCGTGATTTTTGGCGCTGGTACGGGCAATCCTTATTTCACAACGGATACCACGGCAGCTCTCCGCAGTGCAGAAATCGAAGCTGATATCATGCTGATGGCGAAGAAGCAGACCGATGGTGTGTACGATGCGGATCCAAAGTTCCATCCCGAAGCCAAAATGTTCACTCATCTCACCTATGGTGAAGTGCTGCAGAAAGAGCTGGCTGTCATGGATAATACGGCCATTACCCTCTGCATGAATAATGAAATTCCGATCAAAGTATTCAATATTGATGTTCCTGGCAACATTGTCAAAGCCTGCAAGGGAGATACCCTGGGCACATTAATCGAAGGGAAATAATCATGTACGAAGAAGAACTGAAGAAACTGTCTGACAAGATGGATAAGTCCATCGTTGCTCTCAAGAATGAATTCACCAGCATCCGTACAGGTCAGGCGAATGCCAGCCTGCTCGATCGCGTATTTGTCGACTATTATGGCAGCCGTACTCCGGTGACTCAGGTCGCTTCTGTGACTGTACCGGAAGCTCGTCTGCTCATTGTTCAGCCATGGGACAAGGGTCTTCTGAAAGATATCGAAAAAGCCATCCTGCAGTCTGATCTCGGCCTCGTACCGATGAATGATGGCAACTTGATCCGTATGGCTATCCCGCAGCTGACCGAAGACCGCCGCAAGGAGCTCGTCAAGGTCGTCAATAAGAAAGCGGAAGAGGGCAAGGTAGCTATCAGAAATATCCGTCGTGATGGCAATGATTTCCTGAAAAAGGAAGCAAAGAACAGCGATGTTTCCAAGGATGTCATCAAAGAAACCGAAGATAAAGTCCAGAAGCTGACGGACAAGAAAATCAAAGAGCTGGAAGCTGCCACTGAAAAGAAAATTAAAGAGATCATGTCTGTATGAGTGAGGATGTTCTTTTTGCAGGACAGCCGTTTACTGAAAAATTGAGACAGTGTGTAGAGAAATCGTATCCGAGTGGTACGATTTCTTTCACTCATGGGCGGGAAGGTACGCTGGAAGAGGCGGCGCTCTTTCTCGTTCGTGTGGGAGAAAAGGCTGTCATCATGCCTCGGATGAAATATAGTGAGAGTGTGGAAAAAGTCATGAGGCGGCGAGAATAATCTTCCCGCCCCTTCATTCCTCATTTGAGCAGAGCTTTTAAACATAATTGAAGGGCGGCACGCCCCACGGGCTAACCTTGAACCACGAATCCTTAAACTATCCAAACTCCATCCTATTTTGATTATGGGAGATTCCATTTATGTCTGATAAAAAACCATTTCCTGAGCACGTAGCGATCATTCTGGACGGGAATGGCCGCTGGGCGAAAGAGAGAGGAAGAGAGAGAACCTATGGCCATCAGGTCGGCGCAGCGAATGTGAAGACCATCGTCCGTGCGGCGGGTCATATGGGAGTGAAAGTGCTGACGCTCTATGCATTTTCCACAGAGAACTGGAAGCGTCCGCCCATCGAAGTCCGTTTCCTGATGAAACTTTTCAAGAGCTACCTGATCAGTCAGTTGCGCGAACTGGTGGAGGACAATGTGCAGGTGCACATCGTGGGGGAGCCGTCCGCACTGTCAGATGATCTACGCAAGGAGATCGCTGCCTGCGAAAAAGACACAGCGAAGTGTGATGGTATGATCCTGAATGTGGCCATCAACTACGGCGGACGCATGGAAATCGTGCAGGCGGTGCAGCAGATCGCGCGCGAAGTCAAGAGCGGCGCTCTTGATGCGGAATCCATCACCGAAGAAACGATTTCTTCCCATCTTTATCCGTCGGACGCCCAAGATGTGGATCTCATGATCCGTACAGGCGGAGAGTCACGCATTTCGAATTTCCTTCTCTGGCAGATCTCCTATGGCGAGCTGTACTTCACGCCTGTCCTGTGGCCGGACTTCACCGAGGAGGAGCTTTCGAAAGCGATCGATTGGTTTACCGGAAGAGACCGTCGTTTCGGCGGGCTCACGGAGGATAAAAAATGAAAGTGCGTGTGATTACAGCGATCATCGGTATCATCGCGGTCCTTGGGCTGGTGTACTTGGGAGGTTGGTTTCTGACGGGAGCCATTTTTCTCGTCTCGCTGCTGGCCCTTCTTGAATATGATAAGATGCTGAAACATTTCGGTGTCCACATCTATCTAAAAGCCACAGCCATTGCCACCGCCGTCATGGTACTGGCATCCGGTTTTTATTCGCTGAAAGCCTTTCTGGCTGCGATTTTTCTGGCCTTTGTGCTTCTTCTCTACCTGATCCTGGGTATCAGGAAGGAAAATATGACCGGGCTTATTTATTCTGCTTTCGGTGCCGTCTATTTTGGTGTGGGCTTTGGCAGCCTCGCGCTCCTTCGCGGCAGTCATGAGCTGCTCTCTCCGACGGCAGTTTCCATCGAGCCGGGCATTTTCCTCATTCTTCTCGCACTCATTTGCACCTGGGCGAGTGATTCTTTCGCTTACCTGACGGGGAAGGCCTGCGGTCGTCATAAGATGGCGCCGCACATCAGCCCGAATAAAACGGTCGAAGGGCTTGTCGGCGGCGCAGTCGGCTGCGTCATTCTAGGAGTTCTTGTTTCCTTCTGTGCCGGCTTTGATCTTTTGGAAGGAGGCATCCTTTCTGTCATGGCGGCCATCATGGCACCCATGGGGGATCTCTTCGAGTCCTATGTAAAGCGCGCCTGTGATATCAAAGACTCTGGAAATATTCTTCCGGGTCACGGCGGGATGATGGACCGTTTCGACAGCCTTCTTTTCGTTGCTCCGAGCCTCGTCGCAGTGCTGGCGCTGCTTCGCTAACATGCGAAAGGAGAAACGAGAAAGGAAGGTGCGGCGCATCATAGAATTGGAACGCCGCATTTTTTATCATAGTATCTATGATCGAGTCTTCCCACTTGAGTGATTTTGATTGTTAGGGAAACGCTGATTCTGCGATGTAATCAGGGTTTCCCTAATCCCTAATTCCTTGTCATCAGCCTCTATTTCTCCCACGCAAAAAAGACAGGATGGTATCCTATCGAATGGTCTGATCCAATGAATCGGGCGCCAGGCTGGGAGGCATAGAGTTTTCGAGGGCGTCCTGGCCGTAGCCAGGACTTCTACTTACTTAGAAGGCGAGCCTGATCTTGTCGTCAATGCGATCCACTTTATTCGGCTTCGGATTTTTATCCTGTCTTTTTCAATTCTCTTACTGATCTTGCACCCTTTTCTGGTTTCTCCCGGGCGAAGCCTTTGAAGGGAGAAGCATTTGAGAGCCGCATGATATCTGCTATTTCTTTTTCCCCTGCCTAGGATGAGGGAAATCGGTCGAGTAGATGATCTCCGGGAAGCTCTCTCCCGCTTCTATACATAGCATCGAGAATGCAGGGGAAAAGTGACCCTGTAGTGACCCTGTTTTTTGACAATATGCAAAAATAAAAAGATGCCTTCTCAGAAGGAGGGTTATGACGAAGTGTTGTAAGAAAATGCTTGCGGAATCGAGCTTTGCGATTTTCTCAGCGTTTCTTCAGTCACCAGTCGCTTACACTTTCCGAAAGGAGTACCTATGAAAGAAATCGCTGTATTAGGCAGTACGGGTTCCATCGGAACCCAGACAATGGACGTGATCCGGCTCCATTCGGATCTTTTTCATACGTCCGTCATCGCGGCGCATAAAAGCATCGACAAATTACGTGAACAGGCCGCTGAATTTCATCCCCACGCCATCGTCATCACTGATGAGGAAGCGGGGAAGAAATTTCTGGAAACCTATGACGGGGATGCGGATGTGATGATCGGCGAGGCAGCTCTTTCTGAGGTCGTGAAGCGTGACGATGTCGACCTTGTCCTTGTAGCGGTCGTCGGCATTACAGGACTTCTTCCGACGCTGGAAGCGATTCGCGCGGGGAAGGAGCTGGCTCTTGCAAACAAAGAAACGCTGGTTGCTGGCGGCGCGCTTGTTCTTGAGGAAGCGAAAAAGCATCATACGCTGATCCGTCCGGTGGACAGTGAGCATTCCGCCATCTTCCAGAGCATGATCGGGCAGGATCAGAAAAGCATCCATAAAATCCTTCTCACGGCTTCCGGAGGCCCTTTCCGCGGCAGGACGAAGGAAGAGCTCGCGAAGGTGACGGTCGCGGATGCCATGAAGCACCCGACATGGAACATGGGGATGAAAGTGACGCTCGACTCCGCGACCATGTTCAACAAAGGGCTCGAAGTCATAGAGGCGCACTGGCTCTTTTGCGTGGACTATCCGGATATTGAAGTCATTGTTCAGCCGCAGAGCCTGATCCACTCGATGGTCGAGTATGTCGATGGCACCATCATGGCGCAGATCGGTCTGCCGGATATGCGCCTGCCAATCCAGTTCGCCCTGACATATCCGGACCGCCTGCCTTCTCCGTCTCATGCCTTCGTGGACTGGAGTGAAATCGCACAGATCCTGATCGCAAAGCCGGATATGAAAGTTTTCCGTTCGCTGAAGCTAGCTTACGAAGCGGGAGAAATGGGGGGAGACGGCGGTGTCGCTTTCAATGCATCCAATGAGGAAGCCATTCGCGCCTTCATTGCTGGGAAGATTTCCTTCCTTTCAATTTTTGATGTGGTGGAAGATACCCTCTCACACTGGAGCGCAGAGCCTGTCGTTTCCTATGAAAGCGTACTCTCATCGGACCGCAAGGCGCGCGCGCTGGCGGATGCATTCATTTCGAGGAAATGCCTATGATTTTATCGATACTGGCTCCGATCTTTGTCTTTGCCGTCGTTGTCATCGTCCATGAGGGCGGACACTTCCTCATGGCGAAGTGGACCGGGATGAAGGTCATCGAATTTGCTGTCGGTTTCGGCCCTGTGATCGTTTCGAAGAAATGGGGAGAGACGCTCTATTCCCTTCGTCTCATCCCGCTGGGGGGATTCAATAAGATCGCTGGCATGGATGATCAGAATAAGGATGACCCACGCGCTTTCAACCGGCGCCCGACATGGGCAAAGCTGCTTGTCATCGTGGGAGGTGCACTCTTCAATGTTCTTCTCGCTCTTTTGATCTTCATCTCCGCCTTCAAGATCGAAGGTTATAATACTTTCCCGAATTTACCCAAAGTCGGCACCGTACTTGCGGGAAGTTCGGCAGAGAAGCAGCATCTTTCGCCCGGAGATACCATTCTTTCCATCGAAGGAAAGGTTATGGTGAAATGGACGGATATCGGAGAAGCCCTGAAAGAGAAGGGCAATCGGGTGGTTTCCATGGAAATCGACCACGAGGGTACGACGAGACAGGTGACGATCATCCCCGAGGTGCAGCCCGATGGTCGTGCCATCATGGGGATCACGCCTTATGTGGAACATCACGAAGCCACGATGACAGAAGCCATTGCCATGGGGCTTAGACGCGCCGCCGATCTGCTTCATATGATGACGGCGGGGCTTTATGATATGGTGACGGGCACGGGGCGTGCGGAGGTATCCGGCCCGATCGGAATCGCTCGCATGTCGGGGGAGGTAGCATCTTACGGGGTCATGCCGCTCTTCATGTTCATCGCCCTTCTCAGTCTGAATCTGGGACTTCTCAATATTCTTCCCGTCCCGCTTCTTGATGGCGGACATTTGATCCTTATTCTCTTGGAGGCCATTCTCGGGCGGCAGCTGCCGGAGAAAGCGCTGATTTATATTCAATCGGTCGGGATCGCCATACTGGGTGCGCTTTTCTTCTATGCACTCTTCCATGATATCAGCGCGCTGATGTAAGAAAAGCGGGTTCAGGGGGATATGTTCTTATCGTCATCTTCTCCATTGAACCTGTACGGACGACTCTCATTCCAATCGTCGCTGATAAGACAGGACGTTTTTAGGAAGGCAAACTTGACTCTAAACCATACATTCATGTAAACCACTACAAAAAGGAGATTCAAATGGGAAATACCAAACAGGTCGTTGTCGGCGGTGTCAAGATCGGTGGGGGCGCGCCCATTGCGATCCAGTCGATGAGCACGTTCAGCCCGCTCGATACGGACGCTGCTGCTGCGCAGATCCATGCCCTGCATCAGGCGGGCGCAGATATCATCAGGATCGCCGTACCGGATAAAAAGGCAGCAGAAGCACTTGGCGCGCTTCGTGCGAAAGTGGATGTGCCGCTGGTCGCAGACATTCATTTCGACTATCGCCTTGCGCTGACAGCGATGGAGCAGGGCATCGATGCGCTTCGCATCAATCCCGGAAATATCGGCAGGCGGGAAAACGTCGTGAAAGTGGTGGATATGGCGAAGGAAAAGCATATCCCCATCCGTATCGGCATCAATGCAGGCTCTCTTCCGGAAGACATCCTTGCAGCGCATGGCGGACATCCGACCGCGGAAGGCATGGTGGAAGGCGCACTCTCTCATGTGCGGATCCTTGAAGCAGAAGGTTTCTATGATATTGTCATTTCTGTGAAATCCTCAGATGTTCCGATGATGGTAAAGGCGAACCGTCTTCTTTCGGAAAAAGTAGACTATCCGCTGCACCTTGGTGTGACGGAAGCGGGGACGCTCTATCGCGGGACGGTCAAGTCAGCCATTGGGATCGGGAGCCTGCTTTTAGATGGCATTGGTGATACCCTTCGTGTATCTTTGACAGATGATCCCATGAAGGAAGTCAAGGCAGCAAAAGAGATCTTGAGCTCCGTGGGGATGCAGCAGTATGGCCCAGTCCTCATTTCCTGTCCGACATGCGGTCGCACACAGGTGAATCTCATCGAGATGGCCAAAGAAGTGGAGGAGAAGATCTCTCACTTTAAGAAACCCATCAAAGTCGCCGTCATGGGATGCGCCGTGAATGGCCCGGGCGAAGCCAGGGAGGCAGATTTCGGTATTGCCGGCGGAAAAGGCAGTGGCCTGGTCTTCCGCAAAGGAAAGATCCTCCGCTCTGTTCCGGAAGATCAGCTCATCGACGCTCTGATGGATGAAATCAGAGCGTATGAAGAAGGGAAATAAAGGAAAATCAAAAAAGCAGCGCCTGTGCGTTGCTTTTTTGATTGAGAAAATAGTGTTAGTTACTAGGAAAATCCTGCTTCAATCGCAGAGTCAGATTTCGCAAGAATTTTTATACATGACTTCGTCATGACCTCCCTTAAATAGCTCGCTATTTGCGCCCTCTAATCCTCGCATTGCATGAATATCCCAAAATGAAATCTAATAATGATTGACTCAGTGTTTCCCTAGACTTTTATTCCGTGTATTTATGATATAATAAAAACAACTCATTGAAATCTATGGAATATGGCTTACTGGAGATAGATATGCGACAAATCAAAGGTCTTTTTTATATGATATTGTCTGCGCTGATGCTGATGGCAGGTATATGGACGGCATATGCTGACGGCAATGAGAACTCCGAGCGGGAAACGATTCGCGTGGGATTTTTTGAAACTGACGGACTGCATATGATCAATGATGATGGAGAAAAGACAGGCTATGGGTATGATCTGCTTCGCTATATGTCACGCTATCTCAATGTGGACTATCAGTATATCGGCTATGATAAGAGCTGGGCAGAGATGCTCCGTATGCTCGATGATGGGGAGATCGACATGGTGGCCTTTGCGAATAAGACGGAGGATCGTTTAGAAAAATATGATTTCTCTCGTCCGATCGGGATATTCGGTACAGCGCTGTTCGTAAAAGAAGATAACCAGAACGTGGTTCCCGAGGACTACAGTACCTATGATGGTCTTCGGATCGCGTTGATCGAAGAGAATGCAAGCAATGATGAGCTTTCTGTCCTTTCGGCGTCGAAGCATTTCAGGTATCAGCCGGTCTATTATAAGAGTTTAAATGATGGAGCCGATGCCCTGCAAAAGGGGAATGTCGACGCCATCGTGAAGAGCTCGCTCAGCCGTGGCCCCCATGAAAAGCTAGTGCAACTTTTTGCAGAGGATCCGTACTATATCATTGTCAAGAAAGGGAATACTCGCCTTCTTTCTGAGATCAATTATGCGCTGGATCAACTCACGCAGGTGGAAGGGGACTGGAAGTCACGGCTTTATCAACGGTACTATGGCAATCAAGCATCCAGCCTCTTGCCGCTCACTGACAAAGAAAAGTCACTTCTCCAGTCCTATATAGAAAGCAGCAGAGCTATTCAAGTCCTATGTCATCCAGACTGCTATCCATATTCCTATGTAGAGAACGGTGAGATGAAAGGAATCCTTCCTGATTATTTTAGGAGATTGGCTGATTCTATTGATCTGCCTTTCACTTTTGTGATCTGTGACTCAAGAGAGGAGTGGCAATCTTTCCGAAATCAGGGAAACTGCGATCTTATACTTGATGGAGGCTTTGAGTCAGAGGAAGAAATTGAGCAGAAAGACTGGGTCACCACGAAGCCGTACATGATGCTGCGTGTGGCACAGGTTGTCCGCTGTGATTTTAACGGTGATATACAGACGGTCGCTGTGGTGAAACAGGGAATATCAGATGTCGAAGATTATTGCAGTAAAAATGTCAGAAAAGTCATATATACTACGAGAGAAAGTGCGATGCAGGCTGTTGCAGACGGGAGGGTGGATGCTGCCTATGTCTTTTATTACGTGGCGCAAGAATATGTCAATCGTGATCAGTCAGGCCTTCTGACCTATAGTCTGATGGAAGAGCCGTCTTTCCCTTGCCGGATTGTCGTGACGCATCGGGCCAATCACATGCTGGCTGGCATCTTGATGAAAGCCATATATGACATGCCGACGAATTTGGTCGAGGAGATTGCTTCTACGTATACCTCGTACAAAATGGCGGACATGACATTCTTGATGATGGCCAGGCTTCACCCGACTATATCGATACTGCTTGTCCTGTTGATGCTGTTTTTTATCATACTTCTTGCAATGGCTGTCATCCGTCTTCGTCGGATGAAGCAGTCTGAAGAGGAGAGAGCGGAGGAAATGGCTTCCCTGGCGGAACAGGCGGAGATGGCAAGCCGTGCAAAGAGTGCTTTCCTTTCCTCCATGTCACACGATATCCGTACTCCAATAAATGCGATCATCGGTTTCACCAAGATCGCACTCGAGAAGAATCCAGATCCGTCTGTCAGGAAGGATCTGGAGAAGATCGAAATCAGCTCGAAGCATCTGTTGACTCTTTTGAATGATGTCCTAGACATCAGCCGCATCGAGAGTGGAAAAGTGAAATTCCAGCCCAAACCGGTAGATTTGTCCGCCATCCATGGTGGTATCCTGGAAATCACGCGCGGACTCATCGCAAACCGTCATCTCGTGCTTTCTGAAAGTGCATCGCTCTTCCCGGATACCTATGTAATGGCTGATGAAGTCCGTCTGCGCGAGGTGCTGGTGAATCTCATCAGCAATGCCATCAAGTATACGAAGGATGGCGGAAGGATCGGTCTCATGTGCGATATGAAAAAACTCGATGATAGGCATGTCGAAGTGACGTATAAAATCTCTGACTCAGGCATCGGTATGAGCCGGGAGTTTGTTTCGCATATTTTTGAAGAATTCACACAAGAGGATGCAGGGGCTGCCCGCACTGAGTACAAGGGGACCGGTCTCGGGATGGCGATCACCAAGAACTATGTAGAACTCATGGGAGGGACGATCGAAGTCAGGAGCCAAAAGGATCTGGGTTCGACTTTCACGGTCAAGCTTCCTATGGAGATCAGCGATGCGCCTCTTCTTTGTGCAGATAAAGAGACATCCAAGCCTGTCGATCTCACAGGGATCCACATCCTCCTGGCTGAAGATAACGACCTCAATGCTGAAATCGCGACCGTACAGCTCGAGTCACTGGGAGTCGATGTCGTCCGTGCGGTGAACGGAAGAGAGGCTTTGCAGCTTTTCGAAACCCGTCCGAAAGGTACCTTTGATATCATACTAATGGATATCATGATGCCGGAAATGGATGGCTATGAAGCGACCCGCGCCATTCGCGCTCTTGCCAGAGAGGATGCCGGGACTATTCCGATCTTGGCGATAACAGCGAATGCTTTCGATGAAGATGTCGAGAAGTCCATAGCAGCCGGTATGAATGGTCATCTTTCCAAGCCGATGGAAATTGATGTCATGGCGGAGATGATCTCGAAGAATCTGGGGAGGACGGGTGACTAGGAATTAGCAGCAAGGGATTTGAAAAAATGCCGAGAAATCGTATGGCGATTTCTCGGCGTTTTTTATGTGGGAGAGAGGAGAAGATAGGACTATAACCTTTATCCTCTTTCTATCCGGAAGGAGGTAGGGGCAGGAATAACGACATCCCTACCTTCTTAGCTCCCACTATTTCCCATATGCCAGCTGGTACAGCTTTTCCAGTGCTTCCGGGGTCTTGACTCCCGGATTCATGAGGAAAAGGTTTGGTTCTAAGAAGTAGACGTGATTCTCCTGTACGGCTTTGAGGTGTGCCCATGCGGGGTTATTTCTCATCGAGCCATCGAGAGATTTGTTGATCTCATCCTGCTTGCCCATGGTGACAATGAAGATGACATCAGGATCGTCAGCGGAAAGCTGCTCTAAGGAATAGGGAACAGTCTTGCTGTCGAGCTTCAGGTCCTTGTGGGCGGTGATGACGTTATTCATTTTCAACATATCCACCATAGAGGCGCAGATGGACTTCGGAGTTTCTGCTGTGACAGATTTCCCGGTAGCGCGAAGGACTGCGACTTTCGCCGGAGTCTTTTCAGCGGACGCTTTATCAGTGATAGCTTTTACACCTTTTTCATAGGCATCGATCACTTCTTTGGCTTTGTCCGTTTTACCATAGAGTTCACCCATGAATTTCAGAAGCGGCACATTGTCATGGATGCCATCGTACTGAATAAGGACGTAGGGGATCTGGCTTGATTTCAGAAGAGACTCGAGCTTGCTGTTTTGCGTCTTTTCTCCGATGACGAGGTCTGGCTTCATGCCGACCAGAGATTCCATATTGATATTCTGCACATGCCCGATGGTGGGGAGGGATTTTGCCTCTTCTGGGATCGGGCTTGTGGTCTCCGGGCGCGCGATGGAGGTGCCTCCGACTGCATAGGCCATATTGATGAGTGGCGCAGACAATGTGACAATGCGCGAAGGAGCGACCTTCATGCTGATGGTCTGGTCTTTGTAGGTGTAAGAGAGGGAGGAGGAAGCGGACTCTCCGCTGCCTCCGCAGGCAGAAAGGGAGAGGCAGAGGGCAGCCGCTGCGATAGATGCAAGAATTTTTTTCATAAGAAGACTCCTTGGAGATAATGGGAACTTGGTCTGCTGAGGGAACCTGATTTATGTACAAGAAATAGCTAAAACATACTAAAACGCTCTTACGCCGAGATGACGTAAGAGCGTTTTTTTAATGAAGAGACATCATCTCTGCATTAGTATAGCACATTTCATTATTTCTGCAGAGCTTCGAGAGCTTCGGTTGCACGATCTACATACAGGCTGCGAACGTTTGCGTTTTCGCCAAGACCATGGATATAGGTGTCAACGGTGAAGCCTTCCGCTTTCAGGATGCTCTTATGGGAGTCCGGTTCATCACCAGCCATATCATTGTTTGCATGGTCGCCAGCAACCATCATGATCGGCATCAGGGTGACATGTTTGTAGCCCTGAGCTTTCAGCTTCGGGATGACATCTTCCAGGTTCGGACGGCCTTCGACGGAGTAAACGAAGACATTGTTCATGCCGAGTTCATGCAGACGATCCTGAATGACGCTGTAGTAAGCGTTGCCCGGATGTGGAGTGCCGTGAGCCATGATCAGAGTAGCGTCCTGTTTACCCATCTTCGGGAACTGGGAGGACACAGCTTTCAGGAAGTCAACGACCTGATCCGGTTCACCTTCGGTGCCCTGGAAGTACATCAGCGGGGTAGCGAGGGAGATCTTCTTGAAATGCGGAACCTGCATCTTGGTGACGATGGAGTCATAGGAATATTCCATGCCTGGAATGACGTCAAGGGAAACGACAGCGACACGGGTGTAGCCTTCATCCTGCAGCTTCTTGAAAGCTTCTTCCGGAGTCATTTTCTGGATGCCTTCTTTGGCTTTTACACGGTCGATAATAATGTGGGAAGTGTATGCTTCGAATACCGGTACATCCGGATGAGCTTTCTGGATGGCTGCTTCTACAGCATCAATGGTTTTAGCTCTTGTGTCTTTGAATGTGGTACCAAAGGTCATGACGAGGACAGCATCTTTGTTTGGTGCATTCTTCATAGCCGGGTTTTCTGCAGTCCATACACCGACGGTAGAAGCTTCGCGGAGAGCCGGGGTTACATCCTTGACTGCCGGATTCAGTTCATATGCATTGGCGGACATGCCGAAGCCAAATACGCACAGAGCTGCCATAGATGCGGACAGAACAGTTTTCAGACTTTTTTTCATGAAAAATCACTCCTTTAAAAATTCCCGATTGTCGGGATTCATACAGAGAAGAGGTGAGTCGAGTATTTCCCATGCACTCGATTTCCTTTCTGCATCTGTATTTCGCATGACATTAGTTTAGTACAATGTTAAGATAAAGTCAAATGAAATTTACAGAATATTTGAAATAGTTTCCATGGAATTGGTGAACCGATGATTTCACGTTAAGAAAACGTGATGGAGTGTTAGGAAATAGCGGACAAATGGATAGAAGAAATGGGCTCCCACGAAGGAAATTAAAAATAAGAAATGGTGGTGAGCCGCCCTATTCCCGGTTTTCCTTCCTCTCTCCACTTGCTCATATTGTTACAACAAAATGGTTGATTATCTCAAAAAAGCCTTGATTTACGGGCATACAAGCAGGATTTCAAGCTGAATTTACTACCAATTTACTACTTTTGAGGGAAAGAGCTTTGATATGCCGCCCGGAACCCTGCCAGCCCAGCCACCAGCACACAGCATTGAGAAAGAATAAATGAAAACTGAATACGACGCATACGCGGCGTTTCTCTATCCCTATACAGGGAGAACAGGAACGCCGCTTTTTTTATGCCCTCATGTTACGCAGTAGGGGCGAAAAGAGCCTTGCTATATGCGGCTTTGCGAGCGCGTTTCTGCCAGGGATAAGGATTTATACCTAACCCCGGCAAAACGGCGTTCTATCGCGTAACAAATCCACAACCAAAGGAGTGATGAAGCTATGGCAGTTTTCCGAGTGGAGCGCAACAAGGGCTATACCGTTATGAGCAACCACCATTTACGAAATAAGGAGCTGACCTTAAAGGCAAAGGGGCTTTTGTCGCAAATGCTTTCCCTGCCCGAAGATTGGGACTACACCCTTGCGGGGCTGTCACAGATCAACCGGGAGAAGATAGACGCTATCCGGGAAGCCATAAAGGAGCTGGAACGCGCCGGGTATATCGTCCGTTCACGGGAGCGCGACGAAAAGGGACGCTTGCGGGGAGCCGATTATGTGATCTATGAGCAGCCCCATACAGAACCTACGCCGGATTTACCTACATTGGAAAATCCAACATTGGATAATCCAACGCAGGAAAAACCAATGTTGGAAAAACCTACGTTGGAAAATCCAATGCAATTAAATAAAGATATACAAAGAACTGACTTACCAAAAAAAGAAAAAATAATTACTGATGAACAAAGTACCCATTCCATTCCTATCCTTTCCCCTAACCCCTCTCCTATGGAGCAGGAAGCGGCTGCGCCGCCGGAACGGAAGCGAAAGGAAGCGGAAGCACAGACAGCTTTTGAGATTTACCGGGAGATCATCAAGGAGAATATCGACTATGACATTCTCATGCAGGATATGAAGTTTGACGGGGACAGGCTGAATGAGATCGTTGACCTCATGCTGGAAACCGTCTGCACCCGGAGAAAGACAATCCGCATTGCCGGGGACGACTACCCCGCCGAGCTGGTGAAAGCTAAGTTTATGAAGTTAGACAGCGAACATATCCGCTTTGTGCTGGACTGTATGCGGGAGAACACCACGAAAATCCGCAACATCAAGCAGTATTTACGGGCGGTGCTTTTCAATGCCCCGTCCACTATCGGCAATTATTATACGTCCCTTGTGGCGCATGACATGGCAAGCGGCGCACTTGCGCCAAAGGAGCCGCACGACCCCTATTCATTCAGACCGGGCGAAAGCCTGTAACCACCCACAACCACAAAAAGGAGGATTTTTATTATGGCACAGAAAATGACGGGAGCATTGGTATTTGACGAGCGCACAGACCGCTATGACATCCGCTTTGACCTTGCCAGCTACTACGGCGGGCTGCATTGCGGGGACTGTTTCGACGTGTTCACCCGCGGCAAGTGGAAACCGACCCGTATTGAAATGAACATGGCGCAGGAATGGTACTTGGTAGGTATCAGAGCCGACGACCTTAACGGGCTGCGGGTGCGTATCTGACCGCCGCCCCATAGACTACCCCGAAAGGAGGGAAAGACCCCATGCAGGACGAAGTAAACGAAAAAACCGTTGCCCTGTATATCAAGACCGGGAAGCTGACCGCCGAAGTGCTGCAAAAGGCAATGAAAGCCGCCCTTACGCAGTCAAAGAAGCAGATCGGGAAGCAGCCCCACGGGAAACAGACCCTAAAGCAGCTTATGAAGCAGAACGCGGGCGTTTCCAACATTGAGATCACAAAAGACAATATCAAGGCGTTTGAGCATACCGCCAAAAAATACGGTATCGACTTTGCGCTGAAAAAAGACGCTGCGGAAACCCCGCCCCGTTACCTTGTATTCTTCAAGGGCAGGGACGCGGACGTGCTGACCGCCGCTTTCAAGGAGTTTTCCGCAAAGAAGCTGACGCAGGACAAAAAGCCCTCAATCCGAAAGGCATTAGCCGCTTTCCGGGAAAAGGCAAAGGAACTGAACGCCAGCCGCCAGCAGACCAAAAACAAGGACAGGGAGGTATCGCTATGAAGCCGGAGATCAAAAAGCTGCTTATCCTCAATCTCCCGTATCTGCTCTTTGTGTACCTGTTTGACAAGGTGGGCGCGGCTGTCCGGCTTTCCCCCGGCATGGACGCAAGCCAGAAGATTTTACACTTGGGGGAGGGCTTCACCGCCGCCTTTGCCAGCGCAGCCCCCAGCTTCCACCCCGCCGATTTACTGATCGGCATTGCCGGGGCAATCATTATCCGGCTTGCTGTCTATGTGAAAGGAAAGAACGCGAAGAAGTACCGCAAAGGCATTGAGTACGGTTCGGCGCGTTGGGGAAATGCCGACGATATAAAGCCGTACACCGACCCGGTATTTGAAAACAATATCCCGCTTACGCAGACAGAACGGCTTACCATGAACAGCCGCCCGAAGCAGCCGAAATATGCAAGAAACAAAAATATCCTTGTGATCGGCGGTTCCGGCAGCGGCAAGACAAGGTTTTTCGTCAAACCGTCGCTTATGCAAATGCACAGCAGCTATGTTGTCACAGACCCGAAAGGCACCGTCTTAGTCGAGTGCGGGAAGCTCTTGCAGCGGGGCGGGTACAGAATCAAGGTGCTAAACACCATCAATTTCCGCAAGAGCATGAAGTACAACCCCTTTGCCTATATCCGCAGCGAAAAGGACATTTTGAAGCTGGTAAATACCATCATTGCCAACACCAAAGGCGACGGGGAGAAATCCGGGGAGGATTTTTGGGTGAAGTCGGAACGGCTTTTCTACTGCGCCCTGATTGGCTATATCCACTATGAAGCCCCGGAGGACGAAAAGAACTTTACGACGCTGCTTGAAATGATTAACGCCAGCGAAGCCCGCGAGGACGACCCGGAGTTTCAAAGCCCGGTTGACCTCATGTTTGAACGGCTGGAAGAAAAAGACCCGGAGCATTTTGCCGTCCGGCAGTACAAGAAGTTTCTGCTTTCCGCTGGCAAGACCCGAAGCTCTATCCTCATTTCCTGCGGTGCGCGGCTGGCCCCCTTTGACATTCGGGAGCTGCGTGAGCTGATGGAGCGCGACGAAATGGAGCTGGACACGCTGGGGGATAGGAAAACCGCCCTGTTTGTCATTATCAGCGACACAGACGACACCTTTAACTTTGTCGTTTCAATCCTCTATACCCAGCTTTTCAATCTCCTGTGCGACAAGGCCGATGATGTGTACGGCGGGCGGCTTCCCGTTCATGTGCGCTGCCTGTTAGACGAGTTTGCGAACATCGGGCAGATTCCGAAGTTTGAAAAGCTCATTGCCACGATACGAAGCCGGGAAATCTCCGCGTCGATTATCCTGCAAAGCCAGTCGCAGCTAAAGGCCATCTACAAGGACAACGCCGATACCATAGTCGGCAACTGCGACACCACCCTTTTCTTGGGCGGCAAGGAGAAATCCACGCTAAAGGAAATCTCGGAAATACTCGGCAAGGAAACGATTGACAGCTTCAACACGTCCGAAACGCGGGGGCGGGAGCTGTCCCACGGGCTGAACTATCAAAAGCTGGGAAAAGAGCTTATGACGCAGGACGAAATCGCGGTCATGGACGGCGGCAAGTGCATTTTACAGGTGCGCGGGGTGCGCCCGTTCTTCTCGGATAAGTTTGATATAACGAAGCACCCGCAGTATAAGCACCTGTCCGACGCTGACCCGAAAAACGCCTTTGACATGGAGAAGCACCTAAAACGCCGCCCCGCCATCGTCAAGCCTGATGAAGTCTTTGACTACTACGAGATAGACACAGAGGAATTGCAGGAGGACGGGGACGGTGAATAAGAAGATCATTCCCTTTCCCGTCCGCAAGCCCATGACGGACAAGGAGCGGCGGGAGCAGCGGCGGCAGGCCGAAACGCAGCGGTTTATCGCCGCTTGTGAAAAACTCTATGAGCAGCAAAAGGCGCAGCGCGGTTAAACCCGTCTGCGCCTTTCCCATATCCAGCAGACTTTAAGGAGGTGGTACAGCAATCCGAAACGTAAACATTGGCTACATGATACGCGCCCCCACCGGGCGCGGTTTCCCATACCCACGCAGCCGCCAGAGCAACGGCGGCTTTTTTGGCGGCAAGACCGCCCTTTGCCCCCTTTGCGGGGCAGCCGCATAGAGCGGCAGGAAAGGAGCTTTCTATGGCATTTTTCAATTCTGCGGTTGGTGTTCTTCAGACCCTCGTTATCGCGCTGGGCGCGGGCCTCGGTATTTGGGGCGTTATCAATCTGCTGGAGGGCTACGGCAACGACAATCCCGGCGCGAAGTCGCAGGGTATGAAGCAGCTCATGGCGGGCGGTGGTGTCGCCCTGATCGGCGGTACCCTCGTACCCCTGCTGTCCGGCCTGTTCGGTTAAGCGGCAGGGTAAGAACCTATGCAGAGCATACTTGACGCGATTAACGAATGGATAAAGGAAATCCTGATAGGAGCCATCAACGGTAATCTGTCAACTATGTTCGGGGACGTAAACGAGAAAGTCGGCACGATAGCCGCAGAGGTAGGGCAGACCCCGCAAGGGTGGAACGCTGGCATATTCTCCATGATACAGACGCTATCGGAGAGTGTCATAGTCCCCATTGCGGGGCTTGTCATTACCTATGTCCTGTGCTACGAGCTAATCAGCATGGTAACGGAAAAGAACAATATGCACGACGTTGATACGTTCATGTTCTTCAAGTGGATTTTCAAGGCGTGGGTGGCGGTGTATCTCGTCACCCACACCTTTGATATTACTATGGCTGTGTTCGATATGGCGCAGCACGTCGTTTCCGGCGCGGCGGGCGTGATCGGCGGCAGCACGAATATAGACGTGGACGCCGCCCTATCGTCCATGCAGGCCGGGCTTGACGCTATGGAAGTCCCCGAACTCTTATTGCTCGTCATGGAAACAAGCCTTGTCAGCCTGTGCATGAAAATCATGTCGGTGCTGATAACGGTAATCCTGTACGGGCGCATGATAGAAATATACCTGTATTGCTCGGTTGCGCCTATCCCATTCGCAACAATGACAAACCGGGAGTGGGGGCAGATTGGAAACAACTACCTCAAATCCCTTATCGCCCTCGGATTTCAGGGCTTCTTGATTATGATATGCGTCGGCATTTACGCGGTTTTGGTAAACAGCATGATAATAGCGGACAATCTGCACAGCGCGATCTTCTCCCTTGCAGCCTATACCGTTATCCTCTGCTTCTCCCTGTTCAAGTCCGGCGCGTTGGCAAAATCCATCTTTAGCGCCCATTAGGGCGGGAAAGGAGGTTATCGCTTGGCGTATGTACCCGTACCCAAAGACCTGACAAAAGTAAAAACGAAAGTCGCTCTCAACCTGACGAAGCGGCAGATCGTTTGCTTTGCGGCGGCCCTCGCTATGGGCTTGCCGATTTTCTTTTTGCTCAAAGGAAGCACCGGGACGACCCTTGCGGCGGCGTTGATGTGCGCCGTCATGCTCCCCTGCTTCCTCTTTGCCATGTACGAAAAACACGGGCAGCCCCTTGAAACGGTAATCCGAAACATTGTGCAGACAAAGTTTATCCGTCCAAAGGAGCGGCCCTATCAGACCGAAAACCTGTACGCTGTCTTGGAAAAGCAGCGGAAACTTGAAAAGGAGGTATCAGCGATTGCCAAAGGCACAAAACACAGCAGCCGCCCCCGCAGGGGCTAAAAGGAAGCTGACCCGCGCAGAGAAGAAAGAGATCGCCGCCATTATCCAGCGGGCAAAGGGCGACGGCAAGCCCCATACCGCCCAGCAGACTATCCCCTATATCCAGATGTACCCGGACGGTATCTGCCATGTTTCGGACAAGCGGTATTCAAAGAGTATCGCGTTTGAGGATATAAACTACCAGCTTGCGCAGGCCGACGACAAGACCGCCATTTTTGAAAACTGGTGCGATTTCCTCAACTACTTTGACGCTTCCGTTTCGGTGCAGCTCTCTTTCATCAATCAGGGGGCGCAGCGGGAAAAGGCGCAGCGGGCTATCGACATTCCCCCGCAGGACGACGCTTTCAACTCTATCCGCAGCGAGTACGCGGATATGCTGAAAAACCAGCTTGAAAAGGGCAACAACGGCCTTGTAAAGCAGAAGTATATCACGTTCTCCATCGAAGCGGACAACCTTTCGGCGGCAAAGGCGCGGCTTTCCCGCATTGAAACCGATGTGCTGAACAATTTTAAGGTGCTGGGCGTGACCGCCCGCCCGCAGACGGGATATGAACGCTTGCAGACCCTACACGGCGTTTTCCACCCGGAGGGTGAACCGTTCCGCTTTTCGTGGGATTGGCTGGCCCCGTCCGGGCTGTCCACAAAGGATTTTATCGCCCCGTCCTCGTTCCGCTTTGGCGAGGGACGCTATTTCCGCATGGGGCGCAAGCTGGGGGCGGTGAGCTTCCTTGAAATCCTTGCGCCGGAGCTGAACGACCGTATGCTTGCGGACATTCTCGACCTTGAAACGGGCGTTATCGTCAATCTGCATATCCGCAGTATCGACCAGACCGAAGCCATCAAGACCATCAAGCGCAAGATCACCGACCTTGACAAGATGAAAATTGAGGAACAGAAAAAGGCCGTCCGCAGCGGCTACGACATGGACATTATTCCGTCCGACCTTGCCACGTTCGGCAGCGAAGCAAAGAATCTTTTGCAGGATTTACAGAGCCGCAATGAAAGAATGTTTTTGCTGACATTCCTTGTGGTGAATATGGCGGACACGAAGCGGAAGCTGGACAATGATGTGTTCGCGGCGGCGGGTATCGCACAGAAATACAACTGCGCCCTGACCCGCCTTGACTATATGCAGGAAGCGGGCCTTATGGCAAGCGTCCCCATCGGGGAGAACCTTATCCCCATACAGCGGGGGCTTACCACCAGCAGCACCGCTATCTTTATCCCCTTTATCACGCAGGAGCTTTTTCAGACGGGCGCGGCTTTGTACTACGGCTTAAACGCCCTGTCCAACAACATGATTTTGTGTGACCGCAAGCGTTTGAAAAACCCAAACGGGCTAATCCTCGGCACTCCCGGCAGCGGCAAGAGCTTTGCGGCAAAGCGGGAAATGGCAAACGCTTTCCTCATTACCGACGACGATATTATCATCTGCGACCCGGAAGCGGAGTATTACCCCCTTGTGCAGCGGCTTCACGGACAGGTGGTGCGCATTTCCCCCACCAGCAGCCAGTATGTGAACCCGATGGATATAAACCTCAATTACAGCGAGGACGACAACCCCCTTGCGCTGAAATCCGACTTCATTCTTTCCCTGTGTGAGCTGGTGGTAGGCGGCAAGGAGGGCTTGCAGCCTGTGGAAAAGACCGTCATTGACCGGGCTGTGCGCAACGTCTACCGCCCGTTCCTTGCCGACCCTGACCCGGAGAAAATGCCGATTCTGGGCGACCTGTACGACGAGCTTTTGAAGCAGCCGGAGCCGGAAGCGGCGCGTATCGCGGCGGCGTTGGAGCTGTATGTTTCCGGCAGCCTTAACGTCTTTAACCACCGTACCAACGTGGAGCTAAATAACCGCCTTGTCTGCTTTGACATTAAGCAGCTCGGAAAGCAGCTTAAAAAGCTGGGTATGCTCATTGTGCAAGACCAGGTATGGAACCGCGTCACCGTCAACCGCGCCGAACAGAAGTCCACCCGCTACTACATGGACGAGTTTCATTTGCTGCTGAAAGAGGAACAGACCGCCGCTTACAGCGTTGAAATCTGGAAGCGTTTTCGTAAATGGGGCGGGATTCCCACCGCCATCACGCAGAACGTGAAAGACCTTTTGAGCAGCCGGGAAGTGGAAAATATCTTTGAGAACAGCGATTTTGTCCTCATGCTCAATCAGGCGGCGGGCGACAGGGCTATCCTTGCAAAGCAGCTCAATATCTCCCCCCAGCAGATGAAGTACGTTACCCACACCGAAGCGGGCGAGGGGCTTTTATTCTACGGCAATGTCATTCTCCCCTTTGTAGACCGCTTCCCGAAAGATACGGAGCTGTACCGGGTAATGACGACGAAGCCGGAGGAAGTGAGCGGCGCATGACAGCGGACACCATCATCAACCGGGACGCGCTGTGCGCCTTGCGGGAGCTTCCCGCCGAAAGCGTCCATTGCGCGGTAACGTCGCCGCCCTACTACGCCCTGCGGGACTATGGGCTTGACGCGCAGATCGGGCGGGAGGACACGCCGGAGCAGTACATAGAACGGCTGACGGCGGTTTTCCATGAGCTAAAGCGCGTCCTGCGTCCTGACGGCACCTTTTGGCTGAATATCTCGGACACCTACTGCGGCACAGGCAGAAAAGGCGGCTACACCGACCCCAAATATCCCAAAGGCCGCAACGGACAGGGCTTTTCCCTTGCCCGTACAGCGGCGGGCTGCAAGCACAAGGACATGATCGGGATTCCTTGGCTTCTGGCGTTCTCCCTACGCGCCGACGGCTGGTATCTGCGCAGCGATATTATCTGGCAGAAAGACAACCCCATGCCGGAAAGCGTGAAAGACCGTCCCACCCGCTGCTATGAACACGTCTTTCTGCTTACGAAGTCAAAGCAGTATTACTATGACGCCGCCGCAGTTGCGGAGCCGACCGCCCCCAAAACGGCGGCAAGGTACAAATCCAGCCGCAGCGCAAGCAGCAAGTATGCCGCCGAGGTACCGGGACAGGGCAAGGTGCAGGGCTTGAACAAGGCAAGGAGCGGCGGCTACTACGACCCCGCCCTTATCCCCACCATGCGCAACAGGCGGGACGTGTGGCTGATAAACACCGTCCCATACAGGGGCGGGCATTTTGCCGCGTTCCCGCCGAAGCTGGCGGAAACCTGTATCTTGGCGGGCTGTCCCAAAGGCGGCGTTGTCCTTGACCCCTTTTTCGGCAGCGGTACGACGGGGCTTGCGGCAAAAGCCCTTGACCGCCATTATATCGGCATTGAGCTGAACAGCGAGTATTGCGCCCTTGCGAGGGCGCGGATTGGAGGTGAAGCACCATAAAACAGTATAAACCCCGCGATAAAATTACGCAGAAAATGACCCGCGACGGGGCTATCGAAGTCAACGAAACCCAGCAGACGGCCCAGCGTATCAGTCAGCGGGAGCAGGACGCGGATTTTCAGAAAACGCCGGAGCAGCAGGCCGCACAGGACGCGGCGGCGCAGCTTGACCCTGCATCTACCGACGCCGCCCCGCTGCCCCGTCTGCCTGTCACCCCCGCAAAGGAGGACGCCGCCACCGCCGAGCGCGTCATGGAGCATATCGGCGGCGCACAGACCCGCAAAGCGTCTAAAAAGGCGGTGCAGAAAGCCCAGCGGGAGAGCGCGGCAGGGGCGAGATCGTCACGTCTGCAATTCACCGACGAGGAACGGGCGACGCCGGAGCTTGGTAAGTACATTGAGAAATCCGACAAGGCCGCCGACCGTCTGGACGCTGCAAGGGCGGCTATCCCCAAAGAAAAGAAGCTGGTGCGGGAACGCTCCTTTGACGAAGCCACGGGCAAGGGCAAGACCCGCCTGCGCTTTGAAGAACACGACAAGCCCCCCGGCTTTAAGGAAAAGCACAGCCCCCTTTCCCGCCCCGCACAGGAGGCGGGTATTTTCGTCCACAACAAGGTACATTCCGTTGAAAAGGACAATTCCGGCGTGGAGGGTGCGCACAAATCCGAGGAAGCAGCGGAAAAGGGCTTGAAATACGGGGCGCGGAAAGTCAGGGAGGGCTACCGCAGCCACAAGCTCAAACCCTACCGGGCAGCGGCGAAAGCGGAACGGGCGGCAGAAAAGGCCAACGTCAACTACCTGTACCAAAAGGCGTTGCAGGATAACCCACAGATCGCCGCGTCCAACCCCGCTTCCCGCTTCATGCAGAAGCAGCGTATCAAGCGGCAGTATGCAAAGGCCATGAAAAAGGGCGGCGCGGCTGCGGCGGCAAAGACAGCGGAGAACACCCGCAAGGCGGCGAAAAAGACCGCAGAGGAAACGAAGAAAACCGTATCTTTTGTGGCGCGGCACCCTGTAGGCGTGATAATCGCCGTTGCCGCGCTGCTGCTGTCTGTGATGATCTTCTCCGGCCTGTCGTCCTGTTCCTCTATCTTCTCCGGCACCATGAACGGGGTGCTGGGTACGTCCTATACGTCGGAGGACAGCGACCTTGTGGCGGTGGAAAACACCTATGCCGGAAAGGAAGCCGCGCTGCAAAGCCAGATAGACAATATCGAAAGCACCTATCCGGGCTATGACGAATATCGCTACGACCTTGACGACATTTTCCACAACCCCCACGAATTAGCGTCCTACCTGACCGCCCTTTTGCAGAGCTACACCCCCGCAAGCGCACAGGCAGAACTTAACCGCGTCTTTGATAATCAATACACCCTGACCGTCACGCCCACCGTAGAAGTACGCTACCGCACAGAAACGTCCTCCGACCCGGTAACGGGGGAAACGACCACCGAGCAAGTACCCTATAACTACTATATCCTCAATGTGTCCCTGACGAACACGCCCATATCGTCGCTGGCCCCCAGCCTTTTAACGCCGGAGCAGCTTGATATGTTCCGGGTGTATCTGGAAACAAGCGGCAACAAGCCCCTTATCTTTGGCGGCGGTTCTGCGAACAGCACCCCGTCCGAGGATTTGAGCGGCGTTCACTTCATCAATGGGACGCGCCCCGGCAATACGGCGGTGGTGGACATTGCAAAGTCACAGGTTGGCAACGTGGGCGGCTACCCCTATTGGAGCTGGTACGGCTTTAATGGGCGCGTGGAGTGGTGCGCCTGTTTCGTTTCGTGGTGCTACAATCAGATGGGCCTATCCGAGCCGCGCTTTGCTGGCTGCACGTCCGGCGGTATGGGGTGGTTTACCTCACACGGGCAATGGGGCGACAGGAACTATACCAACATTGCCCCCGGCGACGCGATTTTCTTTGATTGGGACAACTCCGGCGACGCCGACCATGTAGGCATTGTGATCGGCACCGACGGGGAGCGCGTCTACACCGTCGAGGGCAATTCCGGCGACGCCTGTAAAATCAAGAGCTATCCGCTGGGGAGCAGCGTCATTCGCGGCTACGGCCTGATGAATTGGGATTGACGGGAGGGACAGCCAATGCTTACCCTGACCCCCGTTTCCCTTGCGGAAGCAAACGCCTTTGTCGCCCAGCACCACCGCCACCATAAGCCCGTTACCGGGCATAAGTTTTCCATCGGCTGCACCGCAGACGGGCGGCTTGTGGGCGTGGCAATCGTGGGGCGGCCTGTCAGCCGCTATCTGGACAACGGCCTGACGCTGGAAGTCAACCGCCTTTGTACGGACGGCACGAAAAACGCTTGCAGTATGCTCTATGCCGCAGCGTGGCGGGCGGCGCGGGCTATGGGCTACGAGAAGATCATCACCTATACGCTGGACACCGAGAGCGGCGCGAGTTTACGCGCCGCAGGGTGGACGTGCGCAGGGCTGGCTGGCGGCAAGCGTTGGACGGGAAGCCGACGCCCAGCCGCCGACCTGTACCCCGCGCAAATGAAATACCGATATGAAAAAACATCAAAAATGGAGGTGCGATAAATCAATATAGTTTCCTTTGGGGGCGGCACGAATAGTGCCGCCTTACTTGTTGGGCTTTACAATCACCGAATCCCCGTTGACCTTATCACCTTTGCGGACACAGGCGCGGAGCAGCCCCACACCTATCAATTCATTGTAACGATGAATGAGTGGCTTGCCGCCCACAGTATGCCGCAGATTACCGTTGTGGAGAATGTAGACCGCCACGGCAACCGCCTGACCCTTGAAACGGAGTGCTTGCGCTCCTGTACGCTGCCCTCTATCGCCTACGGCTACAAGCGGTGTTCCCAAAAGCACAAAATCGGGCCACAGGAAAAGTTTTGCAACAACTACGCCCCATGCCGGGAGGTATGGGCGCGGGGCGAAAGGGTAAACCGCTATATCGGCTATGACGCGGGAGAAGTGAAGCGGTACGAACACTCCCGCAAGTACAACGAGGCCGATAAGAAGTATCACAACATCTATCCCCTGATTGAACAATGGGGGTGGAGCCGGAGCGATTGCGTCCGGGAAATCCGGGCGGCGGGCTTGCCGCAGCCGGGAAAATCCTCTTGCTTTTTCTGCCCCAGCATGAAGCGGCAGGAGGTAGAAGCCTTGAAAGAGCAGTACCCCGCGCTGTACCAGCGGGCGATTGCTATTGAAGAAAACGCCATGCCCCACCTTATCAAAGTGAAAGGCTTGGGGCGCAGCTACGCTTGGAAAGAGCGTTACGGAAAGGAGTAATGACAGTATGGCAAACAAAATTGACCGCATTGACAAGGAGATCGAAAAGACCCGCGAGAAGATCACCGAGTACCAAAACAGGCTGAAAGGGCTGGAAGCGCAGAAAACCGAAGCGGAAAACCTGCAAATCGTCCAGCTTGTGCGCTCCATGCGCCTGACCCCGCAGGAGCTTACGGCTATGCTTTCCGGGGGCGGGATTCCGGGCATTGCCGCCGCCCCCGCAGACTATGACGGACAGGAGGATAACGGGAATGAGGAATAAGAAAATCGTGCGCAGCTTCCTTGTGCTGCTGGCCCTCGTTATGTGCTTTGGCAGCTTTTCCGTCACCGCCTACGCGCAGGGTGACGACACCCCCACCGACGACAGCAACGTAAAGGTGGAAGCCCCCGACCCGCAGCCCTTGACCCCGGAGGGCAACATGACCCTTGTGGACGACATCAGCGGCGACGCCGCCGGGGATAAGCAGTTTATCGTGGTGCAGAGCAAGGGCGGTAACTATTTTTACATCGTCATTGACAACGCCGCCGACGGAAATAACACCGTCCATTTTCTGAATCAGGTGGACGAAGCCGACCTTTTGGCTATTATCGACGAGGACGGCGGCAGCGCGACGCCCGCCCCCGCCGTTTGTAGCTGTACCGACAAATGCGAAGCCGGAAAGGTGAATACGGCTTGCCCCGTATGCGCTACCAACATGACCGCTTGCAGCGGAAAGGCAGCGGAGCCGGAGCCGGACGAACCCACGGAGCAGCCGAAAGAGAAAAGCAATATGGGCGGGCTTGTCCTGTTCCTTGTTGTCGCGCTCTTGGGCGGCGGCGGTGCGCTGTACTACTTTAAGTTTATGAAGCCGAAGCAGGCCGTCAAAGGCGGCACCGACCTTGATGATTTCGACTTTGACGACTACGACGAGGACGAGCCGGAGGAACAGGAGGGCGAGGAAGAATGAGCTATATGTTAGTCATTGCGGAGAAGCCCAGCGTCGGGGCGGCGATTGCCGCCGCCCTTGGCGTTTCGGGCAAAAAGGACGGATATATCGAGGGCAGCGGCTATGTCATTTCATGGTGCGTCGGGCATTTGGTGGAGCTGGCGCAGGCCGCAGCCTACGGGGAGCAATACCAAAAATGGCGGCTTGACACCCTGCCTATCTTGCCGCAGGAATGGCAGTACACCGTTTCCCCGGACAAGGGAAAGCAATTCAAAACCCTAAAGGGTCTTATGCACCGCGCCGACGTGAGCGAGGTTGTCAATGCCTGTGACGCGGGGCGGGAGGGCGAATTGATTTTTCGCTTTGTCTACGATATGGCGGGCTGCAAGAAGCCTATGCGCCGCCTTTGGATTTCCTCAATGGAAACGGCGGCTATCCGGCAGGGCTTTGACGAGCTGAAAGACGGGAGCGAGTATGAAGCCCTCTACGCTTCCGCGCTGTGCCGCGCAAAGGCCGACTGGCTTATCGGTATCAACGCCACCCGGCTTTTCTCCTGCCTGTATGGAAAGACCTTGAACGTGGGGCGCGTCCAGACTCCGACGCTGAAAATGCTGGTTGACCGGGACGCGGCTATTTCCCATTTCCAGAAAGAGAAATACTACCATGTGCGCCTTGACCTCTCCGGCGCGGAAGCGGCAAGCCCGAAGATCCCCGACGCCGCCGAAGCGGAAGCACTCAAAACGGCTTGCGAAGCGTCGCAGGCCGTTTGTACTTCCGTCCTGCGGGAGAAGAAAATCGCCGCCCCGCCGAAGCTCTTTGACCTGACTTCCTTACAGCGGGAAGCAAACCGCATTTTCGGCTACACCGCGAAGCAGATCCTTGACCTGGCGCAAGCCCTGTATGAAAAGAAGCTGCTGACTTATCCGAGGACGGACAGCACCTATCTGACCGACGACATGGGGGAAACGGCGGCAAGCACCGCCGCCATGCTATGCGGCAAGCTGGCCTTTATGGAGGGCGCGGAGTTTTCCCCTGATGTTTCCCGCGTCCTTGACAGCAGACAGGTTTCCGACCACCACGCCATTATCCCCACGATGGAGCTTGCAAAGGCCGACCTTGCCGCGCTGCCCGAAAGCGAGAGGAATATCCTGACCCTTGCCGGGGCGCGGCTGCTGTTCGCCGCCGCCGAGCCGCACACCTATGAAGTGGTTACGGCGGTTTTCTCATGCGCCGGCGGCGAGTTTACGGCAAAGGGAAAGACGGTGCTTTGCATGGGCTGGAAAGACCTTGAACGCCGCTACCGGGCGACGCTGAAAAAGAAGCCCGATACCGACGACGAGGAAAACGCCCTTGCGCTGGACGCGCCGCCCTTTGCCGAGGGGCAGAGCTTTGACCGCCCCGCCGTTAAGGTGACGGCCCACGACACCACGCCCCCGAAGCAGCACACGGAAGCAAGCCTTTTATCCGCTATGGAACGCGCCGGGAACGGGGACACCGACCCGGACGCGGAACGGAGGGGGCTTGGCACTCCCGCCACACGCGCCGCCGTCATTGAAAAGCTGGTGAAATCCGGCTTTGTGGAGCGCAAGGGCAAGCAGCTTATCCCCACGGGGGACGGCAGCGGCCTTGTGGCGATTCTCCCCGATGTGCTGACCTCTCCCCAACTTACGGCTGAATGGGAAAACACCCTGACGCAGATCGCAAAGGGCAAGGCCGACGCGGGCGGCTTCATGCGGGGCATTGAAGCTATGGCGCGGGAGCTGGTGCAGGCCCACCCGAATATTTCCGACGCGGACAAGGCCCGTTTCAAGGAGGATAAGCCTGTGATCGGCAAATGCCCCCGCTGTGGCGGCAGCGTCTACGAGGGCAGGAAGAACTACTATTGCGAAAACCGGGATTGCGCCTTTACCATGTGGAAAAATGACCGCTTTTTTGAGGAACGCAAAACCGCCTTTACCCCGAAAATCGCCGCCGCGCTGCTGAAAGGCGGCAAGGCGAGGGTGAAAAAGCTGTATTCCCCGAAAACGGGCAAAACCTACGACGGGCTGGTGCTTTTAGCCGACACGGGCGGGAAGTACGTCAACTACCGGGCTACGGTTTTGAGGGACAGAGAACTTACGCAGCAAGCATAGGAAGCGGGTACCCACTTCCGTAAAATCCCCGCCTTGCGCTACGGCGCAGGACGGGGATTTTGCTTGTTGGGATAGTCCCAAACCCTTATGCGGAAAGGAGGAACGCTATGGCGAGTTTACGGGACGCCGTAAAGGTTTATCAGGACGAATTGCGGGCGGGCATTGCGTGGATAGCGTTCTGGCGGGAGGGGCGTTCATGGAGCAGCGACTATATTTATCTTGAAATGGACGACACCCTTACGCCGGAGGACAGGAGCCGCTTGCAGGAAATCCAGCAGGCCGACCCCGCCGCCGTTGTTTTGAACGGCTATTACTGCGGCTACTTGGGCGAGGACATGAACCTTGCCGAGCTGACCGCCGGAGTGCGCCGACACTATGAGAACGGCTATAACAATATCGCTGACTTTATCGAAGCCCACGACGATACGCTTTCGCCGGAGCAGATCGAGGAAGCGCGGGAAGCCGCCCACGCCGCAGGGCTTCCCTTTTCGGAAAAGCCCTACCGGGAGGGGGACTTTGACCCCTATGTATTTGACGGGAGTATGAGCGTGGAGGATTACGAGCTTATGCACCGCAAGATGAAAGAGGAAAGAAGCGGTTTTATCACAGACGATTTAACGCGGATAGACACGCGCAGCGGCGCGTTTGATATGCAGGAGATTGAAAACCGCCGCTTCATGTATCAGCCGCAGACAGGCACTTTGATTTTAGGCCGTCAGTACCACAAAAGCGGTATGTACGGCAGCCATGCGGAAGATCACGGCGACAGTGGGGCGACAGAGCCTTTCGACAGCTTTATCCGGGGCTGGATAGGGACAGGCAAGGAATATCCCCACGGCATTATCCACTTTGCCCCGAACATCGACAGCCATTTTGCGGAGCAGATTGACAAAGGCTTTTCCACTCTTGAAATGTTCGCGGAGAACGGCGCAGTTAGCGATACTGTCATTCGCGGATTTGGTGACGTATGGGAACAACCGCTATCGAACCTGATAGCAGAAAGGAGCGAACGATTGAGCGAAGTTTTTTCTATCTTGATTGACAGCCGCAGCCGCGCCGCAGCGGGAGAACTGGGCGGCGCGTGGCTTTCCATGCCAACGACAACGGAGCAGCTTCACGCGGCTATGCAAAGCGTCGGCATTACTGCCGATAACCCGCAGGACTTTTTTATCAACGGGTATTCCTGCCCTGACGGGAAACGTCTTGCGCTGCCCTATGATATGGTGTGCGCCGCCGGGATTGACGAGCTGAATTTCCTTGCGGCGCGTCTGGAAGCCCTTGCCCCCGCAGACCTTGACGCGCTGAACGCCGCAGCGCAGCGGAAAGCGGGCTTTGAGAACATCGGGCAAATCATCGACTACACCTACAACCCTGACTTTTTCGTGCATATCCCCGAAGTACAGACGGTGCGCGATTTGGGCGACTACTATTTGAACAAATCCGGCATGGTGGATATGCCCGAAGAATGGAAACAGGGCATTGACCTTGCAGCCTTTGGACGTAACGCCGCCGAGCATGAGCGCGGCAGCTTCACCCCCTATGGCTATATCGTGGAGAGCGGCGACAAATGGGAGCGTCACTACGAGGGACGGGACGTGCCGGAGGAATACCGCATTATGAGCTATCCCCAGCCCCCGGTACGTCCTGACCCGGAGAAAGCGGACTTTGACGCTATCGCCACAGGGCAGGCCGCAACCCTGACCGCCGAGCCGCCCCAGCCGCGCCCCGTTGTCCCTATTGTCCTGACTTCCGAGAAGCCAGCCGAGAAGCTAAAGGAGATCACCGACCGTCTGGAACAGGGCATTACGGAGCTGTTCGACAGCGAACGCTACAAAGAATATCTGCGCGTCATGTCCAGATTCCATAATTACAGCTTCAACAATACGCTGCTTATCGCCATGCAGAAGCCGGACGCTTCCCTTGTGGCGGGCTTTTCCGCATGGAAGAACACCCACGGGCGCAACGTCAAGCGGGGCGAAAAGGGTATCAAAATCCTTGCGCCGTCCCCCTATAAAATCAGGCGGGAAATGGAGAAGATAGACCCGCAGACCCAGCAACCCGTCATCGGCAAGGACGGGAAGCCCGTCACCGAGGAAAGGGAAATCACCATTCCCGCCTACAAGGTGGTATCTGTCTTTGACGTGTCGCAGACCGAGGGGCGGGAGCTGCCCGACATTGCGGTGGACGAGCTGGCGGGGGACGTTGACCGCTACAAGGACTTTTTCGCCGCGCTGGAACAGACCTCACCCGTCCCCATCGGCTTTGAGAACATCGAGGGCAATTCACACGGCTATTACCATCTGGAAGAAAAGCGGATTGCCATTCAAGAGGGCATGAGCGAATTGCAGACCCTTAAAACCGCTATCCATGAGATCGCCCACGCCAAGCTGCACGACATTGATTTGAACGCCCCGAAAGAGGATTTAACCGACAGGCCAGACCGCCGCACACGGGAGGTACAGGCCGAAAGCGTGGCCTACACCGTCTGCCAGCACTACGGGCTTGACACGTCCGATTACTCCTTTGGCTACGTCGCCGGGTGGAGCAGCGGGCGGGAGCTTGCGGAACTGAAAAGCTCTCTGGAAACCATACGCCGCGCCGCCGCCGAGATCATAGACAGCATTGACGCGAATATCGCGGAGCTGCAACAAGCGCGGGAGCAGACCGCCCAGCAGGAGCAGCCGCAGCCCGGTTTTGAGCAATGGAGCGAACCAGCCACCCCGGACAATGGGCCGGATAATCCGGGGGAGCCGTCCGACGATGTAGCCGCATATCTGCCGGAGCAGGATAAGCCCCCGCAGGAAGCGGCCCCCGACCTTGCCGCCGAGCCGACCGTTACAATCATTTGGAGCGAAAGCGCGGAGCTGCAAGAGGGCGAAACCATGCCCCTTTCCCGCGCAAATACCCTGTTCGCTTCTCTGGACGAAGCGCAGCTTGCAAGCCCCGGCTATGACAAGACCAAGTTTGCCATTGATTGCGTCTTTGACGGCGAAGCCGACCACTACGAGGGGCGGCAGGACTTTGGCGACGGCGACGGGAGCCTGATAGACCACATCGAAAAATACCACGCCCACTATGAGAACAACGCGGATTGGGAAAATCATCTGCTACACACCGAGGGCAAGGAAGCGGTAGAAGCGGACAAAGAGTATCGGGCTATGCTGCTGCATGAGTTTATCCCCTATTTGAAGCTGCATTGCGCCCTGTCCGAAATGGAGCAGGTCGCAACCGCCGCGCTGCAAAGCGGGGAAAGCCTGACCCAGCCCGAAACGGCCTACCACACCGCCGTACAAGCCTATGTTGCCGAGTGCCGGGGGAAGCTCAACAGCGGCGATTATGAATTGCCGCCCGCGCCCCGCCTTGCGGACTTTGACCCGGAGCTTCAGGCGTACAAGGAACACGTCAGGGAGGAAATCGCGCAGGAGGCCGCAGCAGCGGGAATGACCGTCGAGGAATACGCCGCCAACGGCTACGAGCCGTACCCCGCCGCCGGGGGACAGCCGCAGGAGCAGGAAACCCCTGTCTTTGATAAGCTGCCCCCCGAACAGCAGCAGGAGCTTTCCGGCGAGGTAAAGGCCACGCTGCAAATGCTGATCGACGCGGACTTGCAGGCCACAGGTGAGCTTACGTCGGAAACGCTGGAAGCTATCGCCACGCAGGGCTATTCCTACCGGGACGGAAACCTTGTCAGGCAGGACACGCCCACCGAGTTACAGAAAAAGGCCGCTGAAATCGCGCAGAAATATGAAAGTCTGCCTATGCAGGACAGGATAGGGATTATCGCGCAGACGTTCGGCTGCACGTCCGGCAAAATCGAAACTTCCCCCTGTTCCGGCAAATGGCGGGGAACGAGCGATATATCTATCCGCTTTGACAACGGCGCGTCCCTTGGTATCGGCAACGACCTGACGCCGAAAGCCAAAACCGCAAAGGTGCAAAGCGAGCTTGTCAATGCTACCTTGCGGCGGTATAACCCGGAGATCGTCGCCGCCGCAAAGGAAGCCGCCCTTGCCGCACTTAGGGCGCGGGAGGTCAAGGACAATGAGATTGCCGCGCAAAAGGGCTTGAAGCCCTATACCCTGCTGAATGTGGAGCTGCACGACGGCGCGGACAGCAAGAGCGGCTATATGGGCTGGTACTATGTGACGCTGGCGGTGGACGGCAAAATCCATTCCCATTTGGAAACGGGGTTAGCCTATGACATAGCAGGCGGCAAGGTGAGCGAAACCCCGTCAAAGAGAAGCTATTATACAGCGGGGGCTTTGAAAGAAGCCGAGGTTGACTATGTTTTTAACAACGTAGGCTTTTCCTCTACCTCTGACCTTTATTCGCTGCCTATCAGTGAGGAAGTACGGGAACGTGCGGAAAAGGCCCTTGCGGAGCGGAGCGCGGCCCAGCCCGCCGCCGAAGCCCCCGCGCCAGAGCAGGCCCCAGCGAAGCCGGAAACGGCGGTTACATACTATCCCATCAACGAGGACGCCGCCCGACGCGCAAAGGAAGCCATGAGCTTTGACAGCTACAAACCGGGCAGGGCGACAGCCGAGTACCGCTACTATGTAGATAAGGCCGTCGAGCTGGCGGCGCGGCAGAAAAAGCGCGTTGACCCCTCTTTCCATGCGAAAATCGACGGGCTGCTTGACGCCTACGCCCGGAAGCTGGCGGCAAACATGAATCACGGCTACGAGATCGCGGCGCGTGTCCCCTCTATTATGATTGCGGGCGGCTCTAACTTCCCTGTTCGGAAGAAAGAGAAGCAGAACGCCGCAGCGGACAGGAATATGCAGGAGTTTTCCGAGATACAGGGCTTGCTTTCCAAAATCCGCAGTACGGGCATGGGCGGTATCAGCGCGGACGACCCCGACGCTGTTTCCAAGCTGCAAAGCAAGCTGGCAAAGCGGGAAGCCTTACAGGAAACCATGAAAGCCGTTAATGCCTACTACCGCAAGCACAAGACCGTTGACGGCTGCCCGCACCTGACGCCGGAGCAGATTGAGAAAATGAAAGCGTCCATGTCCGGCGATTGGCGGGCGAACCCGAAGCCCTTTGAAAGCTACCAGCTCTCCAACAACAACGCGGAAATCCGCAGATTAAAGGAGCGCATTGCCGCCCTGACCCGGCAAAGGGAAATCGGCTATGTGGGCTGGGAGTTTGACGGCGGCAAGGTAGAAGCCAACGCCGCAGACAACCGCTTGCAAATCTTCTTTGATGGAAAGCCCGAAGCCGACACCCGCGAGAAATTGAAAGAATACGGTTTTCGGTGGTCGCCCTCTGCCGGGGCGTGGCAGCGGCAGCTAAACGACAACGCTATCCGCGCCGCCGACTATCTGGCGTGTATCGCCCCTCTGACGGGGGAGCGTCCCACGGAGGTGCAGAAGCGGGCGCGGCGGGAAGCAGCCGCACAGGACGCGCCGAGGGAGAAAGCCGCCACGCCGGAGTATGTCTACAAGATGGAAGCCAACCCCCGCAGCGAAAGTGAAAATGACCGCTTTTTCCTGCAAGCCTATTTTCCGCAGGGGGACGGGACGGCACAGATCGGGGACGTGCTGTATATCGGCACAGCGGAGAAATGCCGCGAAATCATGGTGCAGCTTGCCGCCGGGGAGCTGACGCAGGGCGAGGTAAAGGAGCTGTACGCAAGAGCGCAGGAATCCGAGCCGGATAAGGACACCTTTTCCATCTACCAGCTAAAGCGCGGGGACGAAACGCGGGACTTCCGCTTTGAGCCTTACGACCGCTTGCAGGCGGCGGGGCTTGCGGTTGACCCGGCAAATTATGACCTGATCTATACCGCGCCCCTTGCGCCGGATATGTCGCTGGACGATATTTTTACCCGCTTCAACATCGACCACCCCGCAGACTTCAAGGGACACAGCCTTTCCGTTTCCGACGTGGTAGTGCTTCATCAGGCCGGACAGGACACCGCCCACTATGTTGACAGTATCGGCTATCAGCAGATGCCGGAGTTTTTGCGGGAGCAGCAGGAGCTTACCCCCGACGCCCGTATGACGGGGGAGCAAGTCAGAACGCCCCGGGGCAGCTTCCGCGTTACCGATATGACCCGCGAACAGATGGAAGCTGCCGGGTACGGCTTTCACCACCAATCCGAGGACGGCAAATATTTTATCATGGGAAATGGCACACAAGCCTTTGCCGTTGCCGCCACGCAACCGGAAAGCCCCTTAAAGCACATCGAGGACACCGTAGAGCAGAACGACAACAGCTTTGACGGTATCATCAACAACACCCCGCCCACGCCCACCGTTGACGAGCTGGAAGCAAAAGCGTTATCCGGCGAACAGATTTCCTTGCTTGACCTTGCCGACGCAATCAAGGCCGATTCAGAGCGCGGCGGCAAGGATAAGGCGGAAAAGAAGCCCTCTATCCGGGCGCAGCTCAAAGCCGATAAGGAGCGGGCGGCGCAGCGAAAGACGGCGGCAAAAGCGAAGTCGCAGGACTTGGAAAGGAGCTGACCCATGCAGAGATTTGATAATGTGGACGTGTTCGCGGCCCTCAATGCCCTTATGAAGCAGAACACGGGCTTTTACCAAAGCGATTTGGAGATCGACAAGGAGGTTATTGCAACGGCGGCGGCAAACCCTGACGCAGCGGACAAAACGCTTCTTTGGCTCTCCCGCCCGTCGGGGACGTACTGCTTTAAGGAGCGCGACGTTTTCCTAAAGGACACAGGGCCGCACAATACCTGGCGTTTCCATAAGGAGCAGACCCGCGACAGGATTCTGGCCTATGCCATTGAGCTTACAGGCGTGGAGCGCGGGAAAATCCGGGGCAATCTCTTTGAGCTGGACTACGCGCAGCACTACCAGCGCGTCAAGGAACAGGCCATTCCCGCCGATATGGTGCGCCTGACCTATGCCTACGGGGACAGGGAGCAGCCCGCGAGGGAGTTTTTCGACGCTTCCCCCGACCCCCGGCTTGGAAAATATCTGCGCTATGAAACGCTGCCGAACGACCCCGAAGCACTCCGCGAAGTGCTGCAAGCGGAACGGCGCAGCCGGGACGCCCTGACGCCGGGTGACTTCAAGGCCCACGTCGCCGCGCTGCACGACGGCCTGATCGAGCATGAAGCGCGGCGCATTGTGGAGCGCATGAAAGGGCTGGACAGGCTGAACAGCCCCAACAAGACGCATTACATGGTGGAGCTGTCCCCGGCGTTCATGCAGCTTGCGTCTACAAAAGACACCGACCGCCTTTTCTCCATGCTGCCCTACAAGACCCTTTCCTTTTCCAAAATCGAGGGCAGACATGGGACGTATGCCATCATCGGCAAGGACGAGGACAGGGACAAGGAGATACGCAGGCCCCGCCCCTCTATCCGGGCGCAGCTTGCCGCTGACAAGAAAACCGCCGCCCCGAAAAAGGCGGCGGCGAGATCGAAGAAACACGAAATGGAGGTATAGAATGATTCGATTGACCGTTGAGGAAGAAAACCTTTTGAGCATTTACAAGACAGGCAGCAAGCGGGAGCTGTTGGAGCGCGTCAACGCCGCCCTACCGTTCATGGACGGGGATATGCGAGAGCTGGCGGTACGCGCCTTGCAGAAGATCGACGCCCTGACCGAAGCGGAGTTTGCGGGGCTTGCCGTTTTCGCCGCAGAGGACGAATGAACGGGCTGAAACGGCTGACGCCGCAGCAAAGCCGGAAAGTCAACGCCCTTGTGAAAAAGTGCTGCTGTAACTATGATAACGGGAATTGCTTGCTTCTGGACGACGGGGAAACGTGCGTCTGTCCGCAGACCATTTCCTATTCGCTGCTGTGCAAGTGGTTTCGCGCCGCCGTCCTGCCGGACGATAAGGAGCTGCAAGCCGAGCTGTACCAGCGGGAGGACTTGCGCCGCTGTACCGTATGCGGCGCGGCCTTTGCGTCCAGCTCCAACAGCGTGAAATACTGCCCCGATTGCCGGAAGCGTATCACCCGGAAGCAAGCTGCCGAGCGCATGAGAAAACGACGCGCCCATGTTACGCGGTAGGGGCGAAAAAAGCCCCATTCTATGCGGCTTTCCGGGCGCGCTTTTTAGGAAGCAAGGGAATTACATTCAAGCCCTCTAAAAAGGGCTTCTACTGCGTAACAGGAGCATAAGAGCTGCACCCACATAAAGGCGGGGCGCGGTGGCCATACCTGGCTGCCGCGCCCCGCCTTTTCTTTTTTCACAAGAGGGCTGCGCCCTCTTGTGGCACTTGCGGAAAAGGTACACCCGCTGCGCGTCTGTACCTTTTCCGCAAGTCTGATTTATTCCCGTTCAGTCTGCCGCTCTTTTTCCGGCTGGCGTTCCCGCTGCAAAATGCTGTCTATGTTCTGCCGGATAACGTCGTACTCCCTGACCTGTTTTTTCAGCTTGCCATAGTCGGCGTAAAGGGCTTCTTTCTGGCCTTGCAGCTTTTCATACTCTGCTTGGAGGGCGGCGACGCTGGGGAGCTTCCTGCCGATCTGCGCGGCCTGTAACGCTCTTGCCGCCGCTTCATGGAGGATAATGCCGCGCTCATGGTCTGCCTTAAACTGGCCCTTGTCCTTTGCCTTGCGGTATGCGTCATACAGCGGCTTTGTCTTTTGATAGGTGGTGACATTCTTGATAAGCACCGCCATATCCGCAAGCCGCCTTTCTACGTCCTTTAGGCTGGCTGCGGCCTGTTCGCTGGCGGCTGTCACTTCCTCTATCCGGCTGACTAAATCCGCGTACTGTTCTATCCTGTGTTCCGTCAGGAAGTTCATGGTCTTTGCGGCCTGTTTCAGATTATGGATTTTCGCCCACTGTTCATAGCCCCGGCTCTGCTGCGCCTTGATACTGTTTTCAATGTCGATAAGCAGACTGACGCCGCCCCGCTGCTGTTTGGGGGCTTTGACAGCGCGGGTGCGCTTTCCGGCTATCCGTTCCCGTATGGCTTCCTCTGTGTAGTCCGCGCCGAGGGTTTTAAGGCGGGTGAAACGCTCCTGCCCCGGTGCGCGGCACGACACATATTTTCCCGGCTTTATCTCATAGCCCGCCGCCTGTAACCGCTGCAACAATTCTTCAAAGCTGGACACTTGGGGGATAAGCGCGTCAACAGCGGTTTTCAGCTTGCCTTTCCAGCTCGTTCCCGTTTTCTCCGCTTGGTATTCCGCATAGCTCTTGCCCTTGCTGCCCTTGCCGGGGACAACGACGGACAGGCCGTTTTCCCGGCACAGCTTGTCGCTCATGTTCCGTATGCCGTAGTACGTCCGCTTGTTGGAAACGTACTTGCGGTGGTCTACGAAATTGACCGCGCAGAAAATGATGTGATTATGGACGTGGCCTTTGTCAATGTGCGTCGTCAAAACATATTCGTGCTGGCCTTTGGTAACAGCGTCGGCAAGCTGCCGCCCGATCTCATGGGCGGTCTGCGCGTCGGCTTCCCCCGGTTCAAAGGACTGTATCAGGTGAAAGGCTAAATTGTTGCCCTTTTGGAGAGCTTGCGACAGGGTAAAGCCAAACTCTATGTCTGCCGTTTCATAGGAGCAGCCGAAAGAGGACACCAGCATTTTCCCGTCCGTCTTGTCCGGGTTTTCGATGTAGTCAAGGGCCTTGCTTAGAGTGCTTTTAATAGGCTTAATCTTTGTAACCGCCATATTTCATCTAACGCCCCCTTTAGCTCGTCTATGTCCTCTTGGTACACGCTGCCCGTACTGTTCACCCGCCGCGCTATCTGATTGATATTCACCCCGATTTTCTGTATCTCCGCTGTCATTGCCTTTATGTCGCTGTGATCTACTTGCACGATATAGCCGTCAATGGCAATCTTCCGCAGATACGCCGCCATGTTGTTTGTAGGTATGAGCTTCATTTTTTCAAGAATCAAATCCCGTTCCGCTTCCGTCACGCGAAACTTGACTTGCACCGTCCTTTTCCGTCCGTCCATGCGCCGCCGCTCCTTTCAGTTCTCATAGAGGGTTTGGGACACTTCCCAACAAGCAATTTTCAACCGACGCGCCGCAGCGCGGGAGGACGAAAATACGGAAGTGGGTACCCGCTTCCTATGCTTGCTACGAAAGTTCTTCCTACTACCTACAACACCTAAAAAGACTAAAATGACGGACTTTTGCAAAAGAAAAACGCTGCAACCAAAAAGAATTGCAACGTTTCCTAAATCCCTATGTAATTTTGCCGGACAGTGGTTATTCGCCCTCTTTTTCAACCTCTGCGATCTCCCGCGCCGTGGCGGTGACTATCCGTATTCCCGTATCGCTCATATCGTCCAGCAGCGCGTCAAGCTGCCGCCGCTGGGTATTCTTCCCGGTGGGCTGCTCCAAAAGAAATTGGTCTACCGAGATATTGTAGCGCAGCATAAGCTCAAAGAATATCTGTAAGCTGGGGTGTTGCCCCTTGTTCTCAATATTCGCAAGATAGCGCGGGGATATATACATTTCGTCGCATACCTTTTTCCGGCTCTCCTTGCGTCCTGTCCGCGCCGCCCTGATCGCCGCTCCAAAAGCCTTGAAGTCATATTGTGGTACTGGCCTTTTTGCCATAATTATTCACCCTATTACATTGTACTGTTCACCTTTCTTTTTGGATATGTCTACACAGTTCCGTCTGATAGCTTAAATAATTCTTTTATATAGGTGTTGATTTGAATTTTATATAGCGTTAAGATTTCATGTAGAAAGTCGTCAACAAAAATGCCTTTGACTTTACCCCTACGGCAAAGTGTATACTTCAAGAAAGAAAAGGTGGTGATTATCAGTGTTATCTATTGGTGAATTTTCAAAAATATGCAAGGTATCTACCAAAACTCTCAGATATTATGCTGAAATAGGGCTTATCTTATCTATGTTACTTGGAATTGCCTTAGATAAAGGCTATATCAAAAATCTTGATGAGAAAGTAATTGATTTCTTTCCGAATTACACAATCAAGAAAAGAGAAAAAAACATTTTTTGGGTACTTGACATTATTGAGTAGTAGATATATAATGTCAGTGTAAACTACTCAATTATCATTAGTACTTGTCTGGAGGTGAAGCATTGAACAAGGAGATGTTGAAAGGCACAATTGATATTCTCATTCTAAGTGTCCTAAAAGAGCAGGACAGTTACGGTTATGAAATATCAAAGATAATCAAGACAAAGTCAGGTAATTCTTTTGAAATATTGGAAGCTACCATGTAAGTAAAGGCATGATTTCTCAAGATGATATGCTATAATGGCTTCATTCCAGAAAAGGAGTAAAAAATATGCGGCAAGGTATTCTTAAATAAAACTATAACCAAATAGGGGGAACAAGAAATTTTGAATGTCCCTAATAGGGGCTTGGTTTTTTGTACCCAATTTAAGAATACTTTTGCTTTTTTCAATTTGACATATTCAAAGATGAGCAGCAATCGCTTATAGGCGTATGCTGTAACTGTGTATGTCCGCAGCCTATGTCCCCGGTGGTAAAAGTATTTTACTGCCGGGGATTTCTATGCCCTATGGGGCCATAAAAGGAGGACAATCACATGAAGATTATCAATATCGGCATTCTTGCTCATGTAGACGCAGGAAAAACAACTTTAACAGAAAGCCTGCTGTATGCCAGTGGAGCGATTGCAGAACAAGGCAGCGTAGACAAAGGAACTACAAGAACAGACACAATGGCTTTAGAGCGTCAGAGGGGAATTACCATTCGGACAGCAGTTACTTCTTTTGACTGGAATGATTATAAAATCAATATCGTAGACACCCCCGGTCATATGGATTTTTTAGCTGAGGTATACCGCTCTTTGGCTGTCCTTGACGGAGCTATTTTAGTTATTTCCGCAAAAGACGGCGTACAGGCACAGACCCGTATATTATTCCATGCGCTTCAGAAAATGGACATTCCGACAATTATCTTTATAAATAAGATAGACCAAAATGGGATCGACCTGCAGTGTGTTTACCAAAGCATTAAAGATAAACTTACCAGTGATATGATTGTCATGCAGGAGGTTTCCCTGTCGCCAAAGATAACCATGACCGATATTTCTGATTTAGATAAATGGGATATCGTAATTGCCGGGAATGATGAACTCTTAAATAAATATATCACAGAAGATTTTTTGGATACCCAGGAATTAAAGTGCGAAATGCGACAGAGAACCAGATGTTGTACTTTATACCCCGTTTATCATGGAAGTGCAAAAGAAAATATCGGAACAGAAAAGTTGATCGAGGTTATTACAGAAATTTTCTTTACAGAAACAGAGAATATCCAATCCGAATTATGTGGGCGTGTTTTTAAGGTTGAGCATACAGAACAAAAAAAGCGGGTGGCTTATCTGCGCCTGTATCGGGGAACGCTTCATTTGCGAGATATGATTTTGCTGTCAAAAAAGAAAAAGGTAAAAATCACGGAAATGAATATTCCTAAAAACGGTGAAATTGTTCCGGCAAATTATGCCTGTCCGGGCGAAATTGTCCTCTTAGCGGATGAAAATTTAGAGTTAAACGGAATTTTGGGAAATGAAAATCTTTTGCCGCGCAAGGAGCAGATTGACGATCCTATGCCTTTGCTTCGGACAACTGTCTCGCCCCAAAAGGCGGAACAAAGAGAAACCTTATTGAATGCCCTCGTAGAAATTGCTGATTCAGACCCTCTTTTGCATTTTGAAATTGATACTGTCACACATGAAATCATCCTGTCTTTTTTGGGAAAGGTGCAGTTGGAGGTCATTTGTTCATTGCTGAAAGAAAAGTATCATGTAAGTGTCGCTATGAAAGAGCCAACAGTTATTTATTTGGAAAGGCCGTTAAAAAAGGTAGACTATACAATTCATATTGAAGTGCCGCCAAATCCGTTCTGGGCTTCTATTGGACTGGAGATCACACCGCTTCCTATTGGAAGTGGAATACAATATGAGAGCAAAGTTTCGCTTGGCTACTTGAACCAGAGCTTTCAAAATGCGGTCATGGAAGGCGTTCAATATGGACTGGAGCAAGGGCTGTATGGCTGGAAAGTTACGGACTGTAACATTTGCTTTCAATATGGTGTTTATTATAGTCCGGTTAGCACTCCTGCGGATTTCCGACTTCTTGCTCCTATTGTATTGGAGCAGGCACTAAAAAAAGCGGGAACGCAGCTCTTGGAGCCATATCTTTCCTTTACACTTTTTGCACCACAGGAATATCTTGCACGAGCATACCATGACGCGCCAAAATATCATGCGGTTATAGAACGCACGTCACAAAAAAATGATGAAGTGATTTTGATGGGGGAAATTCCTGCTCGTTATATTGGAGAATATCGAAGTGATTTGAATTATTACACGAATGGGAGAAGTGTTTGTCTAACAGAGATAAAAGGGTATCAGGAGACTTTGGGGGAACCTGTATCACAGCCTCGCCGTCCGAATGAGCGATTAGACAAGATTCGTCATATGTTGTTGTAATAGTAGTAGAAAGTACAACGCTTCCATTGGATTTTTAAAGAGAGTGTGATAGGAATGAAAAAAATCGCTTTTTATGGAAAGGGCGGGATCGGAAAGTCGACGACAGCGTCCAATGTATCGGCGGCGCTTTCCCTCATGGAGAAGAAGGTTTGCCAGATCGGCTGCGACCCGAAGAATGACTCGACGCGTCTTCTTTTAGGACATATTTGTAAAGAGACGGTGCTGGACCAGGTGCGGAGAAAGGATCCCGATGAGATCAGCAGGGAAGACATCGTACATACCGGATTTCATGGCATCACCTGTGTCGAAGCAGGCGGGCCTGAGCCGGGGGTGGGCTGCGCGGGACGCGGTATCATCGTCGCACTGCAGCTTTTGGATAAAATGAAGGCGATCCCGGATATGGATGTAACGCTCTACGATGTCCTCGGGGATGTCGTCTGCGGAGGGTTTTCCATGCCGATCCGTGAAGGATACGCGAAGGAGATCTATATCGTTTCCTCCGGTGAGCTGATGTCTCTCTATGCGGCGAATAATATCGCCAAGGGCATCCGCCGCTTTGCAACGAGGGGAGAAGTGCGCCTTGCCGGTATCATCGGAAACAGCCGCAATGTGCCGGGGGAAAAGGAACTTCTGACGGAATTCTGCAAGAAGCTGAATACCCGTCTCGTCGCTTTCATTCCGCGGGATAAGATCGTGAATCTGGCGGAGAATCATAAGCAGACGGTGCTATCGTATGCTCCGGAGTCTTCGCAGGCAGATGTATATAGAGCTCTTGCGAGGACTATTTGGGAGAACACGGAGCTTTCCATCCCGACTCCGATGACCTTCGATGAGCTGGAGAAACTGGCAGGTACCTATGGCACTCAAGACTAAATGGCTTTTGTCGAAATCAAAATCGTGCAGCTGTACGCTGGTCGGCGTCTACCGCTCGCTCGCCTTCTGCCCCGGCGTGGTCGTCATTTTTCATGGCCCGATCGGCTGCGCGCATGTGGCTTCTACCATGGATCTGGGATCCGGTTTCCGTGTCATGGCGGATGGGGGCAAGGAAAACCGTGAGACGATCCCTCTTGTGTCTTCTCATCTGCGGGAAAAAGATGGCATTTTCGGTGGGATCGACCGCCTCTCTGATTGTATTTCCTATGTGATGGATACCTATCACCCGAAGTGCGTATGGATCGTTTCCTCCTGTGTCGCAGGGGTCATCGGAGATGACATTGAGCAGGAAGCCGAAGCGGCAGAAGCCTCTTATGGCATTCCTGTCATTGCCATGCCATTTGCAGGATTTCTGGGCGGGGAGTATTCCGATGCCTACTATCAGACGACAGAGATGATGATCCGTCGTTTCTTCCGGAAAGAGAAGCGCGTAAAAGGACGCGTGCTGCTTCTCGGAGATCAGATGGGGCCGGAAGGGCAGTATGTACGTGAAGTGAAGCGGCTGCTCTCCCGTTTCGGCCTTACGGTGAAGTGGCAGTTTCCCGGGTATGTGCCTTTTGAGGAGTGGAAGGACATTCCTTCAGCTGACTTTTCCATCCTTTTAGGAACAGTGGGACAGCCTGGCGGCATGATGAAGATCGCCAAGCTCTTAGAGGATACCTATGATGTGCCGACACTCGGAGACGTATACCCGGTCGGCTGGGAGCGAACGAAGGGCTGGATACGCGCGCTGGCTGACCTCCTTCACGAAAAGGAACAGGGGGAGTCGATCATCAAAGAAGAAGAGGAACGCATCGAACGTGCAGCCTCGTCTTTCCTTCCTGTCACAGAGGGAAAGAACGCGGTCATCGGGATCGGCCGCGGTCCGCGCTGGTATCATCCGCAAGAGACTCTCGCCCGCATCGAGCGCTTGCACCTTGCCTGCTCGGGGATCGTCTTCTTCGATAATCTGACGGAGGATGACAAAAAGACCCTGCGGGAGGAAATCGCCGCTGTGGGAGACATCCCAATCTATGACAGCAGGGAGGGACAGGCGGTGATGGATGCCTGTGACATCCTCCTTACAACGAATGAGATCTACAATACGAAAGCGCGGCAGCTCTTCATCCCGATGGTGCCATTGACCGGCACGGAGGGGGAGATCGCAGGGCTTTGCGCGATGTATCGGCTGCTTTGCCGCTATGGGAAGAAAGGGGGCGTCGCCTATGTCACGGTCTGAGTGGGAAGCGGCCTGCCACCACGGCAGTACCTGTGCGCTGACGGGATCAGCGGCATTCTTTGACTCCATCCCGGGGAGTTTCACGGTGGTGAATGGTCCGCTCTGGTGCTATTTCTATGCAATGAAATATGTGGATAATGAGAATCCGATGGCGTCCATGCGCTTTTCCTGTATACAGGTGGGCCCGAATTCTCTTGTCTACGGGACGGAGGATGATCTGCGTAAGGGGCTTTCCAGTATAGAGACCTATGCAAAGCCCGAGCGTGTCTTTGTCGAGAGTAACTGTAGCGTCAGTCTGGTCGGCGATGATGTGCAGGGCATCGCCGACCAGATGGATCTCCCATGGACGGTCTATGCGATGGACAGCGGCGGCATGAAAGGGAGCTTTGAGGCGGGGTATTCCGCAGCAGCGCTTCGCATCGAAAAGGAAATGAAAACGAAGGAGAAGATCCCTGCCTCCGTCAATGTGCTTGGGCTCTCTACCGTTCATATGAAGGGACGGGAGGATGCGGAAGAAATCCGGCGGCTGCTTTCTCTGTGCGGTATCCGCGTGATTTCCATGCCGGGCAGCGGAAGCAACTGGGAAGACATCATGGAGGCTCCTTCGGCATCTCTCAACATCGTCGTGAGAGATGAACTGGGGCTCTCTCTCGCCAAACAGATGGAGCAGGATTTCGGGACGCCGTATATGTCCTGCGGCCTTCCTTACGGGACGGACGGTACGATAGCATGGCTCTCGGAAATCATCGAAAAGCTGGGGGCGGGCAAATTGACACGCGCCTCGCATGAGGCGGCGAAGTTGAAAGAATTTTTACTTCGAAAAGGCAATAATCTGGAGTCTCTCTGGGGACCGCTCTGGTTTGATGCCGTCCTCATTTCAGCGCCGCCGTCGGAAGCACTTGGCATTGCTGAAACGATCCGCAGTGAATGGATCGATACCGCGCGTCTCGTGATCCATGCCCAGTGCGTGACAGAGAAGACAACGCCGGCCGCAGATGTGATCCGTGTCGTCATGAAAAATGAAAAGGAGATCGCCAAGGATTACGAAGACTGGCAGGGAGGACTTGTCCTCTCGTCTTCCCACGAGACGCACCTCTTCCAGCGTAAGGGAAGATCATTCACCGGCTTCCATATCGCACTTCCGTCACATGACGAGGTTCATTTTTCCGATCTCCCGCAGTGTGGTCTTCGCGGGGCAGGGTATCTCTACGAGCAGCTGTGGAATGCGAAGCTGAGAAAGTGATGGGGAAGGATAACAGGTTTCGCTCTTTCTATGGGGCTTAAAGGACGAACAGCATCAGGATCTAGGAATGAGAAATGGTTGCGCGGCACGAATCGGAGCACTTTCCGCTGCCACACCCTAAGCACTTGAGATCTTTAGTCACCAGTCGCATCTGGTCTCCTGCCGCCTAGCCTTTTGCCCCTGCATTCTCTCTATACGCAGATGGTCAATCATGCTATAATGGGAAAGAATTTTATTGCATTTTGCATGGTAAAGGAGCATTTCAATCATGAGCAAAATTTACGTCATCGGACATAAATCCCCAGATACCGATAGCATTGCGGCTGCGATTTCTTATTCCTACCTGAAGCAGCAGCAGGGCGTGGAAGCCGTCGCTGCCAGAGCGGGCGAACCGAATAAGGAAACCCAGTACGCGCTGGACTATTTCAAGGTGGAAGCGCCGGAATACCTCGAAAAGGTCGAAGCCGGCACGAAGCTCATTCTTGTCGATCACAATGAATCCAAGCAGTGCGTCGACGGGGCCAAAGAGGCCGATGTATTGGAACTCATCGATCATCACCGCATCGGTGACTTCGAAACCACAAATCCGATCTTTATCCTCGTCCGTCCGGTAGGCTGCGTGAATACCGTCATCTGGGGGCTCTACAAGGCTGCTGGCGTAAAACCTTCTCAGTCTGTCGCCGGCATGATGCTTTCTGCGATCATCTCCGATACCGTTCTCTTCCGTTCCCCGACAACGACCGAAGAAGATAAGGCCGCAGTTAGAGCGCTTGCAGAAATCGCCGGTGTCGACTATGAAAAGTACGGCATGGATATGCTGAAAGCAGGCGCAGACATTTCTGAGTACTCGGCGGAAAAACTCGCCGGCAACGATACCAAGGAATTCGAATCCGCTGGTAAGACCTTCAGTTGCGGACAGATCTCCGTCATGGATCTCGCTCCGATCAATGCGAAGAAGGCGGACATCATGGCCGCTCTGGAAGCCACCAAGGCTGCCAAAGGCTATGCGGCTTCCTACCTCATGGTGACGGATATCCTCGCAGAAGATACCTATCTGTGGTTCACCTCCGGCGCAGAAGAGGCCGCAGAAAAAGCCTTCGGCAAAAAAGCAGAAAACGGCGCTGTCTATCTGCCGAAAGTCATGTCCCGCAAGAAACAGGTCGCTCCATTCCTTCTGAAGGCTTACGCTGAATAAGAAATTTGATTGCATGAAAGCCCATAGTGACGGAAGTCATGTGGGCTTTTTTTATAGTAAACAGGTTCAACGGGCTGTGGTGCGGCGCTTAAATCATTTGAAGCGCCGTGAAGTATTGGCGCTATATGAATCGTGCGCCCCTTCCATAACCTGTTGAACCCATTGAACCTTTGAACCCATTCCTGACAGTTATAAAAGGGAAACGAATGAACAACTACTTAGACACTTTAAATCCCCGGCAGCGGGAGGCGGTCGAGACGGTGAAAGGGCCTGTACTCATCATGGCGGGCGCTGGATCCGGCAAGACGAAAGCTCTGACCTGCCGCATCGCATACATGCTTGAGCAGGGAATCTATCCGAATGAAATCCTTGCGATCACCTTCACGAATAAGGCGGCGCAGGAAATGAGAGAACGTGTGCACAATCTGGTGGGCCCTGCTGCGGACCGCATCTGGATGTACACCTTTCATTCCTTTGGCGCGCGCTTCCTTCGCCGCGAGATCGCTTCCTATCCGCCTTATACAGACCGCTTCACCATTTATGACTCCGATGACTCGAAGACGCTGGTGAAAAACTGCCTGAAGGAGCTGAATCTGGATGATAAGCAGTATCAGCCAAATGCGATGCAGAACCGGATCTCCTCAGCGAAGAACCAGCTGATCGATCCGAAGAAGTACAGAGAGCTGGCAGGAAGTAATTTCTTCAACCAGAAAGCGGCGGATGTATATGAGCTCTATGACAAGCACATGAAGAAGAACAATGCGCTCGACTTCGATGATCTCTTATATATCACGACGAAGCTGCTCTCCATCGAGACTATACGCAAGCGCTGGCAGGACAGATTCCACTATATTCTGATCGACGAATATCAGGATACGAACCATGCGCAGTACCTGATGGCGAAGTACATCGCAGGGGATACGCAGAATATCTGCGCGGTCGGTGATGCGGACCAGAGCATTTATTCCTGGCGCGGCGCAGACCTACGGAATATCATGGACTTCCAGAAGGACTATCCGAAGGCGAAGCTCATCAAGCTCGAGCAGAACTACCGCTCGACGCAGACGATCCTGGACGCGGCAAATGCGGTGATACAGAACAATCCGGATCGCCCGTCGAAGCGTCTGTGGACAGAGAATAATGCCGGTACGCATCTCAAGCATTACACCGCGATCGATGAACATGCGGAAGCAAGTTTCATTATCGAAACGATGCAGAAAGAGCATATGGAAAAACATCGCCCCTATGGCGATATGGCAGTCCTCTACCGCATGAATGCGCAGTCGCGTGTCATCGAAGAAGCACTCGTCAGACGCGGCATCGGCTATACGATGGTCGGCGGGACACGCTTCTATGACCGTGCGGAAATCCGCGATATGCTGGCTTATCTGAAGGTCATCAATAATTTCAAGGATAATATCAGCCTGGCCCGCATCATCAATACACCAAAGCGCGGTATCGGAGGGACGACGATCGAGAAGCTCCTGGACTATGCGAATGCCAGCGGCATGTCGATGTTCGAGGGCATCATGGGCATCGAGGGCAGTGGGCTTTCTTCTGCTACGCAGCGCAAGCTTACGAATTTCTCTGCGATGATTTTTGATTTTCTGAATGCATCCACGGAAATGAATGTGTTCGAGCTGATTCAGAAGGTCATGACAGATACGAAGTATCTCGCGCAGCTGCAGGAGAGCAAGGATCCGCAGGCGCAGAGCCGTGAGGAAAATCTGGGCGAGCTGCTTTCTGTCGCGAAAGACTTCATCACCGAGCAGCCGGAAGGCGGGCTTGCAGAATTCCTTGAAAAAGTCGCTCTCGTAAATGATGTCGACTCCTATGAAGGGGAAGACGACCGCGTGACCCTGATGACCATCCATAGTGCGAAGGGGCTGGAATTCCCGCTCGTCTTCCTGCCGGGCATGGATGAAGGCATTTTTCCGGGTGTCCGTTCCTTCATGGAGCCTGCGGCTCTTGAAGAAGAGCGCCGCCTCTGCTACGTGGCGATCACGCGTGCGAAGGAAGAGCTCTATATGTCCAATGCACACATGCGTACCATGTACGGCAAGATTAATTCGTACATGCCGAGTCGTTTCATCGAGGAAATACCGCCGGATCTCGTGGATAAGGTCATCACGGAAGAAGAACGTGAACGCGTGCATTTCCGGGAAAGAAGCCGCAATGAAAGAGCGAGCCGCTTCGCCCTCTCGGAAGCCGCCTCTCCCGTGAAGAAACTGAAGCCGAAGGCGGTGAGCTCGCGCTATGACTGGCAGATCGGCGATACCGCTGTCCATACCATGTGGGGCAAGGGCAAGGTCGTCTCTGTCACAGGCAGCGGGAAAAATATGATCCTGAAAATCGAATTCCCGGGAAATAAGATGCGTTCGCTGATGGTCGCTTTTGCACCGATCACGAAGGAAGAGTAAGAGGTCATGGATCCCATGGGGATAGGACCAGTAGGACACATCGTCCCAAATGCTGTAGTCTTTTTCTAGGGAAACACGGACTTTTCCATTGAATCAGGGTTTTCCCATATTTCTTTACACGAGGACTTTTTATGGTACCGGAAGACATCAAAGAACAAGCAGAGAAACTAAAAAAAGAGCTCCGCCATCACAGCTACCTGTACTATGTGCTGGACCGGCCGGAGATCTCGGATTTTGAATTCGACCATATGTACCGGAAGCTGGTGGATCTGGAAAAAGCATATCCTGAGCTGGTGACACCGGACTCCCCGACGCAGCGTGTCGGCGGGAAAGCGTCCGATGATTTCCGGAAAGTGCGCTTCAGAAAGCCAATGCTCTCGCTGGCAAATGCATTCAATGCGGACGAGCTTCGGGACTTTGACCACCGCGTGAAGGCAGGGCTTGGCGCAGACCATGTGGAGTACATCACGGAGCTGAAGATCGACGGGCTTTCCATGAATCTCATCTATGAGAACGGCAGTCTCATCCAAGGGCTGACACGAGGGGATGGCCGCGTGGGGGAAGATGTGACGGCGAATGTAAAGACCATTCACACCATTCCTCTCTATATCGAGAATGCGCCGCCCTATCTGGAGGTGCGCGGCGAGGTGTACATGCCGCGGAGATCCTTCATCACACTGAATGAAGCGCGCGATGAGGCGGGCATCATGCCCTTTGCGAATTGCCGCAATGCGGCGGCAGGCTCTCTGCGTCAGCTCGATCCCCATGTGACGGCGTCAAGGAATCTGGCCTTTTTTGCCTATGCGCTCGGGGACATCGAAGGCATGGAGATCAAAAGCCAGGAGGAACTGCTGAAGAAGCTTTCCGATTTCCACTTTCAGGTGAATCCGAACTATCGGAAATGGAGCTCCATCGAAGGAGTCATCGAAGGGGTGAATGAGTGGGAAGTAAAGCGACATGACCTCGGCTATGATACCGACGGCATGGTCATCAAGGTGAATGATTTCAGCGAGCAGCGTGCGCTGGGAGCGACCGTCAAAGATCCGAAGTGGGCGATGGCTTACAAATATCCGCCGGAAGAAGCCGAGACGCGCATAGAGAAGATCGTCGTCACGATGGGGCGGACAGGCGTGCTGACACCATCGGCTGACCTTACGCCGGTGCATCTTGCGGGGACGACCGTGAAGCGTGCGACGCTGCACAATCTGGACTTCATCCGGGAGAAAGACATCCGTGAGGGAGACTATGTCCTCATCTACAAGGCCGGAGAAATCATTCCGGAGGTCGCAAAGGTTCTGAAGGAGAAGCGAAACGGCACAGAGGTGCCATTCGAAATGCCTGCGGTATGTCCTGTCTGCGGCGGTGCGGTCAGTCGCATCGAAGGCGAAGCGGCTTTCCGCTGCACGAATCCCGAATGCGGCGGTGTCGTCCGTGAGAAACTCATTCACTTTGCTTCGCGTGATGCGATGAATATCGACGGCATGGGACCATCCGTTGTGGACAGCCTGATCGCCTACCATCTTGTGAATGATCCATCTGATTTCTATACCCTGAAGCAGGAAGATATCGAACAGATCGAGCGTATGGGGGAAAAGAGTGCACAGAATCTCATCGCTGCCATCGCGGACAGCAAGGGGCGTGGCCTTGCAAAGCTCCTCTTCGGACTGGGTGTCCGTTTCCTTGGTGAAAAAGGGGCCGAGCTCATTGCGAAGCGCTACCATACCATGAGCGAACTCATGGAGGCCGATGTGAGTGATATACAGGAGACGGAAGGCATCGGCAAAGTCATCGCCGGCAGCCTTTTCGACTATCTTCATGACATGAAGCATCTCATGATCATCGACAAGCTTCGCAATGCCGGCGTCTCGATGGAGGAAATCGAAGAAGAACATACGGGCGGCGCTTTCGAGGGCGAGATGGTCGTACTGACAGGCAAGCTTACCCGCATGGGCCGCCGTGAAGCTTCGGATCTCATCAAGCAGCAGGGCGGTGATACCCAGAGCTCTGTCACGAATAAGACCACGCTTGTCGTTGCCGGAGAGGATGCCGGCAGTAAGCTGGAAAAAGCCAGAGCCAAAGGCATCCCTGTCATCGATGAAGACGAATTTCTAAAACGAGCCGGACGGTAAAATAAGAAATGAGGCAGCACCCTTCCGCGCCCCTCCTGTGGAGGCGGCAGGGAATAAACGCTGCGCCGTTCATCTGTCATGTCTTTCTATTTATCTATAAAAAGGAGAATCATCATGAGCAACACGAACAAAAAAGTCAAAATCCACTACGAAGGTACCTTTAACGACGGCACCAAGTTTGATTCCTCGTATGACAGAGGTGATCCGATCGAATTTCTCTGCGGTGCTGGCCAGATGATCAAAGGCTTCGATGAAGCGGTCAAGGATATGGCAGTCGGAGAGATCAAGAATATCCACCTAATGCCGGAGGAAGCCTACGGCATGCCGGATCCGGACAACATCCTGACCATCGAGCAGAAGCAGATGCCGGGATCCGAAGAGCTGGAAGTCGGAGAAAAAGTGTACCTTTCCGGCCCGATGGGACAGCGTTTCCCTGTCAAGGTCACTGCCAAGACCGATACGACCATCACCTTTGATGCGAATCATGAAATGGCAGGCAAGGAGCTGAATTTCAAGATCGAGCTCGTTTCTGTCGGCTGATTTTTCTGCGCCGCGCAAAAAGCCAGTGGCTGTGAATACTTTTTCACACCCACTGGCTTTTTGATTGTCTGCGATTGAATCAGCGTTTCCCTAGATCTTGACCGCTTTTCTGGCGGATCACTCTTTGACGGCAGGGAGCTTCAGCTTGCTTCCCGGCGTCAGTATGCATGCATCGCCCAGATGATTCAGCTGCTGCACTTCGTAGATGTATTTTCGTACATCCATCCGATCATCGACTTTCTTTGCTGCTATATCCCAGAGTGTATCATTGTCTTGTACAGTCACGATCTCATACGTCTCTTCGCCGGCCATGCTGTCTGCATTGACATTCCAGCCACATAAAAGAATGGCTGCGATCAGAATCATTACGGTTTTTCTCATGGACATCAATCCTCCATTCCATCAGGCTTTTCGTCGCTCTCATCTCTGAAATTATATTACTTCACGGAAAAGGGGCGAACAAGAGAACACCAGATTAAAAATTCGGGGAGCATATATTTGGGGGTTCATGCCGAGCTTTCAGAGGCAGCAAAGAGGCAGCGGGAGATGATACCGCTTCCGTGCTTCGCTTCATTCCCACTCGGCGCGGTATACCCGATGAAAATTCCCACTGGTGGGCGGCCTTCGCGGGAAAGCAGCCATGATTTTCCCACTTGGCCATCAATCCAAATTGACTATGTTCCTGCAAAATGCTAGTATTAGTACAAATCTTATTTCACTCTCTTTGTTGCGTCTTTGGAAGCAGTAAAGAGGATTTCAAGGGAGACACAGGGATGGAGCTCTTCATCACGCTGTGCCTTCCAAGGGGAATACGATCGGATCAATGCCGATCGCGATCGGCATTCCCTGGATAAGACAGGCAGGGTATGATACTTACTTACGGGGAATCAAAAGTCGGTCTGGTGCGGAAGATCAATGAGGATGCGATCTCGCTCTCTGTACCAGATGTATATCTTCTGGCCGATGGCATGGGCGGTTATGATGGCGGGCAGCTTGCCAGCCGTCTTGCTGTCTCTGCTGCAGAGGATTTTTTCCGGAGAAAATGCGAAGAACCGGTATCGGAAGCGCTCATGAAAGAAGCCGTACTGGCGGCGAATGATGCGATCCTCTCTGAAAAGATGAAGACGCCAGCCCTCTCTTCGATGGGGACGACGATGGTCGTGTGCGCCTTTTCGGAGGGACAGGTCTTCTGGGCGCATGTGGGAGACAGCCGTCTTTATGTCTGGCAGGATGGCAGTCTCTCCCAAGTGACGGTGGATCACTCCTTCGTGATGCAGCTGGTAGCAGAAGGTAAGATCTCTAAAGAGGAAATGCGTCTGCATCCAAGAAAGAATGAGATCACACGTGCGGTCGGTATCGAGCGGCCGCTTTCCGTGGATACGGGATGCTTTCCGGTGAGTAAGGGGACGCTGATCCTCCTCTGCAGCGACGGTCTTTCCGGCATGGTCGAGGATGATACCCTCTCTCGTGTGATCGGAGAGAGCCCCCGTAAAGAGCAGACGGACATAGACGCGCTGGGCCATAGGCTGATGGAGCTTGTCTATGCCGCCGGTGCAAAGGATAATGTGTCGGTCATTCTGGCACTTTTTGAATGAGAACTGAGGAACGGATGCAAAGCGGCCATGTTTTTTTCTGGGCTGCTCCCTTCAGGGAAATACTGATTCCACAGTTGAATCGGCGATTTCTCAGATTTCCGTGACCAATAACAATAAGCAAGAGACGGAGCAAACAATGATAGGAAAGATTCTTGACGAACGATATGAGCTGATCAAAAAGATCGGCTCCGGCGGTATGGCTGATGTCTATATGGCCAAGGACATCCTTTTGGATCGTGTCGTAGCGGTGAAGATCCTGCACGGCAATTTTGCAGAAGACGAAGACTTCGTCCTGCGTTTCCGCCATGAAGCACAGTCCGCAGGCAAGCTCACGCATCCGAATATTGTCGGCATCTATGATGTCGGCTGTGATGGTGATATCCACTATATCGTCATGGAGTACGTGGAAGGACAGACCCTGAAGCAGTACATCCAGTCACATCCGAGCATTCCGATCGATACGGCTGTCCGTATCGCGATCGACATCGGAAATGCGCTCGAAGAAGCGCATGATAATGGCATCATCCACTGTGATATCAAGCCGCACAATATCCTTCTCACGGGAGATGGCAAGGTGAAGGTCACTGACTTCGGCATCGCACGCGCCATCAATTCTTCGACCGTCATCGACAAGCAGTCCATTTTAGGCTCGGTACACTACCTCTCTCCGGAGCAGGCGGCCGGAGATAAGATCACGGAAAAGACGGATATTTACTCTCTTGGCATCGTGCTCTATGAAATGCTGACACATCATCTGCCCTTCGAAGGGGAGACAGCTGTCTCCATCGCGCTCAAGCATATGCAGGGGGATGTGCCGCGTCCGACGAAGTACAATCCGGCGATCTCTCCCATGCTAGAAGAGTGCCTTCTGACGGCGCTGCAGAAAGACCCGAATAAGCGCTATGATACGGTGGGGGATTTTATTTCTGAGCTGAAAATCGCGCAGGGCTTCACCACGACCATCTACAAGCCGGCTTCGCATGACTTTACAGCGATGACGCGCCCGATCCACAAGGCGGAACGGAAGCCGAAAAAAATATCAAAAGAAAGCAAGATCCTGAACTACATCGGCAACATGCCACAGAAATACATCTGGATCAGCATGGCGCTCCTTTTCGTCTGCTGCTTTGCATGGGCCTTCTTCTCCTTCGGCAGCTTCTGGAGCAGCCAGAATGTCACCGTGCCCAATGTCGTAGGCAAGCCGGTCGAGGTCGCTCAGACGACGCTCAAGAAGCTCGATCTCAAGGTATCTGTCGATGAGATCGCCAGTGATGACGTCCCTGCGGGGGAGGTCATTTCCCAGACGCCGATCGCAGGGACAAATGTCAAGGCAAAGCGCATTATCCACCTTACGGTCAGCAAGGGCGGTTCTACGATGCTGATCCCTGACCTCAAGGGACTCACCCTTTCTCAGGCAAAGGAGCGTCTCGATAAGCTCGGACTCACGATCGGGGCTGTCGAAAATGGCAATGATCCTGATAAGCCGTCGGAGATCATCATTTCCCAGAGTCCGGAGCCGGGCAGCAAGACGACGAAGGGGACACGTGTCAATATCGTCATCAATATGAAGCAGAAGGTCAGCATTCCAAGTGTTGTCGGCATGACGCTTTCAGATGCGAAGAATACACTTTCTTCTCTGAAACTGGCTGTCGGCACCATCACGTCGAGTGATGGCGGCTCGATCGATGATGCGAGTGCGGTGGTCATCTCGCAGGACCCGGCGGCCGGTGAGACAAAGTCTGATACGGTCGTGAACCTGACTGTCGCCGCCAAGCAGAAGGCGAAGAAGAATGGGACGGTGAATATTTCCATTCCGAAAGGCGGAAATCCGCGGCAGGTCGACATCCTTGTGACGGATGACAATGGCCGCCATACAGTATACAGCGCTAAGGCAAATCCGGGGAGCACCGTCAGCAAGGACGTCTCCGGCAGCGGCAGCGTGCGTGTACAGGTCATCATCGACGGCTCCGTCGTACAGGACAGGGAACTCTGATGAAAGGAATCATTCTTAAGAACCAAAACGGCTATTTCTCGATCGCGGGGGAGGGGGAGCAGCTCACCCTTTGCCGTTCGCGGGGAAGGCTGAAAAGGAAAACCGATATCCTCGTAGGAGACGCTGTCGAATATGAGACAGGGCTAGGCAGCGAAGGCGTCATCACGAAGGTGTATCCTCGAAAAAATGCCCTGCATCGTCCACCCGTCGCCAACGTCGATCAGCTTGTGCTGGTGAGTGCCATCCGCACGCCGGATCTCTCGCTTCCTATCCTCGACAAAATGATTCTCATGGCAGAAAATGAGGACATCGAGCCGCTGCTCGTGATCAATAAATGCGATCTGGCCAGGGACGCTGCCAAAGAGGTGCAGGCTCTTTACGAAAAGGCGGGCTATACCTGCATCCTGACATCGCTGGTGACCGGTGAGGGACTGGAGACGCTCAAGGCTGCCTTTCAGGGACCCATCATTGCTTTCTCAGGGCCTTCTGGCGTCGGGAAATCCAGTCTGCTGAATCACTTCCTGGCCCGTACCCATTTCGAGGCAGGTGCTGTCAGCCGGCACACTGGCCGCGGCCGCACTACGACCCGTCACGCCGAGCTCGTACGGACTGAGAATGGCCATTTCCTGATGGATACCCCGGGCTATACGCTTCTCGATGTGCTTCATTTCAAAGCGGACGATCTTGCTTATCTCTACCGCGAATTTCGTCCTTTTCTCGGGAAATGCCGTTTCCGCGATTGTATGCATGCGAAGGAACCGGACTGTGCCGTCCGGGACGCCGTTACACACGGCGATATCCAGGAAAAACGGTATCTGTCCTATCTCCATCTGTTAGAAGAAATCAAAGAATCTGAAGCGAGGAGGTTTTTATGAGAATCGCACCATCTCTTTTATCTGCTGATTTTGCTAATCTTGCGTCCGAACTGAAGGATATCGAAAAGGCCGGCGCCGATCTTGTCCATCTGGACGTCATGGACGGTCATTTCGTGCCGAATCTGACTTTCGGATGCCCCATCATCAAAGCACTCCGAAAGCATACGACACTTCCCTTCGATGTGCATCTCATGACCGAGCATCCGGAAGTCTACTTTGATGATCTTGCCAAGGCGGGTGCAGCGATGGTCTCCTTCCATGTGGAAGCGGCCGTCCATCATGACCGTCTCATCCATGCCATTCAGGAAAAGGGGATGAAGGCCGGCATCGCGCTGAATCCGGGGACGCCGCTCTCTATGATCGAAGAGCTGCTGCCTATTCTGGACTTCATCCTCATCATGTCTGTCAATCCCGGCTTTGGCGGACAGAAATTCATTTCCTACTCACTCGATAAGATCCGCAGATTGAAGGACATGGCGAAGGCCATGCATCGGGAGGAGCTCGATATCGAAGTCGATGGCGGAGTCACACCGGATAATATCCTCGCACTCGAAGAAGCCGGTGTCACCATTTCTGTCGCAGGCTCATCCGTCTTCGGAAAGCCGGACCGCAAAGCAGCGATCGAGGCTTTAAAGAAACGCTGATCGGGGATCTCTCTTCAGAGAGACCGTATAAGAAGGAAGCCATAGAAAGGGCTTCCTCCGTTTTTTTTCAGGGAGGTGATGGTATGTCTTTCGAGCCTTTCCATCTTATATTTTTTCTGATCTGGGGGTTCTTCCTCTATAAGGCACTATTTAGAAGGCGAAAGAGGCCGCCGGTGAATATGCCGCCGGATATCCCACATGAGGGAAAAAGCGTGCCGCCTTCTGCTGCTGATACGGATGGCGAGTATGACTACCAAGCGCTTCGAAAGAAGATCCTCACCACCTGGGGCAAGCAGGAAGAGGGAAAAGAGCTGGATCTGCCGGACGAAATGGAAAAGCCGGTCTATCATGAAAAACCTTTACCAAAGCCCCCTCTTTCTGCTACAATAAAGAAGAAGCAAGTGACGGAAGCGCAGAATTTCTCGATGCAGGAAAGAGCACGCCTGGAACAAATGCAGGCCTATGTCAGGGAGAAACCGGTGCCGGTGAAAAAGAAGTGTGAACATCGAGAAGGAACGCTTCCGGCGGAAGAAAAGTCCGTGCCTTCTGTGAGAGAATGGACGGAAAAGGATGCCAGAGAATGGGTGCGCTATGATGCGATCTTCGGATCTCCCCGATCGAGATCGCCATGGCAGCCGATCGGAAGGCGATAAGTTTGTATTTTGCCTTTTTCGATATAATGAGACGTATTCCTTGGTGATAAAAGAATCGGTTTTAGAATGAAGGTGGGACGATGGATAGGTTTGATGAAGAGATTTACGGGAAAGTACTGTGGGAATGTTATCGATCGAAAGTTTACATCGTCATGCTTTCACTGATGTATGTACTGCTCGGGGCTGCAGCAGTGATCTGGGCGATGGATGAGGATCAATTCCTTTTCTACATTCTGGCAGTGGTCGTGATCTTCTTCTGCCTATGGCGGATCAACCGCGTGCATCATCCGGTCGCGCTCATTTGCGAAAGGAAGCTGCTCGTGGCAGTCCCCTGGTCCTTTTTCACGTTTGACTACTACATCACGTTTCGTGCGCTCTACATGCCGGTGGCGTACAAGGATGTGGCAGGCATCTCAAGCCGCTGGAATCATTTGTATATCGGCGGCAGAGAAGAGGGCGGACTTGTCTCTCTTCCTGTACAGCTCGCCTATGTTTCCAGAGATGGTAAGTATGATTTCCAGAACTGGGTCGAAAGCAAACAGTGTGAATAAGAAAAAGAGCCGGCCCTCCGGCTCTTTTTTGTTGATTTTTTTACATCAGATACCGATGCACAGAACATTTTTCTCACAGTCTTTCGCATCCTCTGCGTTTCCCCTTGCAACGTTCGTCTCATTATGTTACCATAGCGCTAGTGTGGAAGGATGACTTCCTTGATCATGATTGATGAGGTGAAAAAATGGCTGCAAAGATTACGTATACGATTCAGGAAGAGCTCGGGGATCTCTCCACGGCTTCCAATGGATGGAAAAAACAGCTGACCTATACCAGCTGGAATAATAGAGGCGAAAAGTTCGATCTGCGTTCTTGGAATGAAGAACACACCGCAATGACCAAAGGTCTGACGCTGACGAAGGATGAACTGATGAAGCTTCGCGACATCCTGAATGACATTGACTTCGACAAATATAACTCATGAGGATCCGTCCTCCCGCTTTTCCAGAATGGAAAAAGGCTCTCCCTATGGAGAGCCTTTTGGCGTATATGGGGAATTTTTAGGCAGTCCGTCGAATAGGGGGTAGGAGTACATGCATCGGCATATATGAGGGGGCTTTTCATTTATATTAGAATCGGATATGAAAAATACACGATTGGAAGCAGCTGGCGACTCAGCGAGAATGCCGCGTTCCCCGCTTCTGTCATTTTAAGCGAAAGCGAGGGATGCCGATATCCTCGTAGGCATTACGCGCTCCATTCCTATTGTTTTTGCTGACTTCACAGCTTGGTATGTCACATTTGTTTTTTTACAGGAGATTACGATCTATGCAAATCCTTTCTACTGATGGCAAGGCATCGCGTACACAGCAGGCGATCCTTGTCGGACTGGTCGGTCTGGCCGTGAACTTTGTCCTTGGCGGTGTAAAGGTATTCATCGGCTGGCAAAGCGGTTTCCTCTCTGTCATGGGGGATGGCTTCAATAACATCACTGATATGGGCTCGGTGCTCCTGCTCATGATGACCTTCTATTATGCCGCGAAACCATCTGACCGCGAGCATCCTTTCGGACACGGGCGCTTGGAGTATATCAATTCGACCGTGATGGCAGCGGTCATCCTCTATGTGGGGATCACACTCGGAAGAGAATCCATCGAGAAGATCCTGCAGCCGGAAGATACCCACTTTACGCCGCTTGTCGCCGGCATTCTGGTCTTCGGCCTCATCGGGAAGCTCTTCCTGGCATGGTGGTATAAAAGAGCCAGCCAAAGACTTTCCTCAGATTCGTTTCTGGCCTACAGCGCCGACTCACTCTCGGATATGCTCTCTACGGCAGGTGTCCTTGTTGCGACGCTCGTAGAATATTTCTTCGGCTGGCACATCGATGGTGTGATGGGCGTCATCATGTCCCTCTTCATCCTTTGGACCGGCTATGGCATCATGAAGCAGGCGGTGAATGATATCTTAGGGGCGACACCGGATGCAGAGCTATACAAGGAGATCAAGGATACGATCCTTCAGTGTCCGGGCGTTTATGGTGTCCATGACCTCATTGTCCATGACTATGGGCCGGAGAACCATTTTGCCACAGCCCATGTCGAGCTCGACAGCGATCTGAGTCTAGTCGAAAGCCATGAGCTGGCTGAAAATGTCATGACCACCCTTCGCGAGAAGCTCAAGGTGCAGGCGACCATTCATGCTGACCCGAAAGCTGTATCAAATCCGAAGGAAGGCGAATACCAGCGTGATCTGGAAGCAGCCATTTACCGCTCCGGCCTGCCTTTGTCCTATCATGATTTCTTCGCCGAAGAACAGGGAGATACTATTCATATGTCCTTCGAAATCCAGCTCAAGGGCGCATGTCGAAAGACAGATCAGGAAATCTACCAGGCACTCCAGAAAGAGCTTCTCTCGATTGATCCGCATTATCACATCGAGATGATGGTGGATCGGAACTTCATCAGCGGGAAAGTGTACGGGGAAAGCCGTGAGGATCTCTTTGACAAGGGAGAGAAGAATTGACGGGGAAAGGCCCGGCCTCTCCTGTTTTCCCCTTTTCGATTTCTTATAATTATGTTACAATAGAAAGGAAATTGAGACTGACAATCGAATAGACGAATAGCGATAGAAGAAAATAGGATGAAGGAAGTGCAGCGTATGAAGAAAAAGTGCAGCGCACTGCTCCTGGCAGGATTTCTTGCTTTCGGGGCGGGGCAGATTTCGATGGCAGACTACATGGTGGGTTCCAGAGGACCGGAAGTGCAGAACATTCAGCGTCGGCTGATCTCCAATGGCTACCGCCTGAAAGCGGACGGTAACTATAACAGCCAGACCTCGGCTGCGGTCAAGAAGTTCCAGTTCAAAAAGCATTTGGACGTCGATGGGATCGTGGGTCCTGCGACATACAAAGCCCTGATGGGAAAGGCAATGAACTGGGTGCCGGAGAAATCGACACGCAAGGCCGGACACGAGGCGAATCACAAGGCTTTTATTGGCATTGATGATGCGACCGTTGAGTGGCACCATGAAAACGCGATGTCTTCGACAGTGAAAGCCATCATGGAAGAAGCAAAGAAATATGTCGGCGTACCGTACCAATTTGGCGGCACGACACCCAGAGGCTTCGACTGCTCCGGCTTCATCCAGTACGTATTCAACCGGAAGGGCATCGTCCTTCCCCGCGGAGCAGATGAACAGTATAGTGCAGGCCGCAAGGTATCTGTGAATGCATTAAAGCCTGGGGATCTTGTCTATTTCCAGACCTATGCCGAAGGCATCTCTCATTCCGGGCTCTATCTCGGTGACGGTTACTTCATCAGTGCCACGAGCAGCCAGGGCGTCGCGGTTGCGACCATGAAGAGCGGTTATTGGCACGATCGGTATATGGGTGCAAATCGCGTGCTGTGATCGTCAGGCATTTCCCTTACATTTGACTTACGAAAGGCTGTGAAGGATGGCTTCACAGCCTTTTTGATACGGCAGGGCTTCTTCTCTGCCTCCGCTTTCGTTTTTAAGGAGTATTCCATGCGTATCGCAATGATCCAGATGGCGTCCGCTTCTGGTGACGTGGAGAGAAATATCAGTCGTGCTTTTTCCATGATGGAAGAAGCGGCAGAAAAGAGTGATCTCCTTGTACTCCCTGAGCTGTGGACGATCGGCTATAATTTTCATCACTTCGAAGATCATATCCTTTCCCGCCATGCTGCGCTTCTCGAAAAGCTCTCCGACTTTGCCAGAACGCACCGTGTGACGCTCTCTCCGGGGACACTTCCTATCCGTTACGGTGCTATCATACGGAATACAGGCTTCCTTTTTGCACCGGATGGAAAGTGCATCGCAGAGTACAGCAAGCGGCATCTTTTCCAAGGATACCTCGAAGCCAAGCTCTTTCGTCCGGGGAATGCGCTCATGCAGACGAGGATCCATGGCATCCAGACGGGGATGGCTGTCTGCTATGAGTTCTATTTCCCGAAGATGTGGAGAAAAATGGCAAAGGCCGGGACGACCCTCGTCCTCGCGCCCGCTTCCTGGCCGAAGGAGCATATCCTCCAGTGGCGTGTCCTTTCCGCTGCCCGTGCCATCGAGAACGGCATCTGCATCTGCGCCGTCAATATGGCAGGTACCTATAAGGATGTCGTCCTCGGCGGACACTCCCGCTTCATCGATCCCCTGGGGCATGTCCTCGCTGAGGCGGGCGAGGGCGAGGAGATCTGCTATGCTGAGTATGACGAGGAAAAATATAAAGATCTTGGGAAAAAGCTCTCCGTCGTCTCCGGCGTCGTGTATGGGAAACAATGAAAGACTTCCGGCATGAAAAACATCCGCACTTCTTTTATAGAAATACGGATGTTTTTTTATGCGTCTTCATAGGACCATGCGTCATGCTTGTGCGATGATATAAAAGAGAGACAAAGCACGCTTAAAATTAATGCTATAAACATAATTTATTATTTAGTTATTAAGGATTGCTTGCGTTTTATCAGTCATATCATTATAATGATAAAAGAGCTGACTTGTGTTTTATAAGATGCGATAAAGCTCACACTTATATTTTCTGATACAAAAATCGACAACTACATATGAAACAGGACAGGGGAAGCCGGTGAGAATCCGACACTGTTCCGCAACTGTATGGGGAGCTCTCTCATGGCAAGTCCGTCACGAGGACATGAGAAGCGAGGAACTCAGTCAGAGTGCCTGCCTGTTTCTACTGCAGGAAACCTGGCTCGTTCAAAGTCAGGGACATGGGTTGACAGCTCGAAGCCGTGCTTGCAAAAAGTGTGAAAAGGCGCAGCGCCTCACAAAGAAATGAAAAGAATGTACAGCTTCAAAAGAGCACTGCCTGGGAGAAACCGCGCAGCAGAGCCTCTTTGCGAGATCAGACCTATGATTTTCCTGAAAATCGAAAAGCTATCGAATGAATAGCCGCAGATACAGAGCGTGCTTTTGTGGTGCCATGAAATGGGTACACAGCACAGCCTGCTTTTCTGCGGCTTTTTTGTATCGGTCGGAGAGACGGTGATGAGGAGAAAGCACCATTTCTTCAGGGAAGAGAGGTACATATGATGAATAGGAAACACTATTTACACATCTTAGGTACGGCTGTAGTGGCGACGCTGTGCAGCATCACGAACAATTTTTCGGGGGGTAGGTGCAGCAGAGGCGTTGTCTGCTTCCGATGCTCCGGAATTTGAACTGGCAGGAATCACTGTCGAAGCGAAACGCCCGGATTGGGAATCCAAACTCTCTCCAGGTACCGTCACGGTCATTCGTCCTGAAGAATATAAGGGTGAGCAGAAGGATCTTCCTGATTTACTGAAAATGGTCCCAGGCGTGCATGTGCGTGAAGTGAATGGCAAGGGACAGTATACCGTCGTCAATGTTCGTGGTTCTACCGCAGCACAGGTCGGCGTCTTTGTCGATGGTGTCATGACGAACCTTGGCGGTGATGCAGCTGTCGATATCTCCACCATTCCGGTCAAAAATGTAGAACGTATCGAAGTTTACCGCGGATATATCCCGGCTCGTTTTGGCGGGACCTTCATCGGCGGTGTCATTAACGTGGTGACGAAGAAACCGACAAAGGCAAATATCTCGGCAGAACTCGGCAAAGCCTCTTTCGGGGGAAAGAGCGCCAGCCTGGAAGTGGTGAGCCCGCTCGCCTCTGGCAGCTTACTCGTGGGCCTGAACTATGAAGCAGCCAAAGGGGATTTTCCGTATCATAATTACTCCTATGATGATCCAAAAAATCAGAAAGAGGTGCAACGAATTTTAGATGAGTATCCGAGCGTGATCGAAAGTATTGAGAATAGTCTGACATTAGATAATTGGAATAAAAATAAAATAGAAGATTTGTATAAAAGAGGCGAAATATCTGAGAATGTAAGGAATCAATATATTGATAATAGTGGACAAGTCAATAGTGAAGGCTGGTTAGACTTTGTGCGAAACGGCGGGCTGATACAGGCGGAAATTGAATATGTAAAAGAAAAAGCCAGAAATACGTCTGGCATTTCTCAAGAATGGAATGATAATCTTAAAAATTATGTAAGCCAAAACGATGATTTTTTAAAAAGTGCGGCGAATTGGTATATTTCAGAATATGAAAAAGATCCTAAATTTAAGAATGTATTTATTACTCAGTATAAAGGCTATTTAAACAAAATTAAACAATACGAGACTACGTATGGTAAAGATAGTGAAGAATTTACGACTCAAAAGGAAAATTTAAAGAAGAAAGTTGAAAAGACATTCAGAAAAACTCTAGTAAGTGCTATTGGGAGCTCTTGGGAGAAGAGAGATGCTACTAATGGCTACTTTATGAATAATCCAGATGCAAAAAAACAGATAGATAATAAAATCTACGAGGAAGTTGATAAAAAAGCTAATGCAGAAATTGACCATATAAAAGATATGGCTGATAAAACGAAGGAGAGACTCGATCCAGAAACTTCTGGAGAATATGAACTAGCGAAGAATGACTTGGTTTCTAAGAAGCGCACTTTAGAGAACTTTAAAAGACTGGAAAAAGAAAAAGCAGAACGACATCGTAAATATAACGACAGGAAGAATATTAGTAGTTTAATTAAGTGGCAGAATGACAATTGGATGGTGAAGGCTTCCTATGATCATATCAATAGACACCTTCCTGACTCGACCTGGGGGCTGGAGTCTGTCGCTGATAATGGACATGATATAGGGATCGGAACAGATACCTTTGATTCAGTGTGGGCGGATAGCAAAAAGCAGACATTAGATACTTATAATATGATGCTGCAAAACCGCCAGCAGAACGGACGTCTGGAATGGGGCTGGTTTGTGGATTACCAGCATCAGAAGAAAAAATATCGAGCAGAAAACAAGCTCAATTACCCTTGGGATGAAGAAGGAAATTATGTGAACTGGGGCAATAGTGCTTCCGATAATTTTTGGATGTACTCTGTACTCAGGGCGTGGAGTGAATACACATCAAACAAATATAATTTACAAATGGATGGGAGTTATAAGTTATCCGATCGACAAATCTTAGAATTTCAAGCCAATTATTCCTATGAAAAACTGAATATTGATGGTTCTAATATGGCTGCTGTTTTAAAAAACTTCACAGAAGAAAGTTTTGGCTTATGGACAAGTTGGCAAATCCGAAATCAATTCGAGCAGAAAATATTGAATTTGCAGGTACAGGACACGATTACGCTGGACAAAAAAGCAACCTGGTTCTTGACACCATCTTGGCGATTTAATTCTTCTACCATTATTGGACATAGCGATTCGCCAAACTTTTATGAAAAGGCAGATGGTTCTTCTCACGCATTTCGCTGGTTCCATCCAAGGGACAGCCAGCGGGATCGAAAAGGAACATGGCAGCTGGCATTAAAGAAGAATGTCAACGATAACCTGACTTTCCGTATGACTGGCGGTACTTACTATCGTTTACTCAATATGTATGAAATTGCAGGGGATGGCGCAGGCATTCTGCCAATGCCGACAGATACCTGGGAAAAGGCTTCCTTTCCTCGTCCGGAATACGGAAAGCAGTTTGACTTCAGTACGTTGTGGAATGGTAAATTTTTGAAATCGGATGCATATGCAACGCTGACCTATTTCTGGAGAGATACAGACCGTATGCTTCAGCTTCGTAGAAAATCGAAGGATTTTTGGTGTTATACCAATGATAGTCGGGGTAAGGTACATGGGATTGAATTGCAAAGCGGTCTGAAATGGAAGCACGTCAGTCTGGATTTAGATGCCACTTATACAAAGATCAAAGCCCAGCAGAAAATTGATTCACACATTCCAGGAGGTGACGGAGAATGGTTTGATGTCAATGCTACCTATCAGCCAAAATGGGAAAGCAATTTGAGATTGTCATATTTCCCAAGTCCAAAATTTACTATATTTGGTGAGGCGCACTATACAGATTCATATGATACCTACATGGATATGGACTTGGGATGTCCGACACCATCGGTTACTGTGGTAAATGCAGGTATCAAGTTGAAGCCAAACAAATCCTGGCAGCTGACGTTTGGATGTAACGATATATTCAATCGCAACCCCAAAATGAAAATCTTAGTAGGAGATAATCTATATGTGAATTCGCAATATCCACTGCAGGGCCGAACGTATTATGCTAGCATTCGTTATGAGTTTTAATGGTTGATTGTAGTTTCTATGTTTTTGGTATCTGATTCAACGCAGAGAAAGGAAGAATGACTTATGTCTCATGTACATTCTCAGAAAATTCGTAGAGCTTTTTATGTGGCAGGTATTTTGACCGGTATGTTTTGGGAGACAGAAATGCAGTGGAAACTGAATGCAGGCATCCGCTATGCATTCTAAGGCTTGTTGGATACTAGCCCCTGTGTTTTCAGTATTTCTTCTGTATCCGCTCTTCGGGGTGGATGCAGAAGAATCCCCTGCGGGGGATACTCCCCAACCCATCTATGAGATGAATGCCAAAAAACAGCTCACGCCGGAAGAGGAATATGCTATGCAGTGGGGGGATGTCTTTGTCAGTGATCTGGCAGAGTATAGTCTGAATGTGAAAACAGGGCATTTAAATCCGAATGATCCCAATGAGTTAGTCATGAACGTTCGTGCTATTTATAAAGATAGAAACGTACTGGAACGATTGAAGAAGCAATATGCAGACAAGCTGCAAGGGGAGAGTCTGCCTATCTGTAATGAGATGGAATTGCATTTTCATATGCACGAGGAGGAATACGCCATCACGCAGGTGAAGATTTATGACCAGAAACATCAGCTGATCAGTGAAGCGAAACGGGAACCAATATATAAAAAAATTCCATCTAATTCTTTTGTTCAGGCTATGTACCGCATCGGGGAGCGGTTTGTGGAGTACCAGAAAAGTGTGAGAAAGAAAAGCGAACAGCAGGCAGCCCATCGTTAATCTGCCTTTCCTCTAAGCGTTTTCCCGAAGGCTTGTCTAGGAGGTGGCCTATGTTTCAGACAACGATAGCATATTTCATGAGAGGCGGACCGTGTATGTGGCCTTTGCTCCTTTATCGGAAGGCGATTTCTCCAGAGGCCTTTGTCTTACAGTTTTGTCAGCTGATGAATGCGGGGAAAAGGAAGGAAGCCCGCGATATGGCGGGCGTTGTGAGCGGGGATGCGGCTTCTCTGGCCTGCCGGGTCATCGATGATGCGGGTCTTTATGGAGAAGCAGTGGAATCGGTCACCTATGAATTGGCGGATCGCGCTGTCGAGCGTCTGAAAAGTCATCTGGACTATCTCAGCGTGGTCATAGGTCTTTCGCCGATGCTGGGGCTTTTGGGGACGATCACGGGGATGATGGGGACTTTCGCCTCGATGGCGGGCCAGATGACGAATACGGCGGGTGTCACTTCGGGGCTGGCAGAAGCGCTGATTACCACCATTTTCGGGCTGATCATTGCGATAGCAGGGACTTGTGTCCACGCGTATCTGTCTCATCGCTGCAGGAATGCTTCGCTGAATCTGGATACCATCGCGGACGTACTGGCTGCCAGGCTTAAAGAAGGCGGGGGATCATGATGAGACGGAGAAGAAGAAGTCTTTCCACGGCGCCGGGATTGATGCTGAGTCCGATGATCGATCTCATTTTCCTGCTGCTCGTTTTCTTTGTCGTCAGTACCATGTATATGTCAAATATACAAACGATCCCTGTCGTCCTTCCCAAGGCGGAACATAGTGAACATGTAAAGAAGAGTGGATGGACTGTCACTGTCAAAGCGGATGGGACGCTGTATCTAGCGGATGAGCGGATCACAGAGCCGCTTCTGCTGGAGCGGATGCGGCAGGCGGCAGCGAATGATCCGGATTTTGCTGTCATGCTCCGTGGAGAGAAAGCGGCGTCTTATGATACCATCATGCATCTGCTGGATGCATGCAAGGGTGCTGGCGTGACTCGCTTTTCTTTGGCCACTGATCGATAGAAGATGGTCGTTCCTATTTTCTGACGGCAGTTGTGTGAAAACAAGGCGGTAAAAAGGAAGGGAGGGGCGTGCGTTGGAGCAGCAAACGAAGCGGTATGACATCAGTCTGGCTGTCACTGTTCTGTGTCATGTGGGGGCGGCTCTATGGCTGGGGATGGCTGGATTTCTATTTCTGAAACCGCCTGTTTCTCAAGAGCCGATAGAAATCGTCCTGAATACGGGGGGGGCGGGCAGGCTGGCTGTGGACAAAAGGTGCTTCCTTCCCCGATAGAAGAAACGGCGGAGATGGATCATCCATCTCTATCGACACAAGAGGAAGAACCCACGGCAGAGGATGTGACAGAAGATTTCCCTATCATGGAAAAGCAGGAGGATCCTGTAGTAGAGGAAGTCTTTCACCGCACGACCTTGCCTGACACGAAGGCTTCGTCCTCAGCTTCAGGCACTGAAATGGCTGCTTCTCTATCTGGAGCTGGAAGTGGATCGGGAAGCGGGGAAGGCGATGCGACGGGGCAGGGAGCTGGCGAAGGGGAAGGCAGCGGACAGGGTGATGGTGAGGGATCTGGTTCTCAAAGCGGCGTCCCTGTCACGCCTCCGTCGGTTGTATCCTATGTGGAGCCGGATTATCCCGGACGAGCCATGCTGGATGGTACGTCCGGGGTCGTGCAGGTGCGGATCACCGTCAATGCTTCTGGCGGAGTCGATGCGGTCTCCGTATCTGGCAGTTCTGGCAGTGCGGCTTTGGACCGGGCGGCGGTCGAAGCGATCTATCGCTGGACTTTTTCGCCTGCTTTGGATACGTATGGCCAGCCTATGGCTTGCACGATCTATCTGCCGGTGAATTTTAAGATACGATGATCTATATTTCCTAAAAACTGGCGTGTCATGTCCCACATGCGCGCCGGCTTTTTCATTGCAGGGATACATCATCTTTGTTACAATCGTAGTTGGTTTATTAGGGAAACACTGATGCAATCGTTGTCAGATTTTACTCTTGAATTTTTATGCATAGCAAGGAATAACCTGACGAGAATAGCGAGCTATTTAAG